>ERZ1370068.2003-contig-11969_pt1 | contig 73220 bp, 109 predicted proteins | sample MGYA00561227_ERZ1370068 | MGnify/ENA primary metagenome ERZ1370068 (study PRJEB38410, sample SAMEA6850437) | metagenome | study: Metagenomic assessment of the ecological functions of the soil: analysis of the soil microbiota associated with the... | reverse complement strand
TACGCATTGCCAGATGGTCGCGAACCAGCACTGCGCGGGCTTCGAATCTGTCGCGCCGAGAGCCTTTCGGAGCAGGAAGATCTGCTGGTTGGAGGCTGGCTTCTCAACCGCCGTGTCGGGCCAGAGTTGATCGAAGCAGTTCTCCTTTCGAGACGACGCGGTTGCGGTTCTCAATCAGGATGCGCAGGGTATCCAAAGACCCGGTAGGTAAGGGGGATCGGGCGTTCCACTCGCGCAGCAACAGGTGCTCTCAGGTCAAAACAGAACCGGCCGAACGTCAACACCTTCGAAGCGCCCATAGGTGGCCCCCTGAAGCCCCAAACCTTTGGAATTGAGCAGCGGTTGCACCGCTCACTCGATGCGCTCCCTTACGCTTGCGGGAGCATCACGAGCGATGCAGCATGCTCACGACCAGTAGAACAACCGCGATCTGCCAGGGCCAAACCGCGGCCCGCGGATCAAACGTCTTGAAGCGTCTGGTCTGAGCGCGGTGAGCAGCAGCAACCGTCGCCAGGAGCACGGCGACCCGACGATACTTGGTCGCTGGTCTGCCCCTTGCTGCCCACGCCTCGAATTCTGGCGGCGGCGGCCCTGGCTTCAATACGTCAGGCGCGTGGTTCTCCCAACATCGGTCATACCGGCCCAGCGCGGTTGCGGCGTCTACACCGGTTTCGTCAGATAGCCTCTAGTCAAAAGAGCGACGCCCCTTCGGCGAGCCGAAGTCAATCCTCGATGTCCCTCAAGAGCCGATCGAACTCACCGAGAGGGAAATGCGGGAAGCTACAAGATCTCAGAGCCAGGATAAAAAAGAAAGTGGCAGCAGGCTAGGCCCGTCGAGCTAGCCGCCAAGCGATCGTATTCGCGGTCATCGGACTGGATGAACACAACCAACAACGATGAAACCTAACCGCTACTGCCGGTGCCGGAGACCAGCGTCGCCGACAGAAAGACAAGCGTGGCGTGAGCTCGAGGCGTGGTGGTATCAGTGTAGAGCGCCGCCCGGCGACGCCGGAGGCCAAGAAACCCCAGCAGGCCCAGAACCAGTCCTGATGCAATCAGAGGCCACTTAGACCCAGTCTTTTCCGCAGTAAAGCCCTTCAACAGAAAGAAAGCAAACCATAAAGGCGAGCGCGTTAGATCGATTTCGGCGAACCCGACACTCATTGACGAGCGAGGGGCCACGAAGGAAGCGGGTCCGAAGATGCCCGCGGGAATGCTGGCGACCGGCAGCGCCTGGCAGCCCGCCGTAGCAATGAAATTCAGCAAACCTGAACAAGCCGATTGCGGCGGATCTGCCGTGGCACAACCTCGACCAGCACGTCACGGCCTACAAGCGGATCGCGCCACTCTCCGGAACAAGAGTCGGGTCCAGGAAACGCACCTCCGGCCAGCGACGGCGTATGACCGGTTCGAGACGCGCCGGGTAAGCAGCCAGACGGACACCGGCCTGCAGGAGAGCAAGGCCTGGCGAACGAGATCGAGCAAACGAAGCTCGGCCGGGGCCGCGACGTGGTGCTCCAGCAAGATCCAGGCGCGCTATCCAAAGTCAGGAACAACAACGCCAGTCTTAGCGCCCCGCGACGGTCTCCCCGTCCGAGACGAACATGTTCAGCGTCGAACCAGGAAGAATGCTCCAGTTGCGATCATGAGCACGGTAACGCCGGTAGCTATAACTGAGACCTGCTGGGACGCCGGAGGGGTCGTAAGACCCGGTGTTATCGGCCCGGCTCCATGGCTCCCATCCACTCCGGAGCCACAGGCTTGCCCCCATAGCTGCAGCTTCGATGCGAATCGGATCTCGCCGATCGGCGAGGCTTCCTCCCACGCTGCGCGCAGCATCCGCGTAGAAGAGAGGCTCTCCAGGGAGACTCAGACGGGTAAATTCCGACTCATCCAGGCCTGCTTCCCGAAAAAGGACAGCACCAGTTCGGCGCCGATGCGGACGTTCCCGTGGATTCGACGAAAGACGGCAGGACGGTCAAGCTCTCGGAGTCGGCCCTCGGTGTCGAGTTGAATCTGTGCTTCTCCTGAAAATCGCATCGGGGATCGTAAACGTCGTGTCCCCAACAAGCCAATGATCGAGCGGCTCGCGGACTCTCGCGATACCAGAACCGGAGGCCGTAGGGCTCCAGCCTGCGCCATACGCTCGCCGTCGCCTCTCTCTGCCGAGCATCCGGCTCAGTAGCAGACGGGGTAAACGTATAGGAATAACCGAGCGCCTCGTCCCTCGAACTGTACGAATATCCGACGTTCTTGAGGACTTCGCCGGGCCCTCTCGGCGAGAAGGGCCGGAGACTTCCTGGTGGGACACGCAAGAAGAGTACCCGCCCTTCACTTCGAGGCGCACTGGCCGCCAGCAGACCCAAGACGATCAAACACCAGCAATGCTGCGCCGAACGCCGGCTGAAGCCCTTCCTTCTAAACCCGCTGCCGCTCACCATTTCCGGCGATGGAGTTTCCCGGCGGCCATCGCTGCCGCGAGAGGGTCCCGCGGAATTGACGCTGCGAGTTGCGACACGGAAGCCGGCCGGTTTTGCGGATTGCGCTCGAGGCATCGCAGCGATGAGCCGCTCCAGAATTGGATCGACGCCGGTGCGGATGTTCGATGGCGTCTGGGGCGTGTGCGATGCCTTCTGTTCTCTGAGTTCTGCAATCGTTTCGTGCCGTGAATGCTCGCTTTCCGGAGCAAAGCTCGTAGAGGATCAATCCGAGCGAATGGCAGATGTCGCTGCACCCGTGGCGCGCTCGCCGCCAACTGTTCCGGAGCCATATAGGCTGGTGTTCCCACAATCTCGCGCAGTCTGCGTTGCATCCCCCATCGCTACAGCGATCCCGAAGTCCGTGATGCGGACACGACCGCGACCGTCAATCATGATGTTGGCGGGCTTCAGATCACGATCGCAGGACGCCTTTCTCGTGCGCCGCCGAGAGCCCGGCGGTGAGCTGACGGGCTATATCGAGTGCCTTCTCGTTGGTCAGGAAGCCGATCCGCCTGATCAGCGACGCGAGATCTTCGCCATCGATGAACTCCATGGGAGAGAAAGTGCAGGCCTCTCGGATTCCGCTACGTCATAGACGCGGCAGATATTCGGGTGTGACAACTGGCGTGTGATTCGGACCTCTGCGAAGAACCGTTCTCGTTGGACGGGATCGGTTCGATAACGCCGAGGCGAAAAACTTCAGGGCTACGACTTGGCCCAACTTCAGGTCGTCGGCGCGATAGACTTCTCCCATCCCACCGCGCGTCCTAACCAGCCCGACTATGCGATACCGATCCAGAAGGATAGTGCCGGGCGTAAAGCCTCTGGTCGAATCGAACCGGAAGAACCCGCGGCGACTTCAGACGAGCCGAAACCGCGCGACCGTGAGCGACGGGATCGAGTCGGCCGCCATGATGTCTGCTAGGAGCGCCGCAAACGGCGTTTCGGGGAATGTGTCAGGAATCCGTGCGAGAAGCGGCGTCAACCGCGCGGCGCAGCCTGCGATCGTCTCCCGCACGCGGCCTCGAGAAATGCCTCGCGGTCCCTAGAGTGGCGTGTCAGCGCCTCGCGACAGATTTCCTCGATCTGCTTCCAACGGTCCGCGTCCGCGTTCATGCAAGGATCTTCGGCATCAGTTCTCAGCGCTTGCGGGCCTCTGGCCCAGCCGCGTTTTCTCAGAGTGTCCTGACGCCAGTCCGCCTCCGCGTTCCATTGCAGGAGGGGCAGAGGTAAGCTCAATTCGGTTGTGCTCACGGATTCGGTAATCGGTGAAACGACCGGCTCGCCGGTCAACGGGATCGTCAATCGCACGGTTCGGAGTGGTCGGTGGCCCAGGGCGGAGTATTGTGTCGCGGGGATTAGGTCATGACGCGTCGTCAGCAGCGTTTCGGGCTAGAAAGAAGCGTCGACACTGGAAACCGACGCCAGATTTTGTTGAGGAAAAGTTGAGTGGACGGTACGAGGCTCGAACTCGCGACCTCCGCGTTGCGAACGCGGCGCTCTCCCAGCTGAGCTAGCCGCCCACTGGAACGCGAACTCGTAACAGCGCGTTTTGCTGGCTGCTACGACCGTTCGCATGGCTCACCATGACGCACCATCAAACGCATCGGCATTCTCACCGGCGGCGGCGACGCGCCGGGTCTGAACGCCGTCATCCGCGCCGTGGTCAAAGCCGTCGGCCAACAGCGGCATCGAGTGCATCGGCCTCGAGGACAGCTTCGACGGCCTGATCGAGCCGGGCCGCTCGCGCCCGCTGACGCCGCGCGACGTCACCGGCATCCTGCGGCTCGGCGGCACGATCCTCGGCACGACCAATCGCGGCAACCCGTTCGCGCTACCCGATCGACGACGTCCGACGGCACCACGCGACTACTCGGACCGCGTGCGTCGAGATGTTCCACAAGATGGGGCTCGACGCGCTGGTCGTGATCGGCGGCGACGGCACGCTCGCCATCGCGCACCAGTTCTGCGCAGCGCGGCATTCCGATCGTCGGCGTGCCCGAAGACCATCGACAACGACATCGTCGGCACCACGAACTGTTTCGGTTTCGACACCGCGGTGGACTTTGCCACCGACGCGATCGATCGGCTGCACACGACCGCCGAGGCGCACCACCGCATCATGGTCGTCGAGGTGATGGGCCGCTACGCCGGCTGGATCGCGCTCTATGCCGGCGTCGCCGGCGGCGCCGACGCGATCCTGATTCCCGAGATTCCGTTCGACCTCGAGCAGCGTCGCCGAGCGCGCTGCGCGAGCGCGATCAGCTGGGGCGCCGAGTTCAGCATCGTCGTCGTGGCCGAAGGCGCGTTCCCGAAGGGCGGCGACGATCGCTGCTCGAAGAGGCGCACGACGGCTACGTCGAGCGGCTGGGCGGCATCGGCGCGCAGGTGTGCGAGGCGCTGGCGCGAGCTGACCGGCAAGGAAACGCGGTCGGTCGTGCTCGGCCACCTGCAGCGCGGCGGCGCGCCGACCAGCTTCGACCGCGTGCTGGCGACGCGGTTCGGCGGCAAGGCCGTGGAGCTGGTGCAGGCAGCGGACAGTTCGGGACGATGGTGGCGTTCGCGCCGCCGGACATCATCGCGCGGCGGCTCGAGGACGTGGTGGGGAAGACCAAGACCGTGCCGCACTGGACTACGATCTCCTCGCTGACGGCAAAGGCGCTGGGCGTGCACGGTTACGGAGACTCAAATCCACGACTGCAGCTACGACTGGATGCAGAGCATCGAGGTACTTGAGCGCGCCGCCGGTGTTGAACACCACCACGGAATCATCGCGCTTGATGGCGCCGCGCTGCGACCAGCCGCTGGACGGCGGCCATCGCGGCGCCGCCTCCGGGCGCGCGCTGATCCCTTGATGTTTGCCCGATGGCGAGCATGCCCCCGACCATCGCTTCGTCCGACACGGCGAGCGCGGTGCCGCCGCTCTCGCGCACCGCCCGGAGGATCAGGAAGTCCGCCGATCGCACGCGGCACGCGCAGGCCGTCCGCGATCGTCGACGCCTGCTCCCACGGCTCGCGCCTTCTCGGCGCCCTGTCTCGAAGGCGCGGACGATTGGCGCGCAGTTGGCCGCCTGCACCGACACCATGCGCGGCCGGCGCTGCCGGGCGATCCAGCCGATGCGCTCGATCTCGTCGAACGCTTTCCACATGCCGACCATGCCGGTGCCGCCGCCGGTCGGATAGATGATCCAGTCCGGGCAGCGTCCAGTCCATCTGCTCGCGCGAGCTCGTAGGCCATCGTCTTCTTGCCCTCGATGCGGTACGGCTCCTTGAGCGTCGAGACGTCATGCCCAGCCGAGCGGCGTCGCCCTGTCTCGGCGGCGATGCGCGCCGGCGTCGGTGATGAGGCCGTCGACGAGCGTGACGTCCGCGCCGTAGCAGCCGGCATTCGTCGACGAACGGACGCTTGTGCGTCGCTGCGGGATGAAACACTTCGCAGCGCCAGGCCGGCCGCCGCGGCGTAGGCGGCCATCGCGTTGCCGGCGTTGCCCGCCGTGGCGACGCGATGGTCCGTGGCGCCGAGGTACCGCGCGCGCGGGTGATCGCCGCGGACTGTCCGCGCGCCTTGAACGAGTTGGTCGGGTTGAGCGACTCGTCCTTGATGTAGAGCCGTTCGAGCCCGACGCCGTGGCGCCGAGCGACTTCGGCGTGGAAGAGCGGCGTGAAGCCCTCGCCGAGGGTCACCGGCTCTTCGCCGTCGAAGCAGCGGCATCAGCTCGCGGTAGCGCCACATGTTCGGCGGCGCGGCCGCGCGAGCGAATCGCGGCTGACCAGGCGCGCGCCGCGTCGAGGTCGTAGCGCGCGCCAGCAGCGGCAGCGCCGCACTGACAGCGGAAGTGTGTGCTGGCGCGGGATCGAGCGGTCGGCGCTCCGCAGGGGACTGCTGCACTCGAGATGGGTGAAGAAGGACATACCTATTTGCCGAGCAGCTCCTGGTCCTTCTTCTTCTGCAGCTCGTCGATCGTGCTTGATGTGGTTGTCGGTGAGCTTCTGGACCTCGTCGAGGCCCTTCCGCTCGTCGTCTTCGGAAATCTTGTGGTCCTTGAGCAGCTTCTTCAGCCGCTCGTTGGCGTCGCGGCGCACCGCGCGGACGCTGTTGCGGCCCTCCTCGGCGAGCTTGTGGACGTGGCGCGACAGCTCCTTGCGGCGCTCCTCGGTCAGCGGCGGGATGGGGATGCGCACCACCTTGCCGTCGTTGGCGGGGTTGAGCCCGAGGTCCGACGCGCGGATCGCCTTCTCGATGGCCGCCGAGCTGCGACGGATCGAACGGCTGCGCGACGATCAGCGCCGGCTCGGGGACCGGACAGGCCGGCGAGCTGGTTGAGCGGCATCTTCGAGCCGTAGGCCTCGACGTGAACGCTGTCGAGAATCGTGACCGACGCGCGGCCGGTCCGCACGCCGCCAGCTCGTGCTGGACGTGCTCGAGCGCCGTCGTCCATCCGCTTGGTGACTTCCGCGAACAGGCTCTTTGAGATCGTTCGACATCCATCCATCGAATTGCCGCGGCCGCTGATCGCTGCTCAGGCCGTCACCAGCGACCCGATGGCCTCGCCGATGATCGCGCGCCTGATGTTGCCCGGCGTGCTGCAGGTTGAAGACGACGATCGGCAGCGCGGTTGTCCATGCACAGCGAGATCGCCGTCGCGTCCATGACCTTCAGCCCCTGCTCGAGCACCTGCAGGTACGAGATGCGATCGAACCGCGTCGCGGTCGGGTCGATCATCGGGTCGGCGTCGTAGATGCCGTCGACCTTGGTGCGCCTTGAGGATGACGTCGGCCTTGATTTCCATCGCGCGCAGCGCCGCGGCCGTGTCGGTGCTGAAGTACGGGTTGCCGGTGCCGCCGCCGAAGACGACCACGCGGCCCTTCTCGAGGTGGCGGATGGCGCGGCGGCGGATGAACGGCTCGGCGACCGCGCGCATCTCGATCGCCGTGACGACGCGCGTCACGCACGCCCTGCTGCTCGAGCGCGTCCTGCAGCGCCAGCGCGTTGATGACCGTCGCCAGCATGCCCATGTAGTCGGCCGTCGCGCGGTCCATCCCGCGGGCGCTGGCCGCGACGCCGCGGAAGATGTTGCCGCCGCCGATGACGATGGCCGTCTCGACGCCCATGCCCTGGATTTCGGCGACGTCGAGCGCGATCTGGGTGGCGACGGCCGGATCGATGCCGTAGTTCTGTTCGCCCATCAGGGCTTCGCCGGACAGCTTGAGGAGGATGCGCTTATAGGCGAGCGAGGGCAGGGCAGTCACGGGATGAGATTATAGATAGCGGAGGTCGCCCTCAGTTGTCATGCGCCTTCGCCGACCTTGAGACGCGCGAAGCGCGAGACCGTACATCGGCGCGCCGAGCGCCTTGGACGCGGCGGCGATGACGTCCGTCACCGACTCATCTTCGGGATCGCGGATCGACGGCTGGTCGGGCAGCACGACCTGCGCGTAGAAGCTGCCGAGCTTGCCCTCGACGATCTTGTCGATGACGTTCGCGGGCTTGCCCGACGTCTTCCATCTGGGCCCGGTAGATGGCCTTCTCCTTGTCGAGGACGTCCGCCGGCACCGCCGTCGCGCGACAGATACGCGCGGGCTCGATGCGCGGCGATCTGCATCGCGATTTCCTTGACCAGCGTCGCGAACTCCGTCGCGGCCGCGACTCTCGGGCGTGACGCCGCGCGAACTCCACCTGGACGCCGATCTTGCCGCCCATGTGGATGCGCTGGCCGACGTAGCCCTTGCCGGCGTAGCGCACGAACCGCGGCACGGCCATGTTCTCGCCGAGCTTGGCGATGGTCGGCGGCCAGCGCGCTTCTGCACGCGGCCCGTTCGGATCCGTCAGCCAGGCCTCGCTGGCGCGCGTCGCCGGCCTTCTCGATTTCGCGTGAGCACGTCCTGCACCGAGCTGCTGGAAGTCGGCGGTGCGCGCCACGAAGTCGGACTCGCAGTTCACCTCGACGAGGATGCCGCTGCCGAGTGGTCGGCCGACAGGCGGCTGCCGATCAGGCCCTCGCTGGTCGCGCGCCCGGCCTTCTTGGCGGCGCTGGCGAGGCCGCGCTTGCGCAGGATCGTGTTCGCCTCCTCGAAGTCGCCGTTCGCCTCGGTCAGCGCCGCCTTGCACTCCATCATCCCCGCGCCGGTCTGGTCGCGGAGCTTCTTCACCATGTCTGCCGTGATCGTGATCGTTGCCATCGTCATCTCGGTGACGCGTGAATAGGCTGGATCGTTCGATGAGCTGGCCGTTCTGAATCGCCGGCTCACTAAGTCCCGGAGCTCACGAGCTCTGGCAGCTCTTACGCTGAGGCCGGAGCGGTTTCGCGCGGCGCGGCGCTGCGGCCGCGGCGCCGCGCGGATCGGTCGTCGCCGCGGGCCGTCCTCGGCGCGCCGTCGCGCGCCGATTCGGCGTCGACCGACTGCTTCATGTCGCGGCCCGCTCGATGACCGCGTCGGCGATGCGCGACGGCGAACAGCCGGATGGCGCGCAGCGCGTCGTCGTTGCCGGGGATGACGAAATCCACTTCGTCGGGATCGCAGTTGGTGTCGACGATGCCGATGACCGGAATCTTGAGCTTGCGCGCCTCGTCGACGGCGATCTGTTCCTTCTTGGTGTCGACGACGAAGACCGCGTCGGGCAGGCGCGACATGCCGCGGATGCCGTCGAGGTTCTTCGCGAGCTTGCGGCGCTCTCTTCTCGTTGCGCGCGATTTCCTTCTTCGACAGCGTGTCGTAGCGGCCGTCGGTGGCCATCGCTTCGAGGTCGCGCAGCCGGCCGAGGCTGCGCTGAATGGTCGCGAAGTTGGTGAGCAGGCCGCCGAGCCAGCGCTCGTTGACGTAGAACATCGCCGCAGCGCTGCGCTTCTTCGGCGATGACGTCCTGCGCCTGGCGCTTGGTGCCGACGAACAGAATCGTGCCGCCCTCGGCCGCGAGGTTGGTGACGAACTCCTCGGCTTCGCGGAACAGCTTGACCGTCTTGCCGCAGGTCGATGATGTAGATGCCGTTCCGTTCGCCGAAGATGTATTCCTTCATCTTCGGGTTCCAGCGCTTGGTCTGGTGGCCGAAGTGAACGCCCGCCTCCAGCAGATCCTTCATCGCGATCGCGGCCAAACATGCCTCCTCCTTAGCGTTTGCTGAACTGGAAGCGCTTGCGCGCTCCGGCCATGCCGTACTTCTTGCGTTCCTTGGCGCGCGCATCGCGCGTCAGGAGGCCTTCGTTCTTGAGCCGCTTGCGCAGCTCGGCGTTGTACTCGACCAGCGCGCGCGCGATGCCGAGCCGCACCGCGCCGGCCTGGCCCGACACGCCGCCGCCGGCGACCGTCGCCAGCACGTCGAACTTGTCGGCGGTCTCGGTGAGCATCAGCGGCTGGCGGATCTGGGTGCGGAGCGCTTCGGTGGGGAAGAACGCTGTCGAACGTCCGGTGGTTGACGCTGATGGCCCCGGTGCCGGGGCGGAGGAACACGCGGGCGGTGGATGTCTTGCGGCGGCCCGTTGCCGTAATACTCGACTGCTGCCACGTTACGCGACCTCGCGCTTGGACTGGTTTCTGCGCCGCGTGCGGATGATCCGGACCGGCGTACACCTTCAGCTTGCGATACATCGCTTCGCCCATCTTCGTCTTCGGCAGCATGCCGTGCACCGCTTCCTCGACGAGACGCGTCGGCTTGCTGCTGGCGCACGACGCGCGCGCGCTCTTCGCGCAGGCCGCCTTCGTAGCCGCTGTGCTGGCGGTAGATCTTCTGGTCTTCCTTGCGGCCGGTCAGCTTGACCTTGCGCCGCGTTGACGACGACGACGTGATCGCCGGTGTCGATGAACGGGCGTGTAGATCGCCTTGTGCTTGCCCTGGAGCAGGCGGGCAGCGACCGTCGCGATGCCGGCCGAGGACCTGGCCGTCGGCATCGATGATGTGCCAGTGCTTGTCGGCGAGCGCCTAACTGGCGCTGGGCATGAAAGTAGACGACATTCCTGCTTCCTGCCGCGGGGTTCTACCCGCGAACTCCGTTCGCACGCGGACGCCGAGTCCGCGTGAAAGGGCGGACCCGACAACTTCCGCCGGGACCGCGCGCTTGGAAAACCGCTTAGGGGATTTCCGCCCGGACAAGCACTCAGTCGGGCAGGTCCAGGCAACGGTAAACCCAAATCATACGAGCCTTTCTGGGCACTGTCAAGCAGTTTGCCAGCCTGCTGACGGCCGGGCTCGTCGGTCGCCGATAACTTCCTGTGGAAGGCTGGGTCTGCATACCAAATTTGTGATCGACCGATAGAACTGTAAAGTGGGGAGGGTAGCAAGTGCACTACCGATCGCATTTTTCGCGGTATCGCGCCTGAATTCGTGCACGTTCGGGCAACAAGCCTCTGGTATCAGCTTTGCCCGGGCAACTTCCGGCTCTTCATCGCGACATTCAGGAACATTACTGTGTTTGGACTAGGTAAATCGAAGTCGGTCGTCGGTCTCGACATCGGCTCGAGCGCCGTCAAGGCCGTCGAGCTCAAGCCGGCGGGCAAGGGCTACAGGGTCGCGGCCTTCGCCACCGAGCCGGTTCCGCCCGACAGCATCGTCGACGGCGCCATCATCGACGGCACGGCGGTCGCCGAAGCCATCCGCCGCGTCTTCGAGCAACAAGGCCTTCAAGACCAAGGACGTCGCGGCGTCGCTCTCGGGCAACGCCGTCATCGTCAAGAAAATCAGCCTGCCGGTCATGACCGAGGCCGGAGCTCGGCCGAGTCGATCTACTGGGAGGCCGAGCAGTACATCCCGTTCGACATCCAGGACGTCAACCTCGACTACCAGATTCTCGACCCGGCACGGGCGCCGACGTCAAGGGCACCATGGAAGTGCTGCTGGTGGCGGCGAAGAAAGAAAGATCGCCGACTACACCGGCGTCATCGCCCAGGCCGGGCGCACCGCCGGTGGTCGTCGACGTGGACGCGTTCGCGCTGCAGAACGCCTACGAAGCGAACTACGGCCTCGAGCCGCGGTCAGGTCGTCGTCCTGCTCAACGCCGGCGCGAGCGCGATCAACATCAACATCCTGAACGGCGACCAGTCGGTGTTCACGCGCGACATCTCGATCGGCGGCAACGCCTACACCGAAGCGCTGCAGAAGGAGCTGGACGCTCCCGTTCGAGAGCGCCGAGCAGGCTGAAGAAGGGCATGCCGGTCGAGGGCGTCACGCTTCGAGGACGTGCCGGCCGGTGCTGCACGCGATGACCGAGAACGTGCTGCTCGAGATCCAGAAGACCTTCGACTTCTTCAAGGCCACGGCGTCGTCCGACCGGATCGATCGCATCGTCGTCAGCGGCGGCGCGTCGCGCGTGGACGGCTTCGCGGCAGGCGCTCGCAGGAGCGCTTCGGGACGCCGGTCGAGACGTTCGATCCGTTCCGCAAGATTGCCTTCGAGCCCCAGAAGTTCGGCGTCGTCGACATGGACAACGTCCTGCCACGGCCGCCGTTGCCGTCGGCCTCGCGCTCAGAAAGGCCGGCGACCGATGATTCGCATCAACCTGCTGGCGGTCGAACGCTCCAGCGCCAAGAAGGCGAGCGCGGTCGCCGTTCGCCGGCCAGCAGATGGCCGATCGGGTGCGCGCTGATCCTCCTGCTTTCGGCGGGTCTGGTCGTCTGGCGCTACTACACGCTCGAAAACGATTCCAAGCGTCTCGACGAAGAGATCTCCGCCGCCCAGCAGGAAACGGCACGTCTGCACGGCGTCATCCTGCAGGTGCAGCAGTTCGAACAGCGGCGCGCGCAGCTGCAGCAGCGCGTGGTCCTCATCGAGCAGCTGCGGAAGGGCCAGACCGGTCCCGTCCACATGCTGGATCAGGTCAGCCGCTCGCTGCCGCCGATGCTCTGGCTCACCGAGTTGAAACAGAACGCCGCCAACCCGGCCGAGGTCACGCTCGACGGCCGGTGCACGACGCTGACGGGGCTGTCCGACTTCGTGGCGAATCTCGAGGCGTCGGGGCTACTTCAAGAAGTCGGTGGAAATCGTCAGCACCACCGCCGAGCCGCTGCCGCAGCCGCCCGGCGAATTGATCAAGTTCAGCATTCGTGCGCAGTTCGAGACACCTGGCGAAGCCAAGCCGACGACGCCGCCAGCGCGGGCGGGCGGGAATTAAAGCCGTTGGGGAGTGACCCCGATAGGCCTGAGTAGCTCAGCAGATGAACATCAGTCTCACCAAACTTCCGTGGTACGCGCAGATCGGCGCCTTTGCCATCCTCGCCGGGGCAGGAGTCGGCTGGTTCTACTACTCATGCGAGATGCCGACGCGCGAAGAAATGAAATCGCGTCAGCAGCAAATCGTCGGCCTGCGCGCCGACATCCAGAAGGGCCTCGATACCGCCAGAAAGCTTCCTGAGTTCCGCGCGCAGGTCACCGAACTCGAGGGCCGGCTCGCGAATCTCCGTGCGGTGCTGCCGGAAGAAAAGGACGCCGCCGACCTGCTGCGACGGATGCAGACGGTGGCGACGCAATCGAATCTGGACATTCGCAGTTTCCGGCCCAATCCGATCGTGACCAAGACACTTCACGCCGAATGGCCGATCTCGCTCGAATTGCAGGGCACGTATCACAACCTGGCGACGTTCTTCGACCGGGTTGGCAAGTTCACCCGCATCATCAACATCAGCAACGTCGACATCAAGGGTCGCGAGAACGCGGGATCGAACCTGACCATCACCGCCACGTGCACCGCGACGACGTTCGTGCTGCTCGACAAGCCGAACACCGCCGGCGGCCGCGGCGGCCGGGGCGCAACGCCCGCACCGACGCCGGGAGAGGCAACTAGCCATGCGCCGGTTGCTCCTGACGTTCGTCGCCAGTCGCTTCGACTGCAGGGCTGGTGAGTGCGCAGGCGCCGCAGGTGCGGCGAAACCCGCGGTTCCGGCGCCGGCGCCCGCCGCCGCCCAGAAACAGGCGCCGCCGCCACCGGCTCCGCCAGCTCAGAAACCAGCGGCCCCGGCACCCGCGCCTGCCGCTCCGAAACCGGCGCCGTCGGCTCCGCCTCCAGCGGCCCCGGCGCAGCCTGCCGCGCCGGCTGCACCGCCCACAGGATCTTCTCCGGCAACTCCACCTGCGCCAGCCGGCTGCTCAGGCGCCCGGCGGGGCGGCGGCGCCGCCGCCGGCCGTTCAACCCGAGGCGTATACCTACTCGGCGGATGGCCGCCGCGATCCATTCACCAGCCTGATCGGCACCGGTGGCAGCGAAGTGCGGTCAACCGGCCGCCGCGGCGAAGGCCCGGGCGGCATGGCGGTCGCCGACATCTCGGTCCGCGGCATCCTGCAGAGCCGGGGCGCGCTCGTCGCGATGGTTCAGGGGCCGGACAACAAGACCTACATCGTGCATCAGGGCGACAAGCTGCTCGACGGCATTATCAAAACGATCACGCCGCAGGGGACTCATCGTCATCCAGGAAGTCAACGATCCGCTGTCGCTGGTCAAACAGCGGGAGGTTTCGAAATTGTTGCGATCACTCGAGGTCGTCAAACCATGACACCCACTAGGAGCCTCGCTTTGCTGGCGAGCGTCGCGATGGCGAGGCACGCTGGGTATCGCCGCCAAGGCGGCGGGGCCGGGCACCCGGGCCGGCGCCGAGGTTACGCGCCTCAAGACCATCAGCTCGCGCCTCAGCTCGAAGGGCGCGTCGCTCATCATCGAGGCGACCGATCCCGTTGCCTACATCGCCACACGTCCCGATCCGCTCACGGTCGTCGTCGACGTCCGGAACGCGCTTTCCGACGATGTGGTCAATGGCGTGACGGCGAACGCGAAGAGTCCGATCGTCGCCGTGCAGGTTGAGCCCAGCGTGGAATCCGGCCGAACGGTTCCGGATCCGGGTCGCCCTGATGCAGCCGGTGGCCTACCACGTGCGCAGCGAGCGCAATACCATCGTCATCGACTTCGACAAGCCGTCTGCCAAGGCCGCGCCTTACATCCTGCCGCCCGCGACCAGGGCCGTCGATCCCCTCGAGGCGCTTGGTCTCGATGGAACGCGCGCGCCCGCGGCACCCGCGCCGGCGGTCGTTCCGTCGCGCAGGTGCTGCCGCCCGCGCCGCCGTCCGCACAGGCGACCGGGTCGGTCACCGTGCGACCGTCGGGCGGCACGCAACCAGAACGCCGTTCAGGTCGAGCAGCCTGGAACCGGACGCAAGTTCAGCGGGCATGCCGTCAGCCTCGACTTCCAGGGCGCGGATCTGCGCGCGGTGCTGCGCACCTTCGCCGAAATCAGCGGTCTGAACATCGTCATCGATCCGGCAGTGCAGGGCACCGGTTGACGTCGCCCTGAACGACGTGCCGTGGGATCAGGCGCTCGACATCATCCTGCGCGCCAACAAGCTGGGCTACATCGTGGACGGCACCATCGTCCGCGATCGCGCCGCTGACGCGTGCTCGCCGACGAAGAGTCGCAGCGCCGCAAGCTCGGCGACGAGCAGGCGCTGGCCGGCGACCTGCGGGTGTTGACCAAGACGCTCAGCTACGCGAAGGCCGAGGAACTGCAGACGCTGCTGACCAAGAGCGCGCTGTCGCAGCGCGGCATCGGTGCAGGTCGATCCAGCGCACCAACACGCTGATCATCACGCGACCTGCCGGAGCGGCTGGCCATCGCCGACCGACCTGATCAACACGCTCGACCAGCGCGCAGCCGCAGGTCGAGATCGAGGCGCGCATCGTCCAGGCGAACAAGAACTACGCGCGCCAGCTCGGCGTGCAGTGGGGCTTCAACGGCCGGGTCGATCCGGCACTCGGCAACACCACCAACCTCGCGTTCCCGAACAACGGCAGCCTCGGCGGCCGCCTCGGCGCGCGCGGGACCGGCCGGCGGAGCGCAGACGGCGACGGCGGTCAACCTCGGCGCGCCGGCGCCGACGAGCGCCGTCGGCCTGCGCGCTCGGCTCGGTCAACGGCGCGTTCAACCTCGACGTCGCGCTGACCGCGGCTCGAAACCACCGGCAACGGCCGCGTGCTGTCGACGCCGCGCGTGTCGACGCAGAACAACGTGGAGGCCGAAATCACGCAGGGCGTGCAGATTCCGATTCAGACCGTCGCCAACAACACCGTGACCGTCAGCTTCAAGGACGCGGCGCTGACGCTGAAGGTGACGCCGCAGATCACCGCGGCCGACACGGTGATCATGAAGATCGCGCTCGAGAACGCGTCAGCCGGACTTCAGCCGGTCGGTGAACGGCATTCCGCCCATCAACACCCAGCGCGCGAACACGCAGGTGCTCGTGAGCGACGGCCAGACCACGGTGATCGGCGGCATCTACGTCAGCCAGGAGCAGTCGCTGAACGATCGGACGCCCGGGCTCTGAGCCAGGTGCCGCTGCTCAAGTGGCTGTTCAAGCGCGATCAGGTCAGCGACCGAGCACCGGAGCTGCTGATCTTCATCACGCCGAAGATCACCAAAGATTTGATTATGCGTAGAACCCTTCAGCATGTCGCCATTGCCAGCGCCGTCTTGGCCAGCGTGTCCTGCGGAGACGTGGTCCGTGATAAGCCGCGCGCCGGTGGTCCAGTCGTCAACACCCTCGAGGCCGCGCCGTCAGGCGGTCACGGAGCGAATACGTTCACCGGCACGCTCCTGTCCGACGTCGTCGTCCTGAGCACCGCGGCGCCATGCAGCGCCACCGCGCCGTGCGCGACGGTGTTCAACGACCTCGGGCGCGTGGTGCTGGGTATTGCGCCCAAGAACATCACCGTGACGCCGACCTCGAACAACCAGGTCACGATTTCGCGGTATCACGTCGACTTCATTCGCGCCGACAGGCACAACATCGCCGCGCGTCGACGTGCCGTATCCGTTCGACGGCGCGGCCACCGGCACCGTGCCGGAGAGCGGCACCTGACCCTCAGCTTCGAGCTGGTGCGCCACACCGCGAAAGAAGAGTCGCCGCTGGCGCAGCTGGCCTCCAATCCGGCCATCATTCACGCCATCGCGCGCATCACGTTCTACGGCCAGGATCTCGTCGGGAACGCCATTTCTGTCACCGGGTCGATGAACGTCGACTTCGGGAACTCGGGGACTCATGAAGACACACGATCGTTCGACTCATCGCTGTCGCGGCCGCGATCGGGGCCGCGGCCTGCGTCCACCAGACCGAGGAGCCGGGGCTGTCGGGACCTTCGACGTTCTCGACGTCTCTCCGGCTGCAGGCCGTTCCCGACCGCATCAACCAGGATGGCGCATCGCAGTCGTCGGTGTCGGTCCAGGCGTTCGGCCCGACCGGCGCGCCGCTGAGCGGCGTGGCGCTGCGCATGGACATGCTCGTCGACGGCACGCTCGCCGACTACGCGCGCTGTCGGCGCGGACGATCGTGACCGGAAACGACGGCACGGCGCGCGTGGTGTACTGCCCCGCCGCTGTTACCGTCATCGCAGTCGACCGCCAACACCGTTTCCATTCGCGCCATTCCATCGGCACCGATGCTTCGACGTCAGTGGGTCAGTCGGTGGACATCCGGTTGATGCCGACCGGCATCATCCTGCCGCCGTCCGGGCAGCCGACCGCCGCATTCACCTTACGGTCCGTCGCCGGTGAGCGTGGCGTGCCGACGATCTTCGACGGCTCGGCCAGCACGCCGGGCACCAACGCCACGCAGATCAGCAGGTATGCCTGCGGATTTCGGCGACGGTCAGACCGGGTCGGGTCGTCGGTGACGCACAGCTTCAGGCGGCGGCGCGCCTCAACGTGACGCTGACGGTGACCAACGACCGTGGTCTGCAGGCTCGACGGCGCAGGTCGTGTCCGTCGGCGCGAGCGATCCGTTCACCGGCGACTGGGTCATCTCGCCGCTCAACCCGGTGATCAACACGCCTGTGCTGTTCAACGCCGATCAGGTGCAGACGTCAGCCGGTCACCAGGTGACGCAGTTCAACTGGACCTTCGGCGACGGGTCCGGCGGGCCTGGATTCCAGACGCAACATGCCTACACGCCAAGCGGAACGTACGCGTCGTCCGAGCGTCGTCGACGACCTCGGCGCGGAAGAAGGTCTTCACCGGCGAAGCCGATTACCGTGGGCACCGGCGCCCCAGTTGTGGTCGTGATCCTTCTCGCCCGGCGCGCCCAAAGCATGACGGATCCGACGCCGTTCTGTTCAGATCGGGCGGACGTCGACCTTCGGCGGGGCGGCGATCGTTCGCCTACCAGTGGGACTTCGGCGACGGACGTCGGCTCGGCTCGGCGCAATCCGGCATAACTACACGGCGGCCGCCACGGTGACGCTCACGGTCGTCGACAGCCTGGCCGGGTCGGCGTCGGATTCGCGCCACATCACCGTCGCGCCCTAGGCCGATGGCCGACAACCCGCGGATTGAAGACCTGCGACGCCGGGTCAGAGAGACCCGGCGTCGATTGCCTTCGCGCAGCTCGCTGAGGAGCTGCGGCGATCCGGTTTCCTGCACGAGGCGGGTGGACACTCAGCCTCGCTGGTCTCGCGATCCATCCTTCTTATTCATCCGCACGCGTCACCCTGGGACGCGCCTTGCTCGAACTCGATCAGCTCGATCCGGGCGCAGACCGAGCTCGAGCGTGTCCACGTGCATCCGCCCCCGAGAATCTGGCCGCTTGTCGTGGGCTCGGCGAGATCTTCGCAGCCGTCGGAAACTCCCCGACCAGGCGCTGCTGCATTACCGTGCGGCGCTGGCCCTGGCGCCCAACGATCCCGACCTCGACGAAACCGTCGCCAGCGCTCTCGAGGCAGGTCGCCGCCGCCGAACCGTTCCTTGCCGTGGCAGTCGCCCGGGAGCTAAGGTCGTGGACCTCGCGGTAGTTGGCGCGCCGCATGTCTCCGTCGATGCCGTATCATGCGAAGCTGAGCTCGCCGATTCGGCTGGCGACCACGCTCGTCAGAACCGTCGTGGCGCTCGAGGGCTGGCTCGACGCCATCCATGTCGCACGCGCCCACCGCCGCGCTTGACGCGCGGCACCGCTTACGATTCGCGAAGCTCTTGCCGCGCGGTCCCCTCGACGCGCTCGTCGTCACGTCGCTGCCCAGCGTGCTCTACCCGACCAATTTCACCGGCAGTTCCGCGATCGTCGTCCTGGCGCGGGATGCGCTTCACTTCATCACCGACTTTCGATACGTGACGGTGCTGGCCGAAGCGCGGGCAGTGCTCGCGATTGTCCGGGGCTCGGGAGCTGGTCAAGGTGGACGGTGCGTACGACGCGACGCTCACGCGGAGCTCTCTGCAAGATCCGCGGGTGGGAAGGTTGGGTTCGAAGGCGAGCACCTGACTGGTCAGCCGACTCAGTGGTTGTCGAAAACGCTGGCGTCAGCCGGGTCCTCGCGCCTCGAGCTGGCCTGCAGCGCGGGGATCGTCGAGCGCGCGGCTGGTCAAGGACGAGTTCGAGACGTCGACGCTCCGCGAAGCGGGGCGTCGCTTGTCAGATGTGGCCCGTGCGCTGCCCGCCCGAAATCTGGGCCGGCCAGCAGCGGACGTGAAGTGGCCACGGCGATCGGCGTCCACCTGCACGAGGCCGGGTTCTCGAAGCCCGCGTTCGACACCATCCGTCGCGCAGCGGCCCCAGTTCTCAGCGCCGTGCCGCACGCCAGGCCCGGGGAAGCGAAGGTTCACCGAGGGTGACCTCGTCGTGCTGGACTTCGGCGGCGTCTACGACTCATACTGCGTCGACCTCACCTGTACGGTGACGGTCGGCGGGCCAGTCCGCGGGCTCGGGATGTTTACCATGCCGTGCTCGGGCCACGATCGAGCTGTTGCGCACGTCGCGCCCGGCCGCTCAGGTTCGCGATCGACGCCGCCGCCTGGACACGCTCGGCCGATATGGCCTCGCTGAGGCGTTCGGGCCTGGCGGCACGGGCCATGGACTTGGAATCGAAGTGCACGAGGAGCCGCGGATTACGCGGCCGCGCCCGGGCGAGTTGCCAGGGGCGCCGGCGTGATTTCGGACCGCGACGCACGCGACCGCCGGACATGGTGTTCGCCATCGAGGCCCGGCGCATATCTCCCGGGCTGGGTGGCGTCCGCATCGAGGACGATGTGCTGGTGACCGGGGACGGCGTCGAAGTGCTGACGGACGCGACGACCGAGCTGATCGAGACCTAATGGATCTCAACCAACTCAAAGAAATACTCAGAGCTCGTTCGCAAGCACGAGCTGTCCGGATTCGAAATCGAAGCACGAAGGGCTGCGGGCTGAAGGTCCGTAGCGGACGGCACGGGAACGATCGCGCCCAGGCGCCGGTGCGCCGTCCCGCCGTCGTGCGCGTCGCCCGCCTCGGCGGTCAGGCCGCGCCGGCCGCCGCGCCGTCCGCCGTCGAATCGAGCGACGCCGGAAATCATGAAGCTCGCGGTGGTGAAGTCGCCGATCGTCGGCACCTTCTACCGCTCGCCGGAGCCTGGAGCGGCGTCCGTTTGTCGAAGTCGGTGCGACCGTCAAGAAGGGGCAGGTGCTCTGCATCATCGAAGCGATGAAGCTGATGAACGAGATCGATTCCGAGTGCGACGGCGAGATCGTCAACATCTACGTGGAGAGCGGCCAGCCGGTCCAGTATACGAGCGAGCGGTCTCTTCGCGATCATGACCCGAAGTAGATGTTCAAGAAGATCCTGATCGCGAATCGCGGCGAAGTGGCGCTGCGCATCATCTATCGCGTGCCGGGAGCTCGGCATCAAGACGGTCGCGGTCTACTCGGAGGCCGACGAGAACTCGCTGCACGTGCGCTTCGCCGACGAGGACGTCTGCATCGGCCCGGCGCGCAGCGCCGACAGCTACCTCAACGTGCCCGCGGTCATCAGCGCCGCCGAGATCACCGGCGCCGACGCGATCCATCCCGGCTACGGCTTCCTGTCGGAGAGCGCCTACCTCGCCGAAGTGTGCGAAGCCTGCCACATCAAGTTCATCGGCCCGATCCGCAGGTCATCCGGCTGATGGGCGACAAGGCGCGCGCGCGCCGCGTCATGAAGAAGGCCGGCGTGCCGATTCTGCCCGGCAGCGACGGCCCGATCGAGAGCGAAGAGAAGGCGCTCAAGCTCGCGAAGGAGATCGGCTACCCGGTGATCGTCAAGGCGACCGCCGGCGGCGGCGGCGCGCGGCATGCGCGTCGTGCGCGCGCCGGCGAGCTGCCGCACGCGCGTCAAGACGGCGCAGCGCGAGGCCGAAGCGGCGTTCGGCGTCGGCGACGTCTACATCGAGAAGTACGTCGAGTCGCCGCGCCACATCGAGTTCCAGATGCTCGGCGACCATCACGGCAACGTCGTGCACCTCGGCGAGCGCGAGTGCTCGATCCAGCGGCGCCATCAGAAGCTGATCGAGGAATCGCCGTCGCCGGCGCTCAGCGAGAAGATGCGCCGCAGGATGGGCAGCATCGTCATCGACGCCGCGAAGGCGGTGCAGTACACCAACGCCGGCACGTTCGAGTTCCTGATGGATCCCGACGGCCGCTTCTACTTCATGGAGGCGAACACCCGCCTGCAGGTCGAGCATCCGGTCACCGAGATGGTGACCGGCATCGACATCGTCAAGGAGCAGATCCGGATCGCGGCCGGCGAGCGGCTCGTCGTTCAAGCAGAGCGAGGTGACGTTCACCGGGCACTCGATCGAGTGCCGCATCAACGCCGAGGATCCGGACACGTTCGTGCCGTCGCCGGGCGTCATCCACGTCTTCAGCGTGCCGGGCGGCCCGGGCGTTCGCGTCGAGACGCTTCGCGCACTCCGAGTGCACCGATCTCGCCGTACTACGATTCGATGATCGCCAAGATCATCGTCCACGGACGCGACCGGCGAGGAGGCGATCGCCCGCATGCGCCGAACGCTCGAAATGACCGTCGTCGAAGGCATCAGGACGAGCATTCCCATGCCATCTGCGTATCCTGAACGACCCGGATTTCCAGGCCGGGCGCCTCAGCACGTCGTTCATGGAACGCTTCCAGTCACGCGCCGGCCGGAGGCCGCCTCGCCGAGGCGGTCTACAGGCGCGGGATCTGGGGTTGGGGAAAGACCGCACATTCCCGACATCAGGCCCGCAACGCCCGCGAGATGAATCACCCGCTCCACTAATCCCAAGTCCCAAATCCCGAATCCCGGTTCTCAACGCCATCGTCGACGCTGACGCCGCCCTGCGGGTGCGGATGGGCGCCGCTCGATCTGGGCACGCGCCTACGTGGCTGCGCGGCGGCGCTTCCTGCAGGTCCGGGCGAAGAGCTTTCGTCCGCGGCGCTTCTCGACCTGTCATCCGCCGTCGTTGTGGTCGGCCGCTCCGCCGGGGCGCTGGTCATCGTCAGCGACCGCGCCGTGTCGCGAAGCTCGCGGGCGCCGACGGCGTTCACCTTGGCCAGGACGACCTCGCCCCAGGCGGCGGCAGGTCGATTCTCGGGCCCGATGCGGTCATCGGCCCGGTCGACCCATTCGGTGGCGCAGGTGGAAGCTGCCGGCGGGCGGAGCCCGTGGACTACATCGCCATCGGACCGGTGTTCGAGACGGCGACCAAGTCTGACCGGGTTATGCCGCGGTTGGTCTCGAGACGGTCACCCGGGCCGCCGAAGCCGGGCGGCGTCCGATCAGTAGCGATCGGCGGGATCTCGCTCGAAAATGCGAGCGCCGTCATGGCTCGCCGGCGCGGCGGCCGTCGCGGTGATCGGCGATCTCCTCTCGACGGGAGATCCGGCGGCAAGAACCCGCCGAGTTCCTGGCCTGCGCTGCCGCGGCGACCCGACAGAACGATGACGCGCGCGAGCCGATTGTGGGGCGCGTCTTCATCGGCATTGCCGTTGGCAACAAGCGTAGGTGTCGGTAGGCAGAGCGCGCGCGTTTCAGTTGCCGGAACCCACCGGCCCTTACCCAGTCGGCACCACACGCTGGGTCTCGACCGACGCGCTCCGCGGCGCGATCCGGTCGCGCCCTCCGGCAACAGAGCAGGTGGGGTCACTGTGCCTGTAGCCCATCCGCATCGCAATCCGGCACCGCGAAGGCGCGCCGTATCTTCGCGTCGGCCTTCCGGAGGTGCGAGGCGTTCGCACACGGCCTCGGCAATGACACCGTCTTCGACGACCTGGCTGCCGATGCAGACCCACGCGCGGCGCTGGATGGACCCATCGCCGCGCTTCCGCAAGGGCTTCCCGTGCTGGTGTTCTCGCACGGCTACACCGGATTCCCAGCGCGTACCGCCTTGCTCGAGGACCTGGCGAGCCACGGCTCACGCGGTGCTGAGCGTCGTCCATCCATATGAAGTGTCGGCCGCCACTCTGGCCGGCGGCCGTGTCGTGACGATGTTGAACGAGGCGGGAACGCCGGTGGCTCCGGTCGCCGAGACGCTTGCCGGATGGAGACTCGAGGACGAGACCATGGCGGCCGTGACCAAGGCGACGAACCGTCGATGAGCAGCTCAGAGCTGCTGCGCCGGGTACTGTCTAGCGATTCCGCGCATCGGAAGCCCGCGCTCCACCGTTGGGTGGAGGACACGAAGCTGGTGCTCGATCGGCTGTCGAGCCTGGACCGGGGAGCGTAGGGGAACGGCTCGCGCTGCGGATGGACTTGACCCGGGTCGGCGTCTTCCGGTCACTCGATGGGCGGCGTCACGGCGGCGGAATTCTGCGTCGAGGATCGACGCTGCCGGGCCGGCCTCAACCTTGACGGCATTCCTCAGTGCGGCCGGAATGATCGGTACGCGACCATGGGCCGTCCCGTTCCTGATGGTCTACCTCGGCACGCCCGGGCCGTCTGGGCGCCAGCGACGCGATGGCATCGTCGAGCCGCGCTGGCCGTACTATCGCGTGGACGTGCCTGGCTACCCGGCGTGGGCTTCTGCGACATGGTGTTCTGGGGTGGTCCGCTTCGCGCGCGCGCCCGATGCCCGGCGCGATTGACCCGGTGCGGGCCACGGCCATTACTCGAGAGATTGTGAGAAAGTATTTCGATCAGGAACTCCTGAAGAAAGACGGCGCGCTGGCGGCGGCCATGAAGGCCTACCCTGAGGTGACTTTCAGGACCGTGCCCGCCACTGGCCGCTGAGGGCAAGGCCGGCGGTTGGCGCGGCAGCCCTGCCGCGTATAATCGCGAAGGTCTTCCGAGATGAGGGCCGTGAACGCAGGCCGGATCCGGAACTCAACCGACAGGACTGAGAGGACATAGTGGCGGAGTTCACTGTTTCGAACGAAGTCGATCGATGGGCTCCTGGTCGACGCGACGAGGGCACGGGCGAGGGTTCAGCTCAAGCGGACAGCTCGGCCCCATGGCGCTCATCGCGCTGGGGATTGGCGCCATCATCGGCGCGGGCCTGTTCGTCCGCACCGCCGCGGCGATCGCCGACCGCGCCGGGCCCTCGGTGACGCTCGCGCTTCATCGTCGCCGGCGTCGGCTGCGCGTTCGCCGGCCTCTGCTACGCGGAGTTCGCGTCGATGATCCCGATCGCCGGCAGCGCCTACACCTATTCCTACGCGACGATGGGCGAGCTGGTCGCGTGGATCATCGGCTGGGACCTGGTGCTCGAATACGCGGTCGGCGCCGCGACCGTCGCGATCGCGTGGAGCGAGTACTTCAACAAGCGTCCTCGAGTTCTTCGGCATGCACGTGCCGTACGCAGTGGTGCCACTCGCCGTTCGAGATCATGCGGACCGGCGACGCGGCGATGCACGGCATCATGAACGTGCCGGCCGTCGTTCATCCTGCTCGTGCTCTCGCCTGCTGCTCATCCGCGGCACGCAGGAGTCGGCGTTCGTCAACGGCCTCATCGTCGTCACCAAGGTGTCGATCGTGCTGCTGGTGATCGTGCATCGGCTGGGGTTCATCAACCCGGCCAACCACACGCCGTTCATTCCCGAGCCGACGCACCTACGACGACCAGCAGGGCGTCGACGCACGCCTACGGCGGCATCATGGGCATCCTGGGCGCCGCCGGCGTCGTGTTCTTCGCCGTTCATCGGCTTCGACGCGGTCTCGACCGCGGCGCAGGAAGCGAAGAATCCGAAGCGCGACATGCCGATCGGCATCCTCGGCTCGCTCGTGGTCTGCACGATCCTCTACGTCCTGTTCTCGTACGTGCTGAGCGGCCTCGCGCCGGTCGAGGACTTCCGGACCCGCCGGCAGGCGAAGCCTCGGTGGCGCCTTCGCGATCACGAAGTACATGACCGGCTACGGCTGGCTGTCGAAGTTCGTGACGGTCGCGATCCTGGCCGGGTTCTCGTCGGTCATCCTGGTCATGCTGCTCGGCCAGTCGCGCGTCTTCTACTCGATGAGCCGCGACGGCCTGGTGCCGGCCGTCTTCTCCGAGGTCCACCCGAAGTTCCGCACGCCGTACAAGTCGAACATGGCTGTTCTTCGTGTTCACGGCGCTGTTCGCGGCGTTCATCCCGGGCGACATCGTCGGCGAGATGACGAGCATCGGGACGCTGTTCGCGTTCATGCTGGTCTGCGCCGGCGTGTGGATCATGCGCGTCCGGCGTCCCGATATCGCGCGCGGCTTCACGGTGCCGGCGCTGCCGCTCGTGGCGATCGCTCGGCATCGTCGTCTGCGGCGCGATGATCTACGGCCTGGGCTGGACCAACTGGCTGCGGCTGTGCGGTGTGGCTGGTGATCGGCCTGGTGTTCTACTTCGGCTACGGCCGCAGCCACAGCCGCCTCGAGATGCTCGCGCGGTGGTCCGCTGAAGGCAGTCGTCAAGTCTCGTCGATGATCGGAGTGGCGTGACGGCAGGCTTCTCGACGGCGTGGCCGTCGCCAGTCAGATTCGCAACGAGGTGGCGCCGTCGGTGGCGGCGTTCACCGTCGCGCCGGCCGGCCGCCAGGTCTCGCCCTCGTGCTGGTCGGCGACGATCCGGCTTCGGCGATCTACGTAGGCGGCAAGCTGAAGTCGGCGGCGAGAACGGGCTCCGGGCCGACGTCGAGCGACTGCCCTCGACCGCGAGGCTGGACGAGCTCCTCGAGCTCGTCGATCGCCTGAACCGCAGCGATGTGCACGACGGCATCCTCGTGCAGTCGCCGCTCCCGGCGGCGATGGGGCGAGGACGCCGAGCGGCGTGTTTTCGACCTGATCAATCCCCAGACAAGGACGTCGACGGGTTTCATCCGATCAACGTCGGCCGGCTGGTGCAGAATCGCGCGCACGCTGGCGGCGTGCACGCCGTCCGGCGTGATCAGATTACTCCGACCGTTCGGCGATCACGATTGCAGGCGCGCGCGCGGTCGTCATCGGCCGCAGCGACATCGTGGGCAAGCCGATGGCGCTCTCTGCTGTTGCACAGTCATGCGCACCGTCACGATCTGCCACTCGAAGACCGCAGATCTTCCGCAGGTCGGCGCGCCAGGCGGATATCCTTGTCGCGGCGATCGGCACGTCCCGCCTTCGTGACGCGCGACTTCATCAGGCCGGGCGCGACGGTCGTGGACATCGGGACAACTCAGGTGCGAGACCGCGCGGTCGTCGAGCGACTCTTCGCCGCAGGATCGAAGCGGCGCGAGGCGTTCGAACGGCGAGGCGCCCTGGTCGTCGGTGACGTCCATCCGGAGGTAGCCGAGGTCGCCGGAGCGCTGTCGCCCGTGCCGGGCGGAGTCGGTCCGCTGACCATCGCGATGCTGCTGAAGAACACCGTCCGCGCTGCTGAATTGCGTATGGCAGAGGGGCAGATTGCAGAATGCAGATTGATTGGTGATTGGGATGACACGCTCCGCACCCCGAATCGTCAATCCGCAATCCGCAATCCCCAATCCCCAATGACGATGTTGAAGGTGGGTCTGACCGGCGGCATCGCGACCGGGAAGTGCTACGTCTTCGATCGTCTGCTGCGGCACGGCGTCGCCGGCCTCGACGCCGACGCCATCGCCCACGGCGTGACGGCGCCGGCACGGAGGCGACCGCGGCCATTGCCGAGCGTTTTGGCGCGGGTATCATCGCCGCCGACGGCTCGGTGGATCGCGCCGTCCTCAGGTCCCTGGTGTTCGCCGATGCGGCCGCCCGCGGGATCTCGAGGCGATCGTTCACCCGGCTGTTCACCGTTCGATCGTCGCCGGCCTGCGGGCGTTCGAAGCTGCTCGGCCACGAGGCCGTGGTGGTCGCGGTGCCGTTGCTGTTCGAGACAGGTCGGTCGGCCGACTATGACCGCGTCGTGGTGACCGCGTGCAATCCGGAGTTGCAGCTGGCGCGGCTGGTGGCCCGCGGGCTGACCGTGGACGCCGCCCGCCAGCGGATGGCGGCGCAGCTCCCGACCGAGGAAAAAGTCGGCGCGAGCGAATGTCACAATCTGGACCGACGGCTCGTTCGAAGAGACGGACCGGCAGGTGGACGCGGTTCTGGAAATGATTCGAACCAACGCCTGGGCTCGCGGCTAGACCTCGACCTCGCTCGCGTCCTGCGCCGGCGCGATCCGTTCCTCGACGAACGTGTTCCAGTCGTGGCAGTGCGGGCACTGCCAGAGCAGCTCGGTGCTGCGATAGCGGCAGCGCATGCAGACGTGCGGATCGAGGTAGAAGACCGCGTGCTGGGTCAGCTCGCCGTAGCGATCGACGAGCGACGGCGGATGGTGAAGCTGGCCGAGCGCGCGCCAGATCGCCTGGTGGATGCCGAGCGCGTGCGGGTTCTGGACCAGCGCGGCGAACAGCAGGTCGAGCGCCTCGCTGCGGCTGGCCGCTCGGCCGCGAGGTGGCGCGACAGGGCGAGCCGCGCGCGCCAGTCCTGCGGGTTGTCGTCGATCAGGCGCCGGCACAGGCGCGTGAACCGCTCGGGCTGCCGGCTCGCGGACCGCGAGCGCTTCGAGCCGGTCGAACGCGAGGTAGGCGCGATCGGGCGCGACCTCGCACCAGCGTTTCCCAGATCGCCGCGGCGTCGCTGTTCGTTGCCCTGCGGCCACGCGCACGTCGCCGAGGTTGAGGTAGGCCGGCACCGCGCGCGCGTCGAGATCGATCGCGCCCTCGAAGCGGCGCGATCGCTTCCGGCGTAGTCCTTGCGCCGCATCGCCTCGAGGCCGATTTCGTTCTCGAGGAACGCCAGAATCGCCTGGTTCTGCGGCGCGCGTCGTTGGCGGTCAGCTTGCGTCGAGGCGCTGCCGCGTGTCGTAGCGCCTCGGTCCACTGATGCTGCTCCTCGTGCAGCTTCTGCAGGTTCACGAGCGCGTACTCGTTCTTCGGATCGAGCCGCAGCACCTCGTTGAACGCTTCGAGCGCGCGATCGACGAAGCCGCCGCGCTTGTAGTCGAGGCCGAGGCAGAGCAGCACGTAGGCGTGCTCGAGCCGGCTCAGCCGCGGCCGCTGCAGCAGCGACTGATGCACGGTGATCGCCTTGCCGACCTGTCCCTTTCTCGCGATACAGGTTGCCGAGGATCATGTGCACTTCGAGCGCGTCGCGCGTCGAGGCTGGCGGCGCGGCTCAGCTCTTCGATCGCCAGATCGATCTGGTTGGCGACGAGGAAGTTCAGGCCGAGGATGTAGTGCGGCGATTCGCGCGCGCGCCGCCGGTCGATCCACTTGCCGTCGCGCAGCTTGTAGCGCTCCCACGCCTTGCCGATCGTCAGCCCGACGAGCAGCGCGACCAGCGCCGCGAGCGATGGGCATAGCGCTCATGCGGTGCTGCTCCTGCGCCCTCGGCCAGGTAGGCGGCGACCACGCCGTCCCACTTGTCTCTGCGCGCGCAGGATCAGCTCGATGAGCTCGCGCGCGGCGCCGTCGCCGCCAGCCGAGCGGCTGACCCAGTCGACCCGCGAGCGGACGTCGGCGACCGCGTCGGCCAGGCGCCGCCGGACAGCCGACGCGCGCCAGCACCGGCAGGTCCAGCGACGTCGTCGCCCATGTACGCCACCTGCTCGTCGTTCGAGCATCAGCTCGTCGACGATCTGATCGTAGGCGTCCGCCTTGCTCGCCACGCCCTGATGGACGAGCGTGACGCCGAGTTGCGCGGCGCGCTGCGCGCGTGCGTCGCCGACGTCCGCGCCGACAGAAGCCCGACCGTTCAGGCCGAGCGCGTAGCGCCCACACGCATGGCGATGCCGTCGCTGGATCGTCGAAGCTGCTTGCTCTCGGTGCCGTCGCGCGTGCATGAGCATCTTGCCGTCGGTCAGGACGCCGTCGACGTCGAAGAGCAGCGAGCCGTGATGCTGCGCAGCTCATCTGTACGTTCATCGCAGCGATCCACGGCCGTCAGCGCCAGCCCGTGGTCACATCTAGAACAGCTCCATCCGCCACAGGTCGTGGAGATGCACGACGCCGCGACGCCGTCCGCGGCTCGCCATCGACGACGACGATCGACGGTGATCTTGCGCTGTTCCATGATGTTCAGCGCTTCGACCGCCAGCGTCGTCGGCGGGATCGACGATCGGATTGCGCGTCATGACGTCGCCGGCGGTCATGCTCGAGGACGTCGGTGCCGCGCTCCATGCTGGCGGCGCAGGTCGCCGTCGGTGATGATGCCGAGCAGCGCGTCGTCGGCGTCCGACGACGCAGGTCATGCCGAGCCCTTTGCTGCGACATCTCGTAGATCACGTCGCGCATCGGCGTGTCGCGCATGCACGATCGGGCAGCTGATCGCCGCCGTGCATCAGGCGCTTCGACGCGCATCAGCCGCTTGCCGAGCTTGCCGCCCGGATGCAGGCTGGCGAAGTCCTCCTGCCGGAACCCCTTCTCGACGAGCAGCGTCATCGCCAGCGCGTCGCCGATCGCCAGCGCCGCGGTGGTGCTCGCCGTCGGCACGAGGTTCAGCGGACAGGCTTCTTCGGTCACGCTGCAATCGAGCGCGACGTCCGGCGGCCTGGGCCAGCGTCGATCGCGGACCGCCGGTGATCGCGATCAGCTTCGCGCCCGAGCCGCCGGATCGTTTCGAGCAGCCGCAGGCAGTCTCGTCGGTTTCGCCGCTGTAGCGACAGCGCGATGACGACGTCGTCGCTCTGGATGACGCCGAGGTCGCCGTGCGATCGCTTCGGCCGGATGGAGGAAGAACGCCGGCGTGCCGGTGCTGGCGAGCGTCGCCGCAATCTTCCGGCAGATGATGCCGGACTTGCCCATGCCGGTGACGATCACCCGGCCGCGGCACTGGCGCAGCAGCTGCGACTGCGCGGTCGAAGCGTCGCGTCGAGCCGATCGACCAGCGCGAGGATCGCCGCCGCCTCGGTCTCGAGCACCTTGCGGGCCGCGAGCGGTTCGTGCCGTCAGCGCCGTGAACCACGTCGCGACCTCGGCGCTGCGTCGCGATCGCGATCGATCGCCAGCAGCCGATGGAGCAGCGGCTCGAGCTCGATCAGCTGCAGCGCGTTCTGCGCGTCGCTCTTCGCACGCGACGGATCCTCGTGCACTTCGAGGAACACGCCGTCGACTCCGGCCGCGACGCCGGCCGACGCCAGCGGCTCGATGCACTCGGCCAGGCCGGCCGTCACGCCGTCGCCGCCGCCGGGCAGCTGCAGGCTGTGCGTCACGTCGAAGACGACCGGCGTGCCCGGCGCGCGCATCATCGGAAACGCGCGCATGTCGACGACCGAGGTTGTGATAGCCGAAGCTGGTGCCGCGCTCGGTCACGATGACGCGCGCGTTGCCCGCGTCGACCACTTTCTGCGACCGCGTGGCGCATGTCGTCGGGCGCCAGGAACTGGCCCTTCTTGATGTTGACCACGCGCCCGGTCTTGCGCCGCGGCGACGAGCAGGATCGGTCTGGCGGCGAGGAACGCCGGAATCTGCAGCACGTCGGCGACCGTCGGCCGCCGGTGCCGCGCCTGCGCCGGCTCGTGAATGTCGGTCGAGGATCGGCACGCCGTGCGTGCGCTTTGATCGCCGCGAGCGCGCGCAGTCCTTCGTCGAGCCCGGGACCGCGAAACGAGCGGCTCGACGTGCGGTTCGCCTTGTCGTAGGACGCCTTGAAGATGAAGCGGGACGCCGACGCGCCGCGTGATCTCGACGAGCCGGCCCGCCAGATCCGTGCGCGTGCGCCGCGCTTTCGATGACGCACGGGCCGGCGATGAGGACGAGCGGGTGCCGTCCGCCGATGGCGAAGTCACCGAGCGACACAGGATCACGCGGTCTGACATGGTCGGGTCAGCGGCCGGCGCGTCGACGTCGACCTGGCGCATCTGCTCGCGACTAACGCCTCGCGCTCCCGCGGCCGGCGCCGTGCGCGCTCTTGTGCCGATACGCGGCGGCGACGAACGCGGCGAAGAGCGGATGCGGCCGCGTCGGCTTCGACTTGAACTCGGGATGGAACTGCACCGCGAGGTACCACGGATGGCCGGGCAGTTCGGCGATCTCGACGAACTTGCCGTCGGGCGATCGGCCGGAAATCCGCAGGCCGTGCTCGGTGCAGCGTCTGCTCGTAGAGGCAGTTGAACTCGTAGCGATGGCGATGCCGCTCGTGAATGAGCGTCGGCGCCGTAGACGCGGCTGTGCCGAGCGAGCCGGGCGTGAGCTCGCAGGCGTAGCTGCCGAGCCGCATCGTGCCGCCGAGGTCGTCGACGCCGAGCAGGTCGCGCAGCTTGTAGATCACCTTGGTCGGCGTGTCCGGGTTGCACTCGGTGGAGTCGGCGTCGGCGAGCCCGGCGACGTTGCGCGCGTACTCGACCGTCGCCCACTGGAAGCCGTAGCAGATGCCGAAGTACGGGATGCCGCGCTCGCGCGCGATCTGCGCGGCCTTCATCATGCCGCGCGTGCCGCGATTGCCGAAGCCGCCGGGCACGAGGATGCCGTCGGCGCCGTCGAGCAGCGCCGCGCCGTCCGGCTCCTCGAGCGCTTCGGCCTCGATCCACTTGATGTTGACCTTCAGCCGGTGCGGGAAACCCGCCGTGATAGAGCGCCTCGTTGAGGCTCTTGTGCGAATCCTCGTAGCCGACATACTTGCCGACGACGTGGATCGTGATCTCGTCGACCGGGTTCTTGATGCGGCTGACGAGATCCTCCCACGCCTGCATGCGCCGCTCGGTCTGCGGCAGGTGCAGGTGCTTGAGCACGATGCGGTCGAGGCCCTTCGGCGGCGAGCACCAGCGGCACTTCGTAGATCGTCGACGACGTCCTTGGCGGTGATGACCGCTTCTTCGTCGACGTCGCAGAACAGCGCGATCTTCCGCTTGATGTCCGGATCGAGGAACCGATCGGTGCGGCAGAGCAGGATGTCGGGCTGAATGCCGATCGACCGCAGGTCGCGCACGCTGTGCTGCGTCGGCTTGGTCTTCAGCTCGCCGGCGGCGCCGATGAACGGCACCAGCGTCAGGTGGATGTAGAGCGTGTTGTCGCGGCCGACGTCCTGGCGGAACTGGCGGATCGCTTCGAGGAACGGCAGGCTCTCGATGTCGCCGACCGTGCCGCCGATCTCGACGAGCACGATGTCGACGTCCTGCGACGACGGCGCGGATCGCGTCCTTGATCTCGTTGGTGATGTGCGGAATCACCTGCACGGTGCGGCCGAGGTAGTCGCCGCGCCGCTCCTTCTGAATGACGCGACTGGTAGATCTTGCCGGTCGTCCAGTTGCGAGTTCGCGGTGGTCGACGGTGTTGGTGAAGCGCTCGTAGTGGCCGAGGTCGAGGTCGGTCTCGGCGCCGTCGTCGGTGACGTAGACCTCGCCGTGCTGATACGGGCTCATCGTGCCGGGATCGACGTTGATGTACGGGTCGAACTTCTGCAGCGTGACCGTGTAGCCGTGGCCTTCGAGGAGGCAGCCGATCGACGCCGCCGCCAGTCCCTTGCCGAGCGAGGACACCACGCCGCCGGTGACGAAGATGTATTTGGGGGTTCGTCCGTCCGTCATGATCATCGTTCAGCTCGATGCCGGCGCCGTCGAGCAGGCGCGCGCACCTGTTCCAGATCCTCCGGCGTGTCCGACGCCGATCGATTCGTAGTCGGTCTCGACCGCCTTGATGCGGATGCCGTGCTCGAGCGCCCGCAGCTGTTCGAGCGATTCGGCGCGCTCGAGCGGCGTCGGCTCGAGCGAGGCCAGCACCAGCAGCGCGCTGCGGCGATACGCGTAGAGGCCGATATGTCTATAGAGCGGCGGCCAGCCGCCGCGCGGGTCGCGGATGTGCAGGGATCGGCGCCCGCGAGAAATACAGCGCGAAGCCGCCGCGGTCGACGACGACCTTGATGACGTTCGGGATTGGTCAGCTCGGCAGGATCGTGGATGCGGCGAGTAGAGCGTCGTCATCTGCATCGCCGGGATCGCCGGCGAACGGCGCGACCAGCTTCGCCGATCGCGCGCGGGATCGATCAGCGGCTCGTCGCCCTGCACGTTGACCACGACGTCGCAGTCGAGCGTCGCGGCGACCTCGGCCAGGCGATCGGTGCCGGTTTCGTGCGTCGGTTTGCGTCAGCCGCACCTTGCCGCCGAAATCCGTTGACGCGCGTGGCGATCCGCAGATCGTCGGTGGCGACGATGACTTCCGAGACGACGCGGTGCAGTGACGTGCGCGCGGTAGACGTGCTCGATCATCGGACGGCCGTCGAGGTCGGCGAGCACGCTTGCCGAGGGAGACGCGTCGACGCGTATCTGGCGGGGATGAGGGCGACGATCGTTGAGCGGAAGGACCGAGATCGACTCTCGACGCCAGTCGATACAGGGTGCACGACGAATAATAGCACACCCGTAAATCGCCCGTGCTACGATCCCCGGTGACGAGCATGCACGTGAAGCGGACGGCAACCATCGTCCTCGGCGGCGGAGCACTCGCCGCATGGCTCGCGGGCGCCGCGACGTCGAATCGCGCGCTCCGCCGCCCCGATCATTCCAAGCCCGCCGCCATCGACCGCGCGCGGCGCGGAGCTCGCCACTGAAATCGCGCGGCTGCACGAGCGGCTGCGGCCATCGACGACGCCGCGCACGCCGGGCCGCAACCTGTTCACGTTCCGCGCCCGCGCCCGCGCCGCGATGCCCGCCATCCGCGCGCGCGCCGGCGCTACCGAGTGCGCCGATGGCGGCGCCGTCAGTCGATGCCGGCGCTCAAGCTCGCGGGCATCAGCGAAGATCCCGGCCCCGGCGACCCCGGCAACAACGGACGCGCCGATTCGTCCAGGCGATCATTTCCGGTGAAGGGCAGCTGTTCATCGTCAAGGAAGGCGAGGCGGTCACGGCTCGCTACCGCGTCGCGCGGATCTCTGCCGAAGTCGTCGAGCTGATCGACGTCTCGGCGACAACATCGACCCGACGCCTGGCTCGAAGTAGGAACGCTCCCTGCCCGTCGCAGTCATCATCAATCCGATTCTCCGGCGGCGGCCGCGGCGGCAGCGTCGCGGCCCGAGCCCAGCTCGCGGTCGAAGCCGTGGAGCGGCACGGCGACCGCGCCGAAGTCTTCGTCACCGAGCGCCTCCGGTCACGCGCGCGAGCTCGCGCAAGTCCGCGGCCCGCCGCGGCGCGCGCCTCGTCTTCGCATGGGGCGGCGATGGCACGATCAACGAAGTCGCGTCCGCGCTGGCGTTCGACGACGTGCCGCTCGGCCTCGATTCCGTCGGGCTCGGGCAACGGGCTCGCGCACCGAACTCGAAGCATCGATCGGCGGCCGGCAGCGGGCGATCGCCGACGGCGCTGGCGACGGCAGCCGCGGGCCGATCGACCTCGGCGAGATCGACGGTCATCTCTTCGTCAACGTCGCCGGCGTCGGCTTCGACGCCTACGTCGCGGCGCAGTTCAACGAACCCGGCAACGTCGGCCGCGGCTCTGCATGAACTACGCGCGGGTCGCCGGTCGCGCCCTCTGCCACCTACGCGCCGCGCGCACTACCACCTCGATCTCGGTGGCAGCCGGATCGAGTACCGCGCGGTGCTGATTGGCGATCGCCAACGCGCGCGCAGTACGGCAACAACGCGCGCATCGCGCCCGGGCGCGCACCGTCGATGACGGCTGGCTCGATCATGGTGATGGTGGAGGGAGTCGTCGCGACTGCTCACGACTGCTGAGCAGTGCCGCAAGCTGTTCAACGGCACGCGCCGATCGCGTCCAGCGGCTATCGCGCGGTCAAGATCCGGCGCAGGTGTCGATCGAGAGCGATCAGCCGATCGACTTTCACGTGGACGGCGAGCCGGTGCGTGGCGGAACGACGCTCCGGATGCGGATCCATCCCGGCGCGCTGATGATCGCGGCCTGAACCGTCCGCAGGCGGCGCAGCGCCCAGGGCGCCAGCGTCAAGCCAGACGGACGATCCACGCGGACTTGATGGCGGGCACGCCGCGGATTGCTCGTCGACCGCTTCGTCCAGCGCGCGGAGCGCCGCGGTCCTCGTCGACGTTGACGACGCCGATGGCGCCCGCGTCTCGCCGCGGCCCAGCGCGAAGTTCGCGATGTTGACGCCGTGGCGGCCGAGGATCGTCCCGACCTCGCCGATGACGCCGGGCTGATCGTCGTTGGCGATGATCAGCATCGTGCCGCCGAGCGGCGCTTCGACGTCGACGCCGCGCACCGACACCAGCCGCAGGCTGTTCGGCTCGAACACCGTGCCTTCGACCCACCGCTCGCCGGCGTCGGTGTGCAGCTTGATCGAGACGCAGGCTGGTGAAGTGGCGCGACCGCGAGCTGCGCGACTCGACGATGTCGATGCCGCGGGCCCGGGCCGCGGCCCGCGCGTTCACGATCGAGACGCCGCCGGACAGGATCGGCCGCAGCGACGCCGGCGGCGGCGCTGGCGGCCAGCACGTCGACGCCGCGGCTCTCGACCAGCGCGCCGTAGTAGCGGACGCCGAGCGCTTCGATGCGCGCCGTGCCCATCTGCGACGCCAGACCGCCGAGCTGGTCGGCCAGCCGAATCCACGGCTGCAGCCGCTGCAGCTCGTCGGGATGCATCGACGGAAAGTTCACGGCGTTCCTGCACCATGCCGTCGCGCAGGAAGTCGCGGACGGTCGCGGCGGTCTCGATGCCGACCAGTTCCTGCGCTTCTTCGGTCGACGCCGCGATGTGCGGCGTGGCGATCACCTGCGGCAGTTGGGCGAGCGACCAATCGGCCGGCGGCTCGGTTTCGAACACGTCGAGCCCGGCGCCGCGCGACGTGCCCTGCTCGATGGCGCGCCGCAGCGCGGCTTCGTCGATCAGCTCGCCGCGCGCCGTGTTGATCGATCCGGATGCCCGGCTTGCAGCGCGCGAAGCGGTCGTCGTTGAAGAGATGCCGCGTTTCCGGCGTCGACGGCAGGTGCAGCGTCAGGTAGTCGGCGGTCGGCGCACACCTCGTCGAGCGTCATCAGCTCGACGCCGAGGCCGGCCGCGATCTCGTTGGAGATGTACGGATCGTGCGCGACGACCCGCATGCCGAACGCGCGCGCGCGCTGCGCCACTTCCTGACCGATGCGCCCGAGGCCGGCGACGCCCAGCGTCTTGCCGCGCAGTTCGGTGCCGAGAAACCGCTTCTTCTCCCACCTGCCCGCCTTCATCGCGCGTGTCGGCGGCCGGAATCGAGCCGCGCCAGCGCCAGCATCAGCGCGCAGGCGTGCTCGGCGACGCTGATGCTGTTGGCGCCCGGCGCGTTGACGACCAGGATGCCGCGGGCGCTGGCGGCGGCGACGTCGACGTTGTCGACGCCGGTGCCGGCGCGCGCGATGATGCGCAGGCCCGGCGCGGCCGTCCAGCAGCGCGGCGGTCGACCTTGGTGGCGCTGCGGACCAGCAGCGCGTCGGCGTCCGGCGAGGTCGGCGGCCAGCGCGTCCGGCTTGCGGCCGGAGCCGCGCGTCGACGACCCAGCCAGCCTCCGCCGCGGAGCAACTCCAGCGCGGAGGCTGGGAGGTCGTCGGCGACAACGATTTTCAATGGCGTTCCTGTCTTTGGGTCCGATGCTCCGGACGTAGTTGACGACGTCCCAGAGCTGATGCGTCGGTCATCTTGCTGTCCGAATGGCTTCATGCCGGTCGACTTCACGCCGTCGCGGATGACGGTGAAGATTTCGCCGTCGGTCGCGCCGTGCTTCCAGTCGGCGTCGGAGAGGTTCGACGGCTTCGGGTTCGAGCTCTTCGCCCATCGTGCCGTCGCCCGTGCCCGTATCGCCGTGGCAGCCGGCGCACTGCTTCTCGATACAGCGTCTGTCCGGCGGCGATCGACGCGGCGTTGGCCGACACCGGGTTCTTCAGCTTGGCCGCTGCTGGATGATGATGAGCGCCGCCCTCGGCCGGATGCTGATGGTCCTGCAGGCGTTCGCGCGCCGAGCACTGCGGACAACACGCGGTGAACGCGACGATCAGTACGCGTCGCGAATGGTGTAGTCACATCGGTTCGACTCTCCTGCGCTCCTGTAAGTATAATCCGTAGGTTTTGGTTGGACGCGGATGGCGGCTCGTTGTACTCGCCCTGACGTGGTGCAAATCCGCTAAAACATTCGGAACTCTTCGTCACAACGGCGTAAACTGCGATGCCTTTTCCACAGAGTTTTCCACAGTGTTCGCGGAAATCTTCTGCGGACGGCAGGTGACCTGACCTAAAACTTATGCGAACTTCACAGCGCTCAAACCTCGACGACCGGTACGCGATTTCAGAAAGAACGGCCAGCTCGTCGTTCCAGACGATCCGATCATCCCGTTCATCGAAGGCGACGGCACCGGCCCGGACATCTGGCGCGCCAGCGTGCGCGTGCTTCGACGCCGCGGTCGAGAAGGCCTACGGCGGCAAGAAGAAGATTGCGTGGATGGAAGTCTACGCCGGCGAGAAGAGCTTCAAGCAGTTCAACAACTGGCTGCCCGACGACACCGTCGAGGCGTTCCGCGAGTACTACGTCGGCATCAAGGGACCGCTCACGACGCCGGTCGGCGGCGGCATCCGCTCGCTGAACGTCGCGCTGCGCCAGCTGCTCGACCTCTACGTCTGCCTGCGGCCGGTGCGCTGGTTCACGGGCGTGCCGTCGCCGGTGAAGCATCCGGAGAAGGTCGACATGGTGATCTTCCGCGAGAACACCGAGGACATCTACGCCGGCATCGAATACGCGGCCGGCACGCCGGAAGCGCAGAAGGTGCTCGACTTCCTCGCCAAGGAGTTTCCGAAGGAGTTCAAGAAGATCCGCTTCGGCATCGAGCCGAGCGCGTGCGCGACTGGCAGGCGCAGCTCGAGTCGATCGGCGCGCCGAACCGCGAGCTCGGCGTCGAGGTCGGCGTCGGCCTGAAGCCGATCAGCCGCCTCGGCACCGAGCGCCTGGTGCACAGCGCGATCGGCTACGCGATCAGTCCAGCGCGCAAGAGCGTCACGCTGGTGCACAAGGGCAACATCATGAAGTTCACCGAAGGGCGCCTTCCGCGACTGGGGCTACCAGGTCGCGAAGGACTTCTTCGGCGCCGTCGAGATCGACGGCGGCCCGTGGTGCAAGATTCCCGACGGGAAGCCGGGCGCCGGCCTCGTCATCAAGGACGCGATCGCCGACATCACGCTCCAGCAGGTGCTGACGCGGCCCGACGAGTTCGACGTCATCGCGACGCTGAACCTGAACGGCGACTACCTGTCCGACGCGCTCGCGGCGCAGGTCGGCGGCATCGGCATCGCGCCCGGCGGCAACATCAACTACGTCACCGGCCACGCCGTCTTCGAGGCGACGCACGGCACCGCGCCGAAATACGCCAACCAGGACAAGGTGAACCCGGGCTCGGTGATCCTGTCCGGCGAGATGATGCTGCGCCACCTCGGCTGGACCGAGGCGGCCGACCTCGATCATCAAGGGCATGGACGGCGCCATCGCGCGCCAAGCGCGTCACCTACGACTTCGCGCGCCTGATGGACGGCGCCACGGAGCTGAAGACGTCGGAGTTCGGGGACGCCATTATCAAGCACATGTAGACGACGGACTGAACGCAGAGCTCGCGAGGCATCGCAGAGAGAGCGAGTATTGCTTCGTGCGCGCTTCAGCGGTCTTCTGCGTTCGCCGTCGTGACGGAGCAGATCGATGAATCGCAAAGTTACAGTCGTCGGTGGAGCGGGAAATGTCGGAGCCACGGTCGCGCGCGGGGTCGCGGACAAGCAGCTGGCCGATGTCGTCGTCATCGACATCGCCGATCAGAAGGCGGCCGGCGTCGCGCTCGACATGCTCGAGGCGTGCCCGGTGTGGGGATCGGACGCGCGCGTGATGGGCACCGGCGACTACGCCGAGAGCGCCAACTCCGACATCGTCGTCATCACGTCCGGGCGTGCCGCGCAAGCCGGGCATGAGCCGCGACGACCTGCTGAACGTGAACTACAAGATCATGCAGCAGGTGACCGAGCAGGTCGTCAAGCACTCGCCGAACTGCATCATCATCCCGGTGTCGAACCCGCTCGACGCGATGGCGCAGGCGGTCTACAAGCTGTCGAAGTTCCCGCGCGAGCGCGTCATCGGCATGGCCGGCGTGCTCGACTCGGCGCGCATGCGCGCGTTCATCGCCAAGGAGCTGAACGTGTCGGTCGAGAACGTCCACGCGTTCGTGCTCGGCGGCCACGGCGACACGATGGTGCCGCTGCCGCGCTATTCGACGGTCGCCGGCATCCCGATCACCGATCTGATGGACAAGGCGACGATCGACCGGATCGTCGGCGCGGACGGCGCGGCGGCGGCCTCGAGATCACCGAGCTGGTCGGCACGAGCGCGTGGTACGCGCCGGGCGCGTCGGTGGTCGAGATGGTCGAGGCGATCCTGCTCGACAAGAAGAAGATCCTGCCGTGCTCGGTATTCCTGCAGGGCGAGTACGGCGTGCGCGATCTGTTCGTCGGCGTGCCCTGCAAGCTGGGCGCGCGCGGCCTCGAGCAGATCATCGAGATCAAGCTGACGCCGGAGGAGGACGCCGCGTTCAAGAAGTCGGCCGCGGCGGTCAAAGAGCTGGTCGATGTGATCGGCGTCTAGTCGGCCAGGGACGGGTGGGCCGGGTAGGGCTCGGGGGCTGACGGCTAGCAACTAGCGACGAGCCGCGAGCAGCCGGGAGAATACGGGCATGAGCCGACAGCGAGCTCGATCGTCGTGCACGCATTCGGCAGCCGACCCGAGGCGGACATGGCGGTGCAGCGCGCTCGACGCGGCCGGCATCGACGCCATTATCCAGGCCGACACGGGCGGCGGCATGCGGCCGCACCTCGCGTGGGCCGGAGTCGGGTTTCCAGGTCCTCGTCCGTGCAGAGGATCTGATCGAGGCGCGACGACATCCTCGATCTGCCGGCCGAAGTCGAGCTGATGGCCGTACGATCGGATCACCGACTACGACCGCATCGCGGATCGCTTCGACACCCGCTATCGCCCATTATTCCGTACGACGGCGTCCGCGAGACGCTCGTCAACTTCCTCGGCTCGCAGCCGTCGACGGTGCTGGAGGTCGGCTGCGGCACCGGTCATTGGCTCGCCGTCGCGCATGCCGAGCGCCTCTCGCTCTTGTCGGGGTCGATCCGTCGGCAGCCGATGCTCGATCGCGCGCGCGTCGCGCGCGCCTGGCGCGCGTCTGGTCGGGCGCGGGCCGAAGCGCTCTGCCGTGGCGCGACGCGACCTTCGATCGCATCTTCTGCGTCAACGCCCTCCATCATTTCAGCCGACCGCGTCCGGTTCTTCGCCGAGGCGCGCCGCATCCTCAGGCCCGGCGGCGGGCGTGCTGACGATCGGCAAGGATCCGCACACCGACCGCGACGACTGGTGGGTCTACGACTACTTCGAGGAGACGCGTGCGATCGATCGGGCGCGGTTCGCGCGGGTGCGGACGCTCCGCGGCGAGATGGCGCTGGCCGGCTTCGCCTGGACCGAGATCGGTGGAGGCGGATCACATCGAGGTGGTGCAGCCGGCCGGCGAGGCGATGGCCAACGGCATCGTCGATCCGCAGCTTCACCTCGCAGCTGACGGTGCTCTCGGAGGACGAATACCAGCCGCGGGCGTCGATCCGGCTGCGCCAGGCCAACGACGCCGCCGGGCGGCGAGCTGCAGCTGCGTCGCCGACTTCCGGCTCTACGCGACGATCGGCTGGCTCCGTGATCACCGCAGGATCCAGAAACCCCCGAAACGCTCCTTAGCTGGTCGCGCGCATGACGGCGGCCTACTTGCCGGCGCCGAGCTGTGCCTTGACTGTACTCGCGCGTCATGCGCGCGATGTTGGAGATCGGAATCTCCTTCGGGCAGACCGCTTCGCACTCGCCCTCGTTCGAGCAGCTGCCGAAGCCTTCGGCGTCGGCCTGATCGATCATCGCCGACGACCCGGCGCGTAGCGCTCGACTGCTGGCCCTGCGGCAGCAGCGCCAGGTGCGAGATCTTCGCGCTCATGAACAGGTGCGCCGACGCGTTCTTGCAGGCCGCGACGCAGGCGCCGCAGCCGATGCACGCCGCCGAGTCCATCGCCAGCTTCGGACGACGTCCTTCGGAATCAGGATGGCGTTGCCGTCCGGCGCGCCGCCGCACGTTGACCGACACGTAGCCGCCGGCCGGCGATGATGCGGTCGAACGCGCTGCGATCGACGACCAGATCCTTGACGACCGGGAAGGCCTTGGCGCGCCACGGCTCGATGGTGACCGTGTCGCCGTCCTTGAACGCGCCGCATGTGCAGCTGGCAGACCGTCGTGCCGCGGTCGGGTCCGTGCGGGACGCCGTTGACGACGAGGCTGCACATGCCGCAGATGCCTTCGCGGCAGTCGGAGTCGAACGCGATCGCGTCCTCGCCCTTCGTCGATCAGCCCCTCGTTGACGACGTCGAGCATCTCGAGGAACGACATGTCGGGCGAGACGTTGTCGGCGGCGTAGTCGACGAGGCGCCCGCGGCCGTCGGGCCCGGCCTGACGCCAGATTTTCAGGTTAAGACGCATGCAACTGTCGCTAGCTTGTAGCTGACCGCTGCGACTGGGATGCACCTCGTGGAATTCGAGCGGCTCCTTGTGGAGCTCCGGCGTCGCGCCGACGCCCTTGAACTCCCACGCCGCGCACGTAGGAGTAATGCTCGTCGTCGCGCAGCGCCTCGCCGTCGGGCGTCTGGCTCTCTTCGCGGAAGTGGCCGCCGCACGATTCGCGCGCGCTCGAGCGCGTCGAGCGCCAGCAGCTCGGCGAACTCGAGGTAGTCGGCGACGCGGCCGGCGTATTCGAGGCTCTGGTTCAGGTTGTCGGCCGTCCCGGGCACCGAGACGTTGTGCCAGAACTCGTCGCGCAGCTTGGGAATCGCGCCGAGCGCGCGCGTCGAGGCTCGCATCGGTCCGCGCCATCCCGACGTCGTCCCACATGATCCGGCCGAGCTCGCGGTGGATCTCGCGGATGCCGCGGTTGCCCTTGACCGAGAGCAGCGTGTCGATCTGCTGTCTGGGCGTCGTCGCCGCGTCCTTGAACGCGTCGTGGTCGGTCGTGACCTTCGGCAGCGCGCTGCTGGCGAGGTAGTGCGCCGATCGTGTACGGGATCACGAAGTAGCCGTCGGCCAGCCCCTGCATCAGCGCGCTGGCGCCGAGGCGGTTCGCGCCGTGGTCGGAGAAGTTCGCCTCGCCGAGCACGTGCAGGCCCGGGATCGTGCTCATCAGGTTGTAGTCCACCCACAGCCCGCCCATCGTGTAGTGGATGGCGGGGTAGATGCGCATCGGCACCTGTAGCGGATCCTCGTCGGTGATCTTGCGGTACATCTGGAACAGGTTGCCGTAGCTCTCCTTGATCACCTCGGGCCGAGCCGCTTGATGGCGTCCGTGAAGTCGAGATAGACCGCCAGGCCGCTCTCGCCGACGCCGCGGCCCTCGTCGCACGCCTGCTTGGCGTTGCGCGACGCGACGTCGCGCGGCACGAGGTTGCCGAAGCTCGGATACTTGCGCTCGAGGTAGTAGTCGCGCTCGTCTTCGGGAATCTGCTCCGGCGGGCGCGTGTCGCCCTTCTGCTTCGGCACCCAGACGCGGCCGTCGTTGCGCAGGCTCTCGCTCATCAGCGTCAGCTTCGACTGGTGGTCGCCGCTGACCGGGATGCAGGTCGGGTGGATCTGCGTGAAGCACGGGTTCGCGAAGAGCGCGCCGCGCTTGTGCGCGCGCCACGCCGCGGTGACGTTCGAGTTCACCGCGTTGGTCGAGAGGTAGTAGACGGTGCCGTAGCCGCCGGTCGCGAGGATGACGGCGTCGGCGGCGTAGCGCTCGATGCTCGCCGGTGACCAGGTTGCGGCACGATGATGCCGCGCGCCTTGCCGTCGATGACGACCAGGTCGAGCATCTCGCGGCGCGCGAACAGCTTCACGCCTTGCCGCGTGCACCTGCCGCATCAGCGACTGGTAGGCGCCGAGCAGCAGCTGCTGGCCGGTCTGGCCGCGCGCGTAGAACGTGCGCGAGACCTGCGCGCCGCCGAACGAGCGGTTGTCGAGCAGGCCGCCGTATTCGCGCGCGAACGGCACGCCCTGCGCGACGCACTGGTCGATGATGTTGACGCTCAGCTGCGCCAGGCGGTAGACGTTCGCCTCGCGCGACCGGTAGTCGCCGCCCTTGACCGTGTCGTAGAACAGGCGGTAGATGCTGTCGCCGTCGTTCTGGTAGTTCTTCGCGGCGTTGATGCCGCCCTGCGCCGCGATGCTGTGCGCGCGGCGCGGGCTGTCCTGGATGCAGAAGTTCAGGACGTTGTAGCCGAGCTCGCCGAGCGACGCGGCGGCCGACGCGCCGGCCAGGCCGGTGCCGACGACGATGATCGTGTACTTCCGCTTGTTGGCCGGGTTGACCAGCTTCATCTCGAACTTGTGCCGGTCCCACTTTTCCGCGATCGGGCCTGCCGGAACTTGCGCGTCGAGCTTCATGACGCGGACCTGCCCGCGAGAAGTGGGCCCAGAGGGCGATGACGATGAACGCCGCCGGCGATCAGCACGGCGACGACCTTGCCGGCCGGCAGGATGAACGCGGCGTCCACGCCGGGCTGGTCGAGCGCCGAGCGACTGGAACGCGCGCTCGAGATGCCGTGCCACAGGTGCGAGCCGACGACGACCATGCTGATCACGTAGAAGCGCGACCATCAGCGGGTTCTGGAACGTCTCCATCTCCTGGCGATAGAGATCGCGCCCGCCGGCGGGCCATCTCGTACTCCGGCCCCAGCCGTCGTGAAACGCCTTGACGTGGATCACGCAGGAACACCAGCAGCCACAGCCCCGACACGATCATCGTCGACGAGGCGAACGATCTTGCGGGTCGTGTCGTCCCGCCGACTTCTTCTTCGCGTAGGCCACCGGCCGCGCGCTGCTGGTTGCCGCAGGACATCCGCACCGTCTTGTAGATGTGGATCGACGAACCAGGACAGCAGCACGAGCTCGATGAGTCGGCAGCAGCGGGTTCGCTCTCGAGCGTGTACGCGTAGCTGTTGAAGGCGGCCGGCCCGAGGAAGACGACCAGGTTGCCGGCGATGTGAATCAGAGATACAGGAAGAGGAGAAGGCCGGTGATGCCGATGAGGAGTTTGGTGCCGACCGATGAGGAGAACACGCCTTGTCGTGAAGCCATCAACGCGTGAGTTTACTTGTTGCGAGGTGCGACCTGGCGCGAGCATTTGACGATCCGCGAACCGATTAGCATCAGGAGTTTCCTACCGTCATGAAAATCCACGAGTATCAAGCCAAAAGCCATCCTCGCGCGCCACGGCGTGCCGGTGCCGCGCGGCGAAGTGGCATTCAACCGCCGCCGAAGCGCGGCGAGATCGCCACGCGCCTCGGCGGCAGCGTGGTCGTCGTCAAGGCGCAGATCCACGCCGGCGGCCGCGGCAAGGGCGGCGGCGTCAAGCTCGCGAAGATCGGCCGACGAAGCCGAGCAGCATCGCGCGCGACATGCTCGGCATGACGCTCGTGACGCACCAGACCGGCCCCGAAGGCCGCGTCGTCGGCGCGCGTGCTGGTCGAAGAAGGCCTGCAGATGACGCGCGAGCTGTATCTGAGCCTCGTGCTCGATCGCGCGGCCGGCAAGCCGGTCGATGATGGCCAGCGCCGCCGGCGGCATGGACATCGAGGAGGTCGCCGCGAAGACGCCCGGAGAAGATCGTCGCGCGTCTACATCGAGCCGGGCGTCGGCATCGTGCCGTTCGAGGCGCGGCAGCTCGGGTTCGCGCATCGGCCTCGACGGCGCCGCAGGTCAACAAGTTCGTCAAGCTGGTGACGTCGCTCGTACGAGGCGTTCGTCGCCACCGACGCGTCGCTGCTCGAGATCAACCCGCTGGTCGTCACCGCGGCGGGCGACCTGCTGGCGCTCGACGCCAAGATGAACTTCGACGACAACGCGCTCTACCGCCACCCGGACATCCAGCGAGCTGCGCGACCTCGGCGAGGAAGATCCGCTCGAGATCGAAGCGTCGAAGTTCTCGCTGAACTACATCCACCTCGACGGCAACATCGGCTGCATGGTCAACGGCGCCGGCCTCGCGATGGCGACGATGGACATCATCAAGCTGGCGGGCGGCGAGCCGGCCAACTTCCTCGACGTCGGCGGCGGCGCCAACGCCGAGCAGATCCGCAACGCGTTCAAGATCCTGATGTCGGACAAGAACGTGAAGGCGGTGCTCATCAACATCTTCGGCGGCATCCTGCGCTGCGACGTCCTCGCGCAGGGCGTCATCGCCGCGGTCAAGGAGCTCGGCGTGCCGGTGCCGATCGTCATCCGGATGGAAGGCACCAACGTCGACGAAGGCAAGCGGCTGCTGCGCGACAGCGGCATGAAGCTTCACCACCGCCGACAGCGATGGACGAAGCGGCCGACGAAGGTCGTGGCAGCTGGCAGGCTAGCGACTAATGTCGATTCCTCATCGATAAGTCAAGACGCGCCTGATCGTCCAGGGCCTGACCGGCCGCGAGGGCACGTTCCACGCCAAGCAGGCCGCGGCGTACGGCACGACCGTCGTCGGCGGCGTCACGCCGGGCAAGGGCGGCACGACGCACGAGGGCTGGCCGATCTTCGACACCGTGCACGACGCCGTGAAGGCAGACCGGCGCGAACGCGTCGGTGATCTTCGTGCCGCCGCCGTTCGCGGCCGACGCGCGTGATGGAAGCGGCCGACGCGGGCATCGCGCTCGTCGTCTGCATCACCGAAGGCATCCCGACGCTCGACATGATGCGGGCGATGACGTTCCTCAAGGACACGGCCCGCGACGCGGCTGGTCGGCCCGAACTGCCCCGGCCTCATCTCGCCCGGCAAGGCGAAGGCCGGCATCATCCCCGGCCACATCTGCAAGGAAGGGCGCATCGGCATCGTCTCGAAGAGCGGCACGCTCACCTACGAGGCGATCCACCAGCTGACCCGGCTCGGGCATGGGCCAGACGCACCTGCATCGGCATCGGCGGCGATCCGCTGATCGGCACGTCGCACATCGACGCGCTGAAGCTGTTCGGCGAGGATCCCGACACCGACGCCGTGATCATGATCGGCGAGATCGGCGGCAGCGCCGAAGAAGACGCGGCCGCCTGGATCAAGGCGAACTTCAAGAAGCCGGTCGTCGGCGTTCATCGCCGGCCAGACGGCGCCGCCGGGGCGCCGCATGGGTCACGCCGGCGCGATCATCGCCGGCGGCAAGGGCACGGCCGCCGAGAAGATGGCGGCGCTGACGGCCGCCGGCGTGAAGGTCGTGCAGAGCCCCGCCGACATGGGCACGGCGATCAAGGACCTTCTGCTAAGACCGGGGCGCCGGTCGAGGTCTGACTGTCGGCGCATGCCGACTTGCAGACATCGCACGTCGCATGCTGTCTTGCACCAGTGATTATCCTGCTTCGGCGAACGCTGCCGCCGAGATTCCCTTATCTTCATACGTCGTAAGGACTTGAGAATGTCACCGACAGATCTCGCGGTTCAGGAACAGCACGGCCTCCGGCCAGGCGCAGCGCGTCGTCAACGACTTCAGCATCCAGGTTGCGACGGTCAACGGCTCAGGCAGCCAGACCGCCAACATCGTCCTGCTGCGATCGCATCCTCCTGATGGGCGTCCCGGTGTCCGGCAAGAACATGTTCCCGTCGAACATCGCCGGGCTGCCGACCTGGTACACCATTCGCGCCAGCAAGCGCGGCTACATCGCGCGCAAGAAGGAAGTCGACTTCCTCGTCGCGATGAACCCGGAAACGGCCAAGGAAGACGTGCTGACGCTCGAGCCCGGCGCCGCGGTCGTCTACGACGAGCCGCTGAAGCTCAACACGCTGCGCAACGACCTCGTCTTCTATCCGGTGCCGTTCGACAAGCTGGTCGCGCCGGTGTGCCCCGACGCCAAGCTGCGCCGCCTCGTGCGCAACATGATTTACGACGGCATCCTCGCGAAGCTGCTCGGCATCGACCTGGCGCTGATGGAGAAGGCGCTCGCCAAGCAGCTCGGCAAGAAGGCCAAGGCCGTCGACGCTGAACGCCGGCGCGCTCAAGGCCGGCTGGGACTACGCCGAAGCGAACCTTCACGAAGCAGGATCCGTTCGTCATCGAGCCGATGAACGAGACGGCCGGCAAGATCCTGATCGAGGGCAACGCGGCGGCCGCCATCGGCTGCATGATGGCCGGCGTCACCGTCGTCGCCTGGTATCCGATCACGCCGTCCTCGTCGCTGTGCGAGTCGCTCATCGGCTACATGAAGAAGCACCGCGTCGACAAGGAGACCGGCAAGGCGACGTTCGCGATCGTCCAGGCGGAAGACGAGATCGCGTCGCTCGGCATGGTGATCGGCGCGAGCTGGGCGGGCGCGCGGTCGATGACCGCGACGGCCGGTCCCGGCATCTCGCTGATGGGCGAGTTCGCCGGCCTGGCGTACTACGCGGAGACGCCGGCGGTGATCTTCGACGTCCAGCGCGTCGGGCCGTCCACCGGCCTGCCGACGCGCACCGCGCAGGGCGACCTGATGCAGGCCGCGTTCCTCTCGCACGGCGACACCAAGCACATCATGCTCATCCCGTGCTCGGTCGAGGAGTGCTACGACGATGGCGCATGGAGGCGTTCGACCTCGCCGAGCAGTTCCAGACGCCGATCTTCGTGATGATGGACCTCGACCTCGGCATGAACAACTGGATGTCGGACGCGTTCAAGTATCCGGACAAGCCGATCAACCGCGGCAAGCTGCTGACCGCCGAGAAGCTCAAGGAGCTCGGCGACGTGGGGCCGCTACAAGGACGTGGACGGCGACGGCATCCCGTACCGCACGATTCCGGGCGACGGCATGCCGTCGTACTTCACGCGCGGCTCGGGCCACAACGCCAAGGGGCAGTACAGCGAGCGGCCCGACGACTACGTGCGAGAACATGGACCGGCTCGCGCGCAAGTTCGAGACGCGCGCGCAAGTTCGTGCCGAAGCCGGTGGTCGAGAGCAATGCCGAAGGCGCAAGATCGGCTTCATCGGCTACGGCACGTCGCACTGGGCGATCGACGAGAGCCGCGATCAGCTGCGCGAGGAAACCGACGTCAAGACGTCGTACTTCCGGCTGCGCGCGCTATCCGTTCAACGACGAGCTGAGCGCGTTCATCGACGCGCACGAGCGCGTCTACGTCATCGAGCAGAACCGCGACGCGCAGCTGCTGCAGCTGATGAAGCTCGAGCTGACGCCGGAGCGGCAGACGAAGCTGCGCAGCGTGCTGCACTACAACGGCCTGCCGATCGACGCCCGCAGCATCACCGACGACGTGCTGGCGCAGGAAGGGTTCGAAGTGGCGAAGAAAACGGCCGCACCGCCGATCGTCGGCGCGGGCATGACAGGGTGGGGAATAGACGATGGCCGGACACCACTCAAAGTGAACCGAATCGGGCTCGAACCGCAGATCTACAAGGGCGGCAAGACGACGCTGTGCGCCGGCTGCGGCCACAACGCGATCTCCGAGCGCATCATCGACGCGTTCTACGAGATGGGCATCGATCCGAAGCAGGTCGTCGAAGCTGTCGGGCATCGGCTGCTCGAGCAAGAGCCCGGCGTACTTCCTCGGCGGCTCGCACGGCTTCAACGCCGTCCACGGCCGCATGCCGTCGGTCGGCACCGGCGCGATGCTCGCCAACCAGAAGCTGATCGCCATCGGCGTCAGCGGCGACGGCGACACCGGCGCGATCGGCATCGGCCAGTTCGTGCACCTGATGCGCCGCAACCTGCCGATCATCTACATCATCGAGGACAACGGCTGCTACGGCCTCACCAAGGGGCAGTTCTCGCCGACCGCCGACCTCGGCTCGAAGCTGAAGACCGGCGTCGTCAACGACCTGCCGCCGATCGACACCTGCGCGCTCGCCGATCGAGCTCGGCGCCACGTTCGTCGGCGCGCTCGTTCTCGGGCGACAAGAAGCAGCTGCTCTCGCTGCTCAAGGCGGCGCTCGCGCACCGCGGCACCGTGATGCTCGACGTCATCTCGCCCGTGCGTCACCTTCAACGATCACGAAGGCTCGACCAAGAGCTACGCCTACGTGAAGGATCACGACGATCCGGTCGAGGAGGTCAGCTTCGTGCCGTTCTTCGAGGACATCGCGGTCGACTACGAGCCGGGCACGACCCAGGAAGTGACGATGCACGACGGGTCGAAGCTGTATCTGAAGAAGCTCGAAGAGGACTACGACCCGACCGACAAGATCAGCGGCGCTGCAAGCGGCTGCACGAAACCGCGCGCCGCGGCGAGTTCGCGACCGGCCTCATCTACATCGAGCCCGACCGCGACGACTTCCTCACGCAGCTGAACGTCGTCGACGAGCCGCTCGCGACGCTGCCGCTCCGAGCGCGTCCGCCCGAGCCGCGAGCGTGCTGGAACTCGTCATGGAAGAGCATCGATAGGGGCCCAGCCGCTATATCGGGGCGACGCACACTCGACACGACGAAACAGGAGGTCAGGAGATCAGGAGAGAATTCTGTCTTTGAATTTCTTTGAGAACGGATTCTCTGATCTCCTATTCCTCCTGTTAACTCAGACAGGGAAGGCGTATGTCTGAAAACCAGAGCGTCCATTGCTTGCGCTGTGTGTGCTGATGGTTCCGGCTCTCGCCGCTGGCCCAGAAGCGCGGCTCACCACCGCCGACATCTACAACCTCAAGGACGTGCGCGATCCGCAGCGCTCGCCCGACGGCGAAGTGGGTGGCCTACGTCGTGGCGCGCGGCGATCAAGGACGACCGACAAGAACGACTCCGACATCTGGATGGCGAGCTGGGACGGGACGCAGGAGATCCAGCTCGACCTCGTCGCCCGACAGCGAGTCGCAGCCCGCGCTGGAGCCCCGACAACAAGCTACTCTCGTTCGTCTCGTCGCGGCAGGGGCCAAGGACGGCACAGCTGTGGCTATGCTGCCGCGCCGGCGGCGAGGCCGTCAAGGTGAGCGACGTCAAGGGCGGCGTGTCCGATACGCCTGGTCGCCCGACAGCAAGCGCGTCGTGTTCGTGGTGGGTGAGCCCGATCCGCGCGATCCGACAGGACGACGACGACAAGACGGCCGCGGACAAGAAGAAGACGCGCCCGCCGATCGTGATCGACCGCTACCACTTCAAGGAGGACGTGCAGGGCTACCTGCGCAACGAGCGCACGCACCTCTACCTGTTCGACGTCGCGACGAAGAAGGCCGGAAGCGCTGACCACGGGCACGCTGCTCGACGAAGAGTCGCCGGTCTGGTCGCCCGACGGCACGCAGATCGCCTTCGTCAGCAAGCGCGGCTCCGGCGATCTCGATCGCCACGACGAACACCGACGTCTGGGTGATCGACGCGAAGGCCGGCGCCCAGCCGCGGCAGGTGACGACGTCGCCGACTGCCGGACAGCGGTCCGCTGGCGTGGAGCGCCCGACGGCAAGTCGATCGCCTACCTCGCCGGCGAGGACCTCGAAGTATCTCGGCCTACAACCAGAACTGACGCTCGCTGTCATCCCGGCGGCCGGCGGCCAGCCGCGGTTCCTCGCCGAGTCGCTGGATCGGCCGGTCCGCCAGCCGGTCGTGGGAGGAAGGCGGCACGTCGCTCGCGTTCGTCGTCGTCGACGACCGCTCGCGAGTACCCCGGCCCGCGTGTCGGTCAGGCCGGCCGCCGGGCAACAAGGTCCAGCGGATCGTCACGGCGAAGAGCGTGATCACCAACCTTGTCCGGCCGGCGTGCCCGACGGCGCCTGCGCGGCGCTCGTCGCCACCGACACCGAGCCGCCCGAGGTCGGCCGCGCTGGAAGGCGGCAGCCAGGTGCTGCGCCGCCTCTCGCACCAGAACGACGCCTGGCTGAAGGACGTCCAGCCTCGGGACGACCGAGGAGTTCACGGCGACGAGCAAGGACGGCACCGAGGTGCACGGCCTGATCGTGAAGCCGGCCGCGTTTCAGGCGGGCCGGAAGTATCCGACGCTGCTGCGCATCCACGGCGGGCCGAACGGCCAGGACGAGCACGCGTTCAGCTTCGAGCGCGAGCTCTTCGCCGCCAACGGCTACGTCGTCGTCGCGGTCGAACTATCGCGGCAGCAACGGCCGCGGCAGCGCCTACCAGAAGGCGATCTTCGCGGACTGGGGCGGCAAGGAAGTCGATCGATCTGCTCGGCGCGATGGACCACGTCCAGACGCTGCCGGCTCGTCGACGCCGACGCGCCTGGGCATCGGCGGCTGGAGCTACGGCGGGATCCTCACCGACTACACGATCGCGACCGACGGCCGCTTCAAGGCGGCGACGCAGCGGCGCCGGCAGCGCGCTCCAGCTGTCGATGTACGGCGTCGACCAGTACATCACGCAGTACGAGAACGAGATCGGCCCGCCCTGGAAGATCACCGGACCTGTGGATCAAGATCTCGTATCCGTTCTTCCACGCGGACCGGATCAAGACGCCGACGCTGTTCCTCGGGCGGCGAGAAGGACTTCAACGTCCCGCTGGTCGGCGGCGAGCAGATGTACCAGGCGCTGAAGAGCCTCGGCGTCGACACGCAGCTGGTGATCTACCCCGGCCAGTTCCACGGCATCACGACGCCGACCTACAAGATCGACCGGCTGCAGCGCTACCTGGACTGGTACGACGAAATACCTCGAAGCCCGGCAAGCCGACGACGAGCGCCGCCGGCCGGTAATCACACCCCTCGACCCGCCTCGCGTTCCGCCAGGTCCGGAAAACGGATCAGCGAGGCGCCGGGGACCTGCGACAAGCAGATGCTTGTCGCGGAGGATCATCTCCAGGCTCGTCCGCGCCAGGCGGGAGTGTTCGCGCGCCATGGACTCGGCGCGCGCCGGTTCCCGGTGGGCGATCGCGTCGACGATGGCGCGGTGGTGGACCTGCGACAGCGTGACGATTTCCCGGCCTTCCTTCTTCAGGGCGTGTCCCATCAGGAACGCGTTGCGGCGAGGCAAACGGCAGCGCCACGGCGCGGGCCACCGCCCGCGCACCATGGGGCTCTGCGCCAGGTCGACCAGCTGATCGTGGAACTGGGCGTTGAGCACGATGTAACTTCGCGAGCGAATCCGTCCCGGACGTCCACCGTTGCATCAGCCGGTCGATGCGGGCCAGGCACTTCCGGATCTCGGCCAGGTCCTCGGATTTCGTGACGCGCTTCGGCGGCGAGCTTGGCGGCCGTGCCTTCGAGCGCGCCGCGGAGCTCGATGCCGTCGCGAATGTCGCGCACGGAGAACTCGGACGCGACAAAGCCTCCCGTCGGCCGGGCCGCGACTGAGACCTTCCTCCTCGAGGCGGCCGAGCACCAGCCGCAGCGGGGTGCGTGGCACATGGAGCCGGGCGGCCAGTGGGATCTCGCGGATGCGCTCCCGGAGCAGAAACTCGCCGCGCAGGAGCAGCTCGCGCATCTGCAGAGGGCGCGCAGCGTCTGGGATTCGTCCTCTTGGCTCGTGGTATCGCCACTCACCCTAACACGACGTCATGCCGGTGACATGCAGCGATCGTGCATGCAACTCTTGCGATGGCGAAGGCAGAACTCAGCCCTGCGTGTCGTCCATGACCGCCCCGATGCGCTCCTGCGTCGATCTTGTCGCAGTCCTTCGGGCAGGCCCTCGATCGTCGAGGGCCGAGGCGTTCTCGTTGCCCTGCTGCGGCCGGTCCGTGGGCTTGTCCCCTCGACCGCGCCTTCGTGCTCATCAACTCGCATATATAATCCTCAGGATATGGAACGCACATTTGCCATCATCAAGCCGGACGCCGTCGCGGCGCGCTACACGCGGGCCGGATCATTCAACGCATCGAAGACGGCGGATTCACCTATTCGTGCCATGCGCCTCGTCAGCTTGACGCAGAACAGAAGCCGAGGGCTTCTACGCCGTGCATCGGGAGCGGCCGTTCTTCGCCAGCCTGACGGCTTTCATGTCGTCCGGGCCCTGTCGTCGTCGCTGGCGCTCGAGGCGCCGGACGCCATCAAGAAGTGGCGCACCCTGATGGGGGCGACCGACCCGGCCAAGGCCGACGCCGAACACCCTGCGCAAGGACTTCGGCGCCTCGATCGAGAACAACGCCACCCACGGCTCCGACGCGCCCGGACACCGGCGGCCTACGAGATCGGCTACTTCTTCCGCGGGCCTCGAGGCTTCGCCAGGTACCGATGAGCCGGCGATCAAGTCGGACCGCTGGATCCGGCAGATGGCGCTCGAGCACGGCATGATCGAGCCGTTCGAGGATCGCCAGGTCCGCGCAGGGCGTCGTGTCGTACGGCCTGTCGTCGTACGGCTACGACATCCGCGTCGCCGACGAGTTCAAGATCTTCACCAACATCAACAACACGGTGATCGATCCGAAGAACTTCGATCCGCGCTCGCTTCGTCGACGTCAAGGCCGACGTCTGCATCGTCCCGCCGAACTCGTTCGCGCTGGCGCGGACGATCGAGCATTTCCGCATCCCGCGCGACGTCCTGACGGTCTGCCTCGGCAAGTCCACCTACGCGCGCTGCGGGATCATCGTGAACGTCACGCCGTTCGAGCCGGAGTGGGAGGGCACCGTCACGCTCGAGATCTCGAACACGCACGCCGCTGCCCGCGAAGATCTACGCCAACGAGGGCATCGCGCAGGTGCTGTTCTTCCAGAGCGACGAGCCGTGCGGAGGTCTCGTACGCGGACAAGAAGGGCAAGTACCTCAAACAGCGCGGCGTCACCCTGCCCGCGGATCTAGCGCTGATGTTCCGCCTAAGGCGGAAGCTACACGCCCTTGACCCTGTAGTTTCCGCCTTTAGGCGAACGCCTACCCCGGCAGAATCGAAGATTTGGTGTATAGTAGGCAGCCGCAACAATCTCAGCTCGGGAGGTGAATGACGAAAGTCGTCTGGTCGTAAGCGATAATCGCGGGTGCCCATCACCCCGGTCACCCATACCCCAGTCGCCGCCGGACCGGCCTACGCCGAGCGCATCCAGCGGCTTCCATTCCAAATTCACTGTCACGCTCGAGGCCCGAGCCGGAGAACCGGTTCAACCACGCTGCCGTCGCCGTCCCGGCGGGCGGCGAGAAGGTCGGCTATCTTCCCCCGAGATCTCGCGCCGCTATTTCGAGCCGCTGCAGGCCGCGTCCTCCCGTGGAATGCCCCGGACGGCGCGCGCCGCTGTCCGCGCACGAGAACACCGGCGTCGACATCCTTCTCGACCTGACGGGCGTGCCATGCGCGCCCTGATCCGTCTTGCCCTGGCTGACGGCGCGCCGCTGGCCCTGGTCCCCGAGCCGGGCTCCGGGACAGGCCGACTCCTAGCCCGCGCTCCCGGCCGGCGCCGAGCGCGCCTATCAGGCGGTCAAGGACCGCGTGGACGGCGACGCCGCGATGGACGTCGTCCGCTTCATGGACCAGCACTGGCGGATCTCGGGAAACCCGGCTTCAACGCGTCCGTCGATCACATCCGCGACGGCCTGCAGGCGGCCGGCGTCTCGATCCGCGCGTCGAGGAATTCCGCTCGCGCGGGCACGGGGTGGGACTACCAGACGGGCTACGCTGTCGTTCGCGGACACCGGCGAAGTGCTGCCTGTCGCGAGAGCGCGACCGCGTGTCGCTCTGCATCAACTCGTTCTCGACGACCGGCGTCGATCGAGGCGCCGCTCGTCGACGTCGGCGCCGGCACGCCCGGCGGACTACGAGGGCAAGGACGTCGAAAGGCGCCGTCGTGCTCGGGATCGCGCCGCGGTGGGGCAGCTGTGGCAGCAGGCGGTCAAGGCAGCGCGGCGCGATCGGGCGTCGATCTCGACGGCGATCGCGCCTACATCCGTCCCGAACGATCCGGCGACAGTTCACGTTCCCCGATCAGTGGGACGTCTTCCAGTGGGGCAGCGTCCCGTATGACGAGACCGCGAAGGCGTTCGGCTTCAAGGCGAGCCTGCGCGCGGCGGCGAAGATGCGCGAACGGCTGAAGAGCGGTCCCGTGCAGCGTGAAGGTCGACGTGCGCGTCGACGTTCTACGACGGCCCGAGCCGCATGCGTGGTCGCGGAGATTCCCGGCACCGATCAAGCCCGACGAGCGGATCGTGATGGTCGCGCACATCCAGGAGCCCGGCGCGAACGACGATGGGAGCGGGTGCGGGACGCTGCTGGCGCTGGCGATCGCGCTGCAGAAGGCGATCGCGGCGAAGGCGCTGCCGCGCGCCGGGACGGACGCTGACGTTCATCTGGGGCGACGAGAACCGCGGCAGCCGCGCGTGGCTGACCGCGCATCCCGAGCAGGCCAAGGGCGTGCAGTATGTTCTCGATGGACATGACCGGCGGAGGACACGTCGAAGACCGGCGGCACGTTCCTGATCGAGAAGCAGGCCGACCCGTCGGCGGTCTGGCCGCGGCCGTCCGATCCGCACACGGCCTGGGGCGCGAGCGAAGTGAAGGCGTCGGAGCTGAAGGGCAGCCTGCTGAACGATCGTGCACCTGGCGATCTGCCTGCGCCGCGCGAAGGACACCGGCTGGGTCGTGAAGACGAATCCCTATGAAGGGGGCAGCGATCACACCGAGTTCAAGAACGCGGGGATCCCGTCGCTGCTCAACTGGCATTTCACGCGATCGCTACTACCACACGAATCTCGATCGTCCCGACAAGACCAGCCCGGCGGAGATGGTGAACGTCGGCGCCGCGGTGGCGACGAGGCGCGTGGTTTCTCGCGTCGGCGACGGAGAAGGACGCGCTCGCGACCGGTGGACCTGGTGGCCGAGCGCCGCGGCGGCGCGCCTCGCGCTGGAACAACAGCAGGGCGCCGCGCCGAAGATCCTGGTCGCCTGGCGAGAAGTGGTACGGGGGCGCTGGACAGCGTCCGCCCGCCTCGCCGTCACCGGGCCCTCGCCGGCCGTCGACGCCGCCGTCGCGCGCTGGACGTGCAGCGGATGTAAACTAGGCTGCACATCCATGCATGCCTCTATCGCGTCTCTCACTCGCGCTCGTGTGTCTCCTGCTGCCCGCAGCCGCCCGCGCGCAGGCGACACCCCGGCGCCCCCGGCGGCGCCGGCCACGGCGCCTCGCGGCGCCCGGCAACCTCGCCGCTCGACGATTCGTCTCGGCGACGCCGACTTCCTGATCGGCGGCTTCCTGGACGCGACGGCGATCGTGCGCTCGACCAACGTCGGCAGCGGCCCGGCCACGACGTTCGCGACGATCCCGCTGGGCAATACGCCGCAGGGTCACCTGCATGAGACCCGGTTCTCGTCGCAGACCTCGCGCCTCAACCTGCTGGTCACGACCAAGGTCGGCAGCGCCGCGGTGAAAGCTTCCGTCGAGATCGACTTCCTCGGCAACGGTCCCGCCAATGCGTTCGTGTACCGCGAACTCGCACGCGCCGCGGCTCCGCCACGCGCTGGGCGCAGTACAGCCGCGGCAAGTTCGACTTCACCGGCGGCCAGACATGGACCCTGCTGACGCCGAACCGCAACGGCCTGTCGCCGCGTCTCGGGCGACGTCGTGACTCACGCAGAACGTCGATGCCAACCTGCAGCTCGGTCTCGTCTGGGCGCGCCAGACGCAGTTCCGCTTCGTCGCGCACCCGACCGAGGACGTTCGCCGCCGGCGTGTCGATCGAGAACCCGCAGCCCTTCGTCGGCACCGGCGGTGGTGCTGCCGGCCTCCTTCCCGGCCGTCGAAGTCGATACCGGCTCCACGCCCGGCGCGCCGAGCCCGTATCCCGACATCATCGGCAAGGTCGCCTTCGATCCGCAGACGGGCAAGACTGCACCAGCACATCGAAGCGGCCGTGCTCGTGCGCGGCTATCGCACCTACGGTCCCGTCGCGGACCAAACCTTCTCGACAACCGGAACCGGGTTCTCCGTGAGCGGCGTGTTCGAGCTGGCGAAGGGCGTGCACGCGATCGGGACGACGCTCGTCTCGGACGGCGGCGGCCGCTACATGATCGGCCAGGCGCCCGACTTCATCGTCAACGCCGACGCGAGCATCACGACGATCGGATCGACGTCAGGGATGGCCGGCGATCGAGGCGCAGGTGAAGCCGACCACGATGCTGTTCGGCTACTACGGTACCGTGCAGGATCGATCAGAGGTCGCCTCGGACGGCGGGAAGCCTATCGGCTACGGCATTCCCGGCGCGACCGGCGCCAACCGCGCCATCGACGAAGACGACGGTGGGCTTCAACCATGCCTTCTTCCGCGAGGCCGCGCTACGGCTCGATGCAGCTCATCGCGCAGTATTCGTACGTGAAGCGCACGCCGTGGTCCGTGCCCGACGGCACGCCGACTCAGCGCGCGTCCACATGCGTCTACGTGAATTTCCGCTACGTCCTGCCGTAGCGGCGCACGGACCGCCGGTAGCGGCGGAAATGCAGGACCGGTCGAAACGTCCCGCTCTGTAGTTTCCGGCGGTCGGCGATAATTTGCGCCGGACGGCGACGAGCGTGATGTCGTCCGACTGCGGCCAGCCGTTCGGCGAACGACGCGCACGCTCGCGACGAGCGTGGCGACGGCGGCCGTCTCGGTCGGCGCCGACGATCCCGCGTCAGGGCCGTGTCGAGCCCGTCGTCGCCGAAGAACTCGTCGCGCTCGTTGGCGGCCTCGGTGACGCCGTCGGAATAGAGCACCATCAGATCGCCCGGCCCCAGCGTCGCCTGTCCGCGTCTCATGCTGCCGCTGGCTTCGACCCCGAGCACCATCCCGCCGGCGACCGGCAGCGATTTCGACGGTCCCGTTGGCACGGACGACGGACGGCGAGAAGTGCCCGCCCGTGCTGTAGTCCACGCGCGCCGGTTCGCGTGTTGACGATCGTGTAGACGGCGGTGACGAAGAGGCCCGAGTCCCCTTCGGTGCAGAGCGTCCGGTTGGCGAGGCGCAGGCACTCGCCGGGGTCGAGCCCGCTGCAGCGCCGTCGCGCGCAGCAGCGTGCGGCTGAGCGACATGTAGATCGCGGCCGGCACGCCCTTGCCGGACACGTCCCCGAGGACGACGCCGAGCCGATCCTCGTCGATCATGAAGAAGTCGTAGAAGTCGCCGCCGACCTCGTTGGCCGCGTGCATCGCGGCAAAGACCGAGGCAGCCGCCGGTGGGCCGCTTGGGCCCGAAGTCGCGCGGCAGGATCGACTCCTGGATGTGCCGCGCCACGTCGAGCTCGCGCCGGATGGCCGAGCAGCTCGTGCCGCGCCTTCAGCCCCTCGCGCGAGCTTCGACCAGCTCGTCGATCGTCTTCTGAATCGTCGTCTCGAGATCCTCGAAGTCGATCGGCTTGGTGACGAAGTCGAACGCGCCGCGGTTCATCGCGGTGCGGATGTTCTGCAGGTCGCCGTAGGCCGACACCATCACGGCCTTGAGCTGGTTCGGCGCTGCGGCAGCTCGGGTCAGCAGCGTCAGCCCGTCCATCTCCGGCATGTTGATGTCGCTCAGGATGAGATCGACGTCGGGATTCTCCTCGAGCGCGCGCGAGCGCCTCGACGCCGTTGTGCGCGAAGACGAAGCGTGAAACGGCCGTCGCGGATCTGCCGCCGGAAGCGCTGCGTGATCAGCAGCTCGAGATCAGGCTCGTCGTCGACGACGAGAATCTTAGCGGACATTCGAGCTCCTGTTGGGCCCGCCTGAGCGGTCGAGGCAGCACGATGATGAACTCGGTGAATTGGCCCGCGCTCGGTCTCGACCGACAGGCGGCCGCAGTGCCTGCTCGACGATGATGTCGTGACAGATCGAGAGGCCGCAGGCCGGTGCCTTGCCCGGCGGGCTTGGTCGTGAAGAACGGCTCGAAGATCGCGCGCCCGCACGTCGTCGGGGATGCCGTCGCCGTTGTCGCGAATGCGGAGCTCGACGGCGCCGTCGCCCAGCTGCGCGTCTTGACGGTGAGGCGTCGATCCCGTCGGTGCGTCGCCTTGCGCGTGGTAGGCGGCGTAGCAGGCGTTGTTCGCGATGTTGAGGAACGCGCGCATCAGGTCCTGCGGCACCGCGTCGATCGGCGCCGGCGGCGGGATCGAAGTCGAAGTCGAGGCCGACCTGGAAATTCGAGGTCGAGCGCGCGCATGCCGTGATACGCGAGGTTGACGGCGTCGCGCAGCGAGCGCGTTGATGTCGGTCGGCTGCCGCTGTTGCTGCTGGCCCGACGTGCCCCGCGAGTGCAGCAGCATGCTGCGGACGATGCCGTCGGCGCGGACGCCGTGCTCCTTGATCTTCGACAGGTTGAGCTGCAGCTGATCGAGAATGTCGGGCACGTCGCCGGCGATCTTCGGATCGAGCGCGGTGCCCTCGAGCTCGAGGTCCTCCTGCAGCTCGCCGGCCAGCTCGCGCGACAGAGTCGGCGAAGTTGTTGACGAAGTTGAGCGGGTTCTTGATCTCGTGCGCGATGCCGGCGGTCAGCTGCGCCGAGCGACGCCATCTTCTCCTGCCGCACCATCTGTTCCTGCGCCTGCTTCAGTTCCTCGAGCGTCGCCTCGCAGCGCGGCGTTCTTTCACCTGCAGCTCGCTGGTGCGCGCGGCGACGGTGGCTTCGAGGGTCTCGTTGTAGTGCGCCAGCTCGCCGGCCAGCTGCCGCAGCCGGCTGATGTTGCGGCTGACGACCCGTTCCATCGCCAGGAACGCGCGCGGCGAGCTCGCCGATCTCGTCGCGGCCGCTGGCGAGCGGCCCGAGCGTCGCTTCGTCGGGCGTCGAAGCCGGCCTCGAAGCTCCGTCCGGCGACCTGATGCGCGTGCGCCGTCAGCGCCGACAGCGGCCGCGAGATCCGGCCGACGACGACCCCGCCACCGCGACGGCGACGCGCGAAGATGCCGACCAGCACGAGCGAGCTGCGTGACGATCGCCGACGTGATGTCGGCGCGGATGATGCCGCGATCCATCCCGACATGGACCGCATCCGGCGACGCCCGCGAGCACCGGCGCCGAGACGTCGATGTAGTCGCCGCCCCCTTGACGCGTGACGTCCCGCCGCCGGATCTGGTCGGCGCCGCGGTCGGTCCAGCGCGGGCGCTCGAGCGCCAGCAGCTCGGCGGCACTGCGCGGCACGAAGGTGTGGCTGACGATCGACGCCGTCGCCGTCGACGACGAAGACGTACCCGACGCCGCGGATCTGCCGGAACTGATCGACCAGGGACTGGATCGTCGACGCGTCGCGGGTCAGGATCAGCTCGTCGCTGGCGTTGGCGATCGACGTCGCGATGGCGGTGCCTTGCTCAGGAACTCGCTCGACAGCCGCGTGCACAGCGTGTAGGCGGCCAGGCCGGACGTGATCAGGCCGATCGCGGCGAAGCAGGATCACTTCGCCGATCAGGACCTGCGTGAGCAGACGCGGATCGTTTCACTTCGCCCACCGCTGCCAGTCCGACGACCGGCACCCAGCGCCCGTGCTCGACGCCGGCGAAGTAGACGTACTGCAGCGCCTGGTGGCGATCGGGCGCCGAACGAGATCGGCGCGTCGATGCCGACGTCGAGATCGTGAATCGACTCCACGACGGGCTTGATCCGCGCCGGGTCGAGGTCCCCTTTCATGCGGCGGAGCACCTCGACGATCACCTTGGCGTTGAGGAACCCTTCGAAGCCGGCGAAGTTGAAGCCGAGCAGCGTGTAGTCGGTCAGGTTGGCCACCGCCGGCGCCTTCGGCGCGTGGCGCTGCATCAGCGTGCGATACTCGACGACCGCCGGCAGCGTCAGGTCCTCGTAGCTCGGCACGACCTGGGAGTTCACCAGCATCGACGTGTAGTCGCGCCTGGTCGATCGTCTCCTCCGGCCACGAGCAGGTTCAGCATGTTCTCGCTGCCGACGAACGAGACGTTGGCGATCGGAACCTTCCAGCCGGCGTTCGACCGCGTCGCGGACGAACGCGGCGCACGCCGCGTAGGCGCCGATCGCGATGATCGCGTCGGGCTCCGCCGCGCGGAGGATCTCGACCTGCTCGGTCAGGTGCGTCGAGTAGGGCGTGCCGCGCGCGTAGGTCGCTTCCGCGGCCAGCGTCAGCTTGTGCGCCGTCAGCGCCCGCCGCACGCCGTCCCAGCCGCTCCGGCCGTAGGCGTCGGCCTGATACAGGATCGCGATCTTCTTGCGGCCGATCGCCGCGAAGTGATCGACGAGGGCGTAGGTCTCGTCGCGGTACGACGCGCGCAGGTTGAAGACCTTCGCCGTCGTAGGGCGGCTCGCGCTGCGGCTGCGCGCCGGTGAACGGAAAGAACAGGTAGATGGATCGGCTGCGCGTAGCGCTTGAGCAGCGGCAGCACCCGCGTCACCGTCGGCGTGCCGACGTAGTTGAGAACAGCAGGAACGCGTGGTCCTCTCTCGATCGCGCGTGATCGTGTTGTAGATCGCCGGCGCCGGGTTGTAGCCGTCGTCATAGGTCTTGACGACGATGGGGCGGCCGCTGACGCCGCCCTGCGCGTTGATCTCGGCGAAATACGCGAGCGAGCCGCGGTACGCTCGATGCCCAGGCCGCGCGACGGACCGCTGAAGTCCGCCGACATGGCGAGGACGATCGGCTCCGGCGCGCGCGCGGGCCTCGCCGCCGTCCGCGAGGCGCCGCGCAGCGCACGCCACGACCGGCCAGGATCGCGCGACGGCGCCGCCGGCGCAGCGCCGGCGCGGCAGGTCACGTCACAGCATGCCGCTCGGCTGCCTCGTCGCGGGTCGCCGCGATCGAGAACGATCGACGTGAAGCCGGCGATCTCCAGTAGCTTGCCGGATCTGGGCCTGCGGCGCGCAGAGCACGAGCCGGCCGCCGAGCGGCGCGAGCGCTTCGCGCCGACGCATCAGCGCCCGCAGCCCGACGCTGCTGATGTAGTCGACCGCCGAGGTCGAGGACGATGCGGCGTGCTCGCCGCGGTCGATGCAGCCGCCGAGCAGTGCCGGCGAACTCGTCGGTGCCCGTCCGCGTCGAGCCGTCCGCTCGATCGTCAGCGTGAGAATGCCCGGTGTCCCGAGGTCGATTGAAAGATGTCCATCAGCTCCTGCCGATCGTCTTTGCTGCATGATCAGGATGTTGCGGCCGTCGCGTCGCGCTGATACTCGACGGCGTCCATCGACCGATCGCACGATGTGAATGCCGAGGCCGCCGACCGGCCGCTCCTCGAGCGGCAGATCGAGATCGGGCGGCGGCGCCTGCCAGCGGGTCGAACGCGCCGGCCGTCGTCTTCGACCCGGATCGCGAGCGCCGGCGTCGTCGAGCGCCAGCGTGCACGCCGGATCTGGTGCTCGGCGGTGTCGTCGTAGCCGTGCAGTCGATGATGTTCGTCACGACCTCGTCCAGGACGAGGTTGATGGTCATCACGATCGTCGGCGGACAGCTGTGTGCTCGTCGCCGAACCGCTCGGCGAGCTCGACGAGCCGCTCGATCTCGGTCCGCTGGTTGACGAAGACCGCGCGAGACGCTAGACATAGAGCCGGCGCAGCATGCCGGCCGCCGACTCGTCGAGCAGCTCGGCGCGCGCGGACGTCCTCGAACCGGCTGAGCAGATCGTTGGCGCGCAGGCGCTGTTTCTCGGCGCCGCGGAAGTCGTGGAGCACCGCGCCGCGGTGCATCATGACGAGGCGGTCGCCGAGCTGCGCGGCCTGCGACATCGAATGGGTCACCATCAGCGTCGTCAGCGCGATCGCGCGCGACGATCTCTTCGCTCAGCTGGATGACCTGGTCGGCGCTCTTGGGATCGAGCGCGGCCGGTGTGCTCGTCGAGCAGCAGCAGCTTCGGCTTGCAGCCACGACGCCATCAGCAGCGTCAGCGCCTGCCGCTGGCCGCCCGACAGGCTGCCGATCGGGTTGTCGAGCCGATCCTCGAGCCCCATGTTCAGCCGGCGCACGCGATCGCGGAACTCGTCGCGCGCCGAGCGCTGCAGCGCCCAGCCCAGGCCGCGCGGCCGGCCGCGGCGCGCCGCCAGCGCCAGGTTCTCGGCGATCGACATCGACGGCGCCGTGCCGCTGAACGGGTTCTGGAACACGCGGCCGATCATCGTCGCGCGGCGGTGCTCGGGCCACGACGTGACGTCGGTGCCGTCGAGCGATCATGCGTGCCGGCATCGAGCGGAAAGCCGCCGGCGACCGCCGTTCAGCAGCGTCGACTTGCCGGATCCGTTCGTGCCGATGACGATGACGAACGAGCCGTCGTCGATCGTCGAGGTCGACGCCGCGCAGCGCGCGCACCTCGTTCGGGGTGCCGGCGTTGAACGTCTTGAAGACGCTGTCGGATGTCGAGCATGGCGTAGCTGCGCTCGCGCGGCTTCTGCCGCGCGCCGCTGCGCTGCGCAGGACGGGCAGCACGAGCGCCGACGAACACGAACGCCGCGGTGACGAGCTTCGAGGTCGTTCGGGTTGAGGCCGCCGCGCAGCGCCAGCGCGACGATCAGCCGGAACAGCACCGAGCCCATGACGGCGCCGGTGATGACGAAGCCCAGACGCGCGGACGCCGACGAGCGCCTCGCCGATGATGATGCTGGCGAGGCCCCACACCACCATGCCGATGCCCATCTGCACGTCGGCGAAGCCCTGGTACTGCGTCAGCAGCGCGCCGGCGAGCGCGATGAGGCCGTTCGACAGCGCCAGGCCGAGCACGATCATGTTGTCCACGTTGACGCCGAGCGCGCGGATCATCTGCGCGTTGTCGCCGGCCGCCTGCATCGCCGTGCCGAGGTTCGGTCCGGAAGAACAGATACAGCAGCGGCGCCGACGACGGCCGCGACGACCGAGCGCGAGCACGAGCGACGGCGAGCGTCGCGCGTGCCGACCTCCCAGCCGAGGACGTGCATCGACTCGCGCGCCGACCAGACGCGCATCGCCGCCGACTCGGCCATCGACGCCAGCGTGCGCTCCGACAGCAGCGGCAGGTTGCTCTTGCCCATGACGTGCAGGTTGATCGGAGTAGAGCGCGGTCATCACGAGGATGCCCGAGAGCAGGCCGTTGATCTTGAAGCGCGTGTGGAGCACGCCGGTCGTCGTCCCCGGCGAGCGCGCCGGCCGACGAACGCCGCCGCCGTCGCGAGCGAGCGGGTTGACGCGCGCGACGATCAGCACGGCGGCGACCGCGCCGCCGAGCGTGATCGAGCCGTCGGCCGTGATGTCCGGGAACTCGAAGATCCGGAAGCTGATGAAGACGCCGAACGCCAGCAGCGAGAGGATGAGTCCGATCGTGCAGCGCGCCAATCAGCAGCAGCACGGCGATCGTCCTCATCACGCATCGCCGCGCGATCGGGCCGATCCAGCAGGCGCCGCGCACGAACTCGCTCTCGCCGGCGCCTGCGGCGACGCGGTCGTCGTTCAGCAGGTGCAGGACGCCCGAGCGGCTGGTCGGCTTCGAACAGGCCGGACACGGTCTCGGCCAGATCGATCCGGCCCTTCTTGATCGGGCGGAACGGGAACGCCGCGGCGTGCAGATGCCCGGCGCAGCCGGCGCCGATCGGCCGCAGCGTGCCGGACGGCGGCTCGCCGTCGCGCCGCGCGCGCGACGACGCCGGCCGCCAGCGCGACGCCGCGCGCGAACGCCGGCTCCGGCGGTGAACGCGAGCCGGCGCGCGCACGCCGGGATGGGCGAAGAAGTCGTCGTCCTGCGAGCGGCTCGGCCGGCGAGCGGCGGAGCGCCGCGCCGACCAGGCCGACCGTCTTCGGCGACGATGCACGACGCCGATCGACGGCGCGCCGGCGACGTCGAGGCAGCGCGTCGAGCACGGCGAGAGCGCGATCGGCGTGCCGTCGGCCGCGCCGTCGAAGCGCACCAGGTGCGAGAAGCGGCCGTCGCCGGCCAGCGCCGTAGAGCAGGCGGACGTCGGCGCCGAGCCGTCGCCGCGCCAGCAGGTAGTCCGGCGACGTTGGTGCCGTCGGCCGGCTGATACGACCGTGGCGCCCGCCACCGACAGCAGCTCGCCGAATCGTCGGCCGGCAGTCGTCGAAGCTGTCGCCGAACGCGCCGACGCCGATCGCGAACGCCGGCGCGCCGCGCCGGCGCTCGACGACGAGCTGCGTCGCGCGAACGCGCCGGTCGCGAGCGGCCTGCGCGTCGCCGATGGCGCGCCACGTGAGCGTCGCCTGCGCGTCGAGGTCGTAGATGTCGAACGCCGACGTCGCCGATCTCGCGGCGGCGGACCGCCGGCGCGCGCGGCGGCGGCCGCCGTGACCGGCGCGCCCGCGCGGCTCGGTGAGCAGGTCGAGCACGCGCGTCAGCTTCGAGCACCGTCGCCACCGGCGGCCGACGGATTGACGACGTGGAAGGCGCCGTCGATGCGGGCGAGCTCCTTGCGGAAGCTTCAGCGAGCACGCGCGATGCCGGCCGAGCTCACGAAAGCTCACGCTCGGAGCAGTCGAGGCGGATGCGATGATGGCCGTCGCTGACGACGTCGCGCGAGCGCGCGATCGAGATGATCGGCCCAGTACGCCGTCGAGGCGCCCGGAGACGCGCATGTCGAGCACCGTCGCCGTTGACTTGCTGTGTGATCTCCATGCCGTCCTATTTGCCGATCACTTCGTCGGCCTTGCCGACGATGCGCGCGAGGCGACGTCAGGCCCGAGCGCGCGCGCCGCCGCCACGTTCACGATCAGCTTCGTCTTCGCGAAACCGACGAACGGAATCGCCGGCCGGCGATTCGCCGCGCATCACGCGCGCGGCGACGTGCGCCGGCCTCGCGTCCGCTCTCGTAGTAGTCGCGCGTCACGCCCGCCGACGGCGCCCGCGCGCACCTGGCTGCGACTGGAACGCGAACACCGGCATCTGCGCGCTGCTGCGACGACCTGCGCGATGCTCGGAAACGCCGGCGCCGTCAGGTTGCCGGGCAGCTGGCAGATCGCGTCCACGTGCGCCGCGGCGAGCGCCAGCGCGGCGTCGCCCACTTCGGTCGGCGAGTTCGCCGCGCATCGCCTTCAGCTCCATGCCGGCCGCCGCGCACCGACCTTCTGCATCACCTCGAGCTGCGCCACCATGTTCACTTCCGCCGGGACGTAGACCGTGCCGAGCACGCGCGACGTTCGGCAGGTACTCCTTGATGAGCGGCATCATCAGGTCGTAGGCGCTGATGAGATACACGCCGGTCACGTTCGGCAGATGCGCCGTGTCGCTGGTGCCGGCGCCGGCGGCGATCGGGTCGGCGACCTGGTTGAAGCACGATCGGCAGCCGCTTGGCGCGCTGCAGCGCCGCCTGCAGCGTCGGCGTCGAGAAGGTGATGAGCAGATCGGCGACGTCGCCGACGCGCGGCGTCGACCAGGCCGCTCACCGTCGCCATGTCCCCCTGCGCGTTGCGGATCGATCTTCTCGAAATCGCGCCCCTCGACCAGCCCCGATTCCTTGAGGCCGTCGAGGACGCCGTGCTCCGCTTCCTCGACGTCGAGCACCTGGTTCAGCTGGATCAGGCTGAGGCGCCACTTCTTCGTCAGCGGGCGCGCGTCGGCTGCCACGGACGCGCCGCGCGCCGCCTTGCGCTGGACGCCGGTGGCGTCGACGACGACGCTCGGCCTCGGCGAGCAGCGCGTCGGGGATCCGCCACGGTTCCTTGAGACCCTTGAGGACGTTGGTGTTGATCGAGAGATACGGCGGCATCGAGGTCGAGGACGTCGCGGACCGGGATCTTCGTCATGTCGGCGCCGTCGAGAATCGTCGGCGGCGAGCGCGCCGCCGAGCCGTCCGACCTCGGTAGAAGTCCGGGCCCGCGTCGAACAGCGTGCCGCGATCGGGCTTGCCGGGCAGCACGGTGAAGACCGGCACGCGCTGAGCGCGTGGCCGTCGTCGATCACCGTGTTGATCGCCGCGATGACCGTGTTGTCGCCGCCGACCCAGATCGCCTGCGCGTCGCGGCCGATCGAGCGATCGCACGCCTCGCCGACGGCCGACGTGTTGTCGACGTTCGCCTCGAGCAGCGTGAAGCCCATCGTCTTCGCCACTTCGCGCGCCTCGACGACGAACACGCAGCGAGTTCGACTCGGCGGGATTCCAGGCGACGCCGATGCGCTGCAGGCCGGGCAGCATCGTGCGGCGCGAGCTGGAACGCCCGTTCGACCGGCGGAAACGAGCTCTGGCCGACCATGTAGGGCGGATGCTTCAGCGGGTTGCGCGCGGTCGAGACCGACGCCGGACGCGAACGGATCGGCGACGAGCGTGAAGAGGTGGCGGACGTGGCCGTCGCGGTTGTTGTTCGCCACCGCCTGCAGCGACGGCGTGCTGGACGTGATGACGAGGTCGTAGTCGCCGCCGGTGACCTGCTTCGCGATGGCGATGCCGGTCGGCATGTCGCCGTGCGCGTTGAAGCGCTCGACCGTCGATCGTGTCGCCGTCGCGGTAGCCGCGCTCCGCCAGTCCGTCGAGCACGCCGCGCACCCCGTCGTCGAGCACCGCGGTGTTGGCGTGCTGCACGATGGCGATGCGCTTGGCCGTCTGGGGGACGGAGGCGGCGGTGCGGTGCCCGCGATCGGAGAACAACAGGATTGCGGACGCCAGCCCGATCAGCGACACGCCGAGGGCCAGCCGTTTGATTGCGTTGAGCATGAATACAGGGAAGCTGAGCTCGGAGGATCTTGATGCGGGACCGGCCGCATGTCAACCGCCAACCGCTGCGCGTCCATTTCACTGAGATGATCGAGGTAGGCGTGGGTCTCGAGTTCTGATATGATCACGTTCTGTCCTGACGCGGGGTGGAGCAGCCCGGTAGCTCGTTGGGCTCATAACCCAAAGGTCGCAGGTTCAAATCCTGCCCCCGCAACCAATCTTTTATCCAGGGGCTTCGCCCTCGGACTCCCGACAGCCTCACTCGCTCGCGCTGGGGCGCTCGCTCCGTTCGTCTGGCTCGGTCGGTGCGCTCCCTCGCGCCGACCGGGGCTTCGCCCTCGAACAACCTAAAATCATTCGTCCGCGCCTGGGGTGCGGCTCACTCGCCAGCTTCGCTCGTTCCGTCAAGGTTGCACTTGCGTGGTTATCCCAGAACTGGGATAATCGTGGCGTGCGACGTGTCCTGGCTGCGGACGAGAAGCCGCTGCATTGGGTCGGGTCCTCCAAGCGCGACTTCCTGAGCTTTCCCGCGGCGGTCAAGGAAGACATGGGAAATGCCCTCGGCATTGCGCAGTTCGGTGGAACCGCTCCGACGGCGAAACCGTGGAAAGGGCTCGGTCCGGGCGTCCTGGAGGTCGTCGAGTCGCACGACGGAAACGCGTATCGAGCCGTGTACACGTTCGGTTCGAGAAGGCGGTGTACGTCCTGCACGCGTTCCAGAAGAAGTCGCCGTCCGGCATCCGGACGGCCAAACGGGATGTCGATCTTGTCGCGGAACGGTTGAAAACCGCTGCGAGGGATCACGAGGAGCACTATGGCAAGCCAAAAGCGCTGAACGGAAGAGTACCGGTAACCCGTGGAACCGGAAACGTGTTCGCGGATCTCGGGTTTCCCGATGCTGCCGAGCGGCAGGCCAGGCTGCGCCTGGCGTATGCGTTGAATCAGGAGCTTGAGGCGCGCAAGATCTCGCAGGCCGACGCTGCCAAGGTGCTGGGAGTGACGCAGCCGAAGGTTTCTGCGCTTCGTCGCTACAAGCTGGAGGGCTTCTCCGTCGAACGCCTGATGAACCTGTTGACGGCGCTCGATCAGGATGTCGAGATCGTGATTCGGCGAAAACCGCGCTCGAGGAGGACCGGTCGCATAAGCGTCGTTGCGGCTTGAGCATTCAAATGGCTGTTGGAGCCAGTCCCACCGTCACCAACTCGCGGCCGCAGCGCAAGGAAGCGCTGCACGCCAGCGTATGAGTTCCGAACCAGGCTCCAGCACCTGTGCGCATCGACAAAGTTCGAGCGTCGCGTGAAGGCCACCCGTGCCACGATAGTTGGACCGCGCGCGTTGCGCTGGAATTGCTGGTCCCCACGACGACTCTAAGCGCCGTTGCCGTTAAGGGATTCTCCACGGAAGACGCGCCAATCGCGCCCGCCGCCGCAACCGAAATCGCTGATCTCGTTCGCTATAGGGGCGGGGTCGGGATCGCGCACGGCCATGTGCAATCGAGCGGCGCGGCGTAGATGGCGCAGGCAGGTATAGTGCGCGGATCAGGCGCGTGATCGCTGGGCGTGCAATAGCGCCGTATTTGGCGGTCAGCAAGCGCCGTTTGTCGGCTTGGAGGCGAGATGAAGACCACTTCCTTATTGATTGGCCTTCTGTTGTTAATTGGGCTGCATGCTGGCGTCAACTCGCAAGAGCCGATCGCGATCAGCAGCGACTCCAATCTGAAGGTAATACTGCTTGGGACGGCCGGCGGTCCCACAATAGATGCGCAACGACTGGGTATCAGCACGCTGATTCTGGCGGGACCGGAGAAGTTGTTGTTCGATTGTGGGCGCGGCTTGACGACGGGCATGGCCAGACTGGCAATCAACCCGGCGGATGTGACGAAAGTGTTCTTGACTCACCTCCATTCGGATCACATCGTGTCCCTCCCGGAACTCTATTTGTTTCCCTGGGCGTCTCAAGGTCGAGCCAAGCCATTGCTAGTGTGGGGGCCAGATGGCACACGATCGATGGTCAAGCGCCTGGAGGACGCATTCTCGTTCGATATTCACATCCGGCGCGATGTGGACGAAAGGTTTTCCGCCGAGGGCATCAAGGTTATTGCGAGCGATATTCGAGAAGGCGTCGTCTACGACGCGAATGGCGTCAAAGTCACGGCGTTTCTCGTCGACCACGGACCTATCAAGCCAGCGTTCGGTTACCGCGTCGACTATCGAGGTCGGTCTGTTGTCATGTCCGGAGACACGAAGCCCTCTGACAACCTGGTCAAATTCTCGCAGGGCGTTGATGTGTTGATTCACGAAGTCGGGAGGTCGAAGCAAGATCCTGCCTTGATTGGCCCTCTTAATGAATTACTTCCAGAACTCCCGCCAGACCCGTGGACAAGCTAAGACGATCGCCGATCACCACACGGATGGCACCGAAGCCGGTCGAGTATTCGAACGAGTGAAGCCAAAGCTTGCTGTGTTCTCACACTTCAACGCGGTACCGGCTGCGATCCTCCCTCTTGTGAGACAGAGCTACGCGGGTCCTGTTGAGTTTGGCGAAGACCTGATGACGATTGACATAGGCGACAGTGTCAACATTCAGCGTTTTGTCTCAGCGAACAAGTAGTCGGCCGATGCACCGAACATGACCGGGGAGGAATAATCCATTGGGCCGATCGCTCCGTTCGTCTTGGCGCTCGGTCACGCTGCGCTCCCTCGCGCCGGAGTTATCACGGAATAACCTTCAACTGAGCATGGTTTTCTTTCTCGGAACAGGGAGAGGGGTCAAATCCGCCGTGTGGTGGGCGGCAGCGGAGAATGCGTTGACAGATCCAGCGCACTGCCGCGCGAGCCCGTGGCCTTCCAGCGCCTGGACCGCGTAGCCGAACACGACCAGCTCAGAATCGGCAGATCGCCCTGTGCCCGAGTCGGGCCGTTTGCTCTGATAGCGTCCGGACGAGTAGCACGGCGAGTCGGGTCGCGTGGTTCATGGCGTGGCGTGTTTCGGTTGCTTGCTGCCGCGCGGCGCTAGAGCGCGAAGGCATCAGCGTAGACCACGCGTCTGGCGACTCGAATCCGGTCGCGCGGTGGCTCAGTCGAATCGGCGTCGTCGGTCCGGAACCATTCCATCTCTTTAGCGTGAGCCGGAACGGTCCAGGCGCCAGCGGCGACACCGTCGGTGTGACGTCGCCTTCCACCTGCCGGGTGTCAATGGGTTCTGGAAGAACACGGCCCGCGTCGCTCCCTCGATCGGTTCCCGGTGACAGCTCATTCGTCGGATCATCGGCCGGATCTCGACGTTCGATGAGCAGGCTTCGATTTCGCTCAGACCATTGCTACCCGGCGATCCGCCGAAACCGGGAAGTCTTCGACCAGCGGTCGAAGTGACTTCCGAGTCGAGATAGACGGGACCGCCGACCTTCAGGTGAATTGCCGCGGCCCCGACGAACGGCATTTCCGCGTCTCGCTGGGGCGGGAGCTGAATGAAGTCCGCCCTGAATACAGGCGAGAGATGGGCGTCATCGATCGAATGCGGCTGGAACCGCAGCGAGCGCGAGTCGCCACGAGCAGCCAATAGGCGTCTGCCGTGTCGATCCGGATGTCCGCGAAACGAAGCCCACGGACGGGATCGAAATTCACCGTGTAACCCGCCACTGAAACTTTCGCCGGGTGTTCCGCGCAGCGTCAGCAGGCCTCCAAACTTCGGTCACGTTCGTGAAATGCGTCTCGTCCGCGTCAGCAGCAGGTGGGAGCGGCCCCCAGATCGGATCGGCGCCCCATTGGGTCACGAACGGCTGAGCGCCTCGTCACGATTCAGAAAACTCACGCCCTCTGGAAGACCACGCCCAGCAGCTCGCCGTCACCCGACGAAAACCACGGGCGGTCAAGGTAAATGCGGGTCCGCCGCCCCGCTGCGCTTGGTGATCCCGGGTGTCCTGGAGGCGTGTCCCAGTCGAACACTGGCAGCGCGCAGGAACGCCGCGAGGCGGGACGGGCGGAATTCAACACGTCGATCAGGAAGTCCAGTCCCCGCGAGGTCAGTCGCCGCGATCGATGTTCGTTGCCGCCGGGAAATACTCGCGGAAGCGTCATCGCCGCGACCGGCGTGTAGTCGACGTGGTGATATTTCGTGTCGTGGAACTCGCTTGGGGGTTGGGTTCCGCTGTCGTTCACCGCGACGGGACTCACGCCCTCCGGAACGTCGATTTCGCAGACGTGGGCGTTCTGGTCGCTGTGAAGCCAGTGGTCCCGGCGGGTCGTCTACGGGATCGGTCCATTTCGCCCAGCAGCTGCACCCGGGCAGTACGCTGGCGCGTCCCGACGATGTTGCCGGTCACTTCCGCGAGGTCGCCCCTGATTGTTTTCTTCGGAGCCAGGGCGACGATATCCGGCGCGTCGGCGGCTTCTCGCACGGCATGAACCACGGGTGATCTCGCGCCATGGCGGGTGCGCCCAGTGCCGCCCCTCGAGCACAGATTTCGTTGACGACCGGAAGATTTGCCGGAGCGCGAGCTCGTCGGTCCACTGCCACACGCCGCGGCTGTCGAGATCGGCGGGGTCGAGGATGCTATTGAAGCGAACGGTCGCGCGCCTTGGGCTGGTGCAGAGCTCAGATCTCCAGGCGCGTCCCCGGCCTTGGTCGGGACGCCCGGCACGGCCCCCACGGGAATGGGCTTCAGCGCAATCCGGAACGCCTTCAAGTCCGGCCACGCTGCTCCCCGAACGGAACACTCCGCGTGGGTTCCGGGAACGAGCTCTCCCGGCAGACCGGTGAGCGCCACTCCGCGAGCCTGCGGGTCCGGCAAGTAGGTGACCTTCACGAGCGGACCGGCGACTGGAACCGCTGGATGATCGCCCTCGTGGCCCGCGCACCGCGGGGATATGGCCCGGAAGTCCATTGATGGCGGGTTTCGTCTGGTGCGCGCTGTCTTTCACGCCGCCCGGCTCGCGGGACGCCGGGGCATAGCCGTGCGCGGTGACCCGTCCACGCTGGTGCCATCGAACTTCCGTGCAGCTCGGCCATCAACTTGGGATAGTCTTCGGCGGCGCGACGTGCCGCGCGGTCGGTGGCTCCGAGGCCGCCGATTGCCGGATGACGAATGACCAGTCGCTCGAGCGATTCCCCTCGGCTGATTGGCGCGGCGCGCAGCATGAGAAATCGGCGGCGCGAGCGGCTCATAGCGGACCGCCGTGAACTCCGGTGTGGTCCCGGGAACGTCAACGTCGAAGGTCACCTGACCGGGATTCGCTTCACGCTGTAACCAGCCAGATCCGCGACGCGCGCTTGAAGTCGAGGGCGGCAGTCCGAACCGCAACCGTGGAAGGCTGAGGGGCACGGCTGCGGGTTAGCGCTCGATCTTGAAGGGCGTCACCGCTTTGTTCGGTGTGGATCGGCGTGGGCCGTCATCCGGCATGATCACCTTGCCGGGCCGAGGCGCGTGGCAAGACTCCACCCGCAACCCAGGTGAACAGCGTTTCACCCAGGCGCGGGATGGTTTTTGGGCGCAGCCGAGGTCGCGCGGCACCCGTTGCGGCGAATTGCACGAAGCCCTCGTCCTGGGCCGTTTCCGTCACCGCTCCGCCCACAGCTTCCGCAGGAAACGATATCGCCCGTGCGCTGGCAGAGCCGAGCCAGCCGAAGACAGCGGTCTTCTTGTCGAAAGACGCGTCGATCCTGTAGCCCCGCAGCAGATCTTCGGCAAAGAGCTCGTCCGAGGGCGCCGGCGGCGCACCGGTCGGGGCGGGCGGGCGGTGGCTCCGGCGACAGATCGCCTGCGGCGACCCGAAGCGGTTGAGCGCGCAGGAGCGGAGGAATTGGCTCTGGCCAGTTCCGCAACGACTTCGTGCCGTGACGAGCGAGATCCCGGCGGTACGCGCCGGCAATCCGCCCTCTCCGGGGAGATGTCGGTGCCGGGATTCGGTCCGCGCGTGGAGCGCAAACCCGGAGGAAATGCGTCGCCGCGTTGCGCAGCTTCTGACCGCATCTCCCTGGCACGTCGCTTTGGATGATCCGGAAGCGGGTCGTAACATCGTTCGCCCCTCAGGAATCCGTTCGCAATCTCCGGCTGCGCCGGGCGCGGCGCGGCGATGGCTCCTTACAGCGCCGCCGCGGACGGGACGAAATGTCGTCCGCGGCGCAACAAGCGTCGTGTGCCTGGCTGGAACGCGACTCCGAGTCGCCGCAAGTTGGATGGTTCCCGTCGCCGGAAGTACCCGACCCCGGCGGAAGCCGAAGATCGACGACCGCGCCCCAGCCGCCGCAAGATCGCGGGATGGTCGCTAACGAGAAACGGCAGCAATACGTAACCT
>ERZ1370068.5378-contig-4401_pt1 | contig 73259 bp, 117 predicted proteins | sample MGYA00561227_ERZ1370068 | MGnify/ENA primary metagenome ERZ1370068 (study PRJEB38410, sample SAMEA6850437) | metagenome | study: Metagenomic assessment of the ecological functions of the soil: analysis of the soil microbiota associated with the... | reverse complement strand
GTAATACTTCGTTCAGTTACGTATTGCTGCCACGCCGTCGGAACCGTGTCGCTCTGCGCGTGTGTCAAGAAGGATGATCCTCACTCAGGAAACAAACATCTAAGTATACGGAAGTTGTCTGGGTCCCAAAGTTGTCGCGGGTGTTGGCCCACCGCTCAAGCGGTGACTACGCAGGTAGTCGTGGCAGGCGTACGCCGCGAGACGGCGGAGAGCACGACGTGGGATAGGGCCGGACCGGCGGGCGAGAAGGGCCCCGCCGTGTAAGAGACCTGGAATCTCGGTTGTCACCAGAGGTCAGGTGTAGCCAGCTGGAGAAGCCGTTCCAGGCCACCCCGTAGGAGGGCTGGGGGGTGTGTCTGATTGAAGTTGTGGACGCTGTGGACTCCGCCGCCAGCGACTTGGCGTCGGTAGCTCACGGTTGGCACGCCAGCCTCGTTGAGCGCAACGTTTTCCATGACTGGTGCCGCTCGGGGCTGGCGTGTTCTGGTGAGTGATCGTTGGGGCAGCTGCCGGATCCTAGCTGGCGCTAGCCCCGTCGGGTCTGCCGGGCCGCGGTGGTCGGCAGCAATGTGTTGAACGTTTGCCAAGGATCGCAGGACGCAATCACCGCAGCGGCTTTCCGGTATCCATCGCTGCTGGTGACTGCCACGACCCTGCCATTCTTGATCGTGACGCCGACGACGGAACAGCCGAGGTGGGCCTGCACCTTGCGCAGCGTCAAGCGCGCTGCCAGCGCTTCGACGAGAACTGAGGATCGGCCCGCCTCGAGTGAGGAATCGATGTCGAGTGGTTGGATCTGCCAGCGCCCGAACGGTGCGGCTCAGGTAGAGCTCGACGGCTGCGAATGCCGGAGTGCATTCGGGCACCGAGCCAGAACGGTACGCCACGCTGCGGATCAGGGCTTCGAGATGCGGGTGACCAATCGAGGCGGCGAGCCCGGCGAGCGTCGCTTTCCGCGCCGAGCAGGGATTGGATGGTGGCTCGGTTGCAGCTGGCGGCGGCTCACGCAGCTCGGCTTCCACGCCGAGTCCGCGGAGCGTTTGCCATACCTCGCCGAGGCGATCAAGCAGCTGCTGCCAGCGCTCGGCCGACCTGGCGACCATAGGCGTCGGCGAGGGTCGCGTACTGCCCGCCACGGTCGGTCGGCAGGGTGAGTTCGGCGCCATCGGCGAAGATCATGTTCGGCGGCTCGGCGGGTACTAGGGCGTAGCCCATCCTGGCCAGTTCCGCTTCCAACGGCCGCCGCTCTTGCGAAAGAGGTCCCGCCACGGAGCCGGGAAACCAATGATCGACGGCGCATCGTCGACGATGACCGCTCAGCAGCCGATAGGGGCCCAGCTGCCACCCAGCGTGTCGGATCGTTCATAGAGCTCAACCAGGTGTCCGGCCTTGGCGACACGGGCAGCGGCGGCGAGACCCGCCAGGCCACCGCCGATCACGATCACCGGATCGGGCATCAGCTGCTTCGCCCGATGGAGCCAGTTTCATGACAGGACCGTACGCTAAGCCGCATGCCAGATTTGGAACCGGTTGACGAGTCGTGGTCCACCGCACTCTGTGTCGTTGCTCATCCCGGATGATCTTGAGTTCGGTACCTGCGGCAGCGGCTGGCTCGCTGGACTGATCAAGGAAAGACGGTGGCGTACGCCATGGTGACCTAGCGGCGAGGCCGGGATCGATGGCATGGACCCGGAAGAGGCGCGCAGCGTACGCGAGGCCGAGCAGCTGGAGTCGGCGCGGATCGTCGGCGTCGACACGGTGGACTTTCTCGGGCTAGCCGACGGAGTGCTGAGTGCGGAGTCGGACTGCGTCGCGCGATCTGTGCGGCCGTACCGCCGCCATCGGCCAGAGATCGTGATCACTAACAACTTCCGTGACACCTGGGGTGGTCTGAATCTCAACCAGGCCGACCACATCGCGACCGGCCGCGCCACCTCGGACGCCGTACGCGATGCCGCCAACCGGTGGGTGTTTAACGACCAGATCGTCGAAGGGCTGGAGCGCTGGGACGGCGTGCAGTGAGGTGTGGGCTGCCTTCTCCCCAGAGGGCAAGCATGCCGTGGAGACGACCCAAACGTTCGAGCAGGGCGTCGCGCTCGCTTGCCGCACACAAGGCCTACATCGATGGGCTCGGATGGGGATTTCTTCGATCCGGCCGAGTTTCTGGAGAGCGGGCGCGACAGGCGGAACTCGCTTTGGAGTTCCGATGGCGGCCACTTCGAAGTCTTCAACATGGGTTGAGGAGTTAGACGAGTTTGATTGCGTCGCTCGCAGCGAGTGGAGCAATCAGGTTCGCGAAGGCGAGCCGGTAACCATCTGGATGAGGCGGTCGAAGCCGCGATCCGGGCAAGACGGCCTCAGCCAGCAGGATGCCTCGAGCCCCACCGCCGGACGACGTAATCGGGTACGCGGCTTGGGGCTCTGCACAGCTTTGGCAGCGGCCTCGGCGACCACCTCAGGGTCCGGACGCCATCCGCATCTGATCGGCGGCGCGCAGCCCGCCTCCGACCAGTTTGGCCTGTGCGGCGTACGGGGTATTGGCGGACGTGGCCTTCCAGGTTGTCGGCTGCGATCCCTGACCACTCGCTGCGGATGCTTCCCGGCTGGATGATCACGACCTTGATGCCGAACTCCGCGACCTCGACCCGCAGGCTATCGCTGAGCCCTCGACGGCGAACTTGCTCGCGTGGTACCAGCTGCCCAGCGGTTCCCAGATCTTGCCGCCCATGGAGGAGATGTTCACGATGTAGCCGTCGCGTTGCGCCCGCATGTGAGGAAGCACGAGCTGAGTGAGACGGGCCAGGCCGAAGACGTTGACCTCGAACTGACGCCGGGCCTCCTCGATCGGCATGTCCTCCAATGCGCCGTACAAGCCGTAGCCGGCGTTGTTGACCAGCACGTCGATGCGGCCGGTGTCGAGGCAATGATCAAGTCTGCACCAGCGCCACCATGGATGGGTCGTCGGTGACATCGACCGACGTGGTGCGGATTCGGCGCGATCAGCCAGATCGGACATCCGCTCGACCCGTCGGGCGGCGGCGCTAAACGCGTATAAGCCGAGTTCGGACAGCTGCAGGGCCGTTGCCTGCCGATACCGGATGATGCGCCGGTGACAAGCGCAGTCCCAGTTGATTGCTCCGGCGCGGATCGCGCGTTGGCACCCACTTTACTTCGTCGTCGCTCGCATTACGGAAACGCGTCCGCTCCGCTCCCTCCTCCTCAGCACGGCGGGACGCGCGATCCGTGCCTCGAGTGCCCGCGGACCGCGCTCGCTCCGTGTTGTCCGTCATGTCCTGGATCCTATGGCCCGTAGGTCACTAGGCACGTCGAGCGCGCCCGCGACGACCACGGCGGACGCGGCCGACCAGGCCTGGGGCCGGCACGCAGCCGGATAAGGAACGCGGCCGGCCTTCGCCGCTCCACAGTTCTGCGCAGCCGTTGCTCGAAGGCAACCGATGGCGCGCAGCAGGCCTTCGATCAGCCCGGTGCCGTGGTCAGCCAGACCGGCGCGTACCAGCCCGGCAATGACAATCGCGGTGTCGTGCGGCACACCGATCCGCAGTGATAGCTCAACGATGCATAGCCGGCATCGGTTCTGCCGCCATGGTGCGCAGGTCCAAGGCCGGAATCCAGCGCCGGGCTCGAGACCCGCCGTAGCGATCAGCAGTTCCTCCATCAGCGTTCATGCATCCCCGTCCCGAGCAGGTGGCCAATATTGCTGCTGAGGCTGTCGACCTGCTGTTTCGCACCATCCAGGGCGAGCGCTGGATAGCGACTTTCACCCTGTCCACACCAAAAGCGAGCTCGGAACCGAGTGGCCAGAGCCCGGCCCCAGGACCTGTACCGGTCGGCACCCTGGTCGGCCGAATGCCCGAGCATCGTCGCGCCTGCCGTCGCCGCCTCGTACGCATAGCCCTGCACCTCGCAGAGCGCCGACCGGTCCCTCGGCGATACGGCCGTCACGAAATCGGATTCCGTCGGCCGAGTCCTTCCAGCCTTGATTGGCCAGGCCGTGCCCACTTTCAGGTCGTGATACTCCAAAAGCCGTCGCCATCGGCATCGCCGTACTTTGATCATCCATTCCAGCGCCCGCTCCAGTACCAGGCAGCAACTCGGTCACCTCAGCGCTCGGAACACCAGCCCGCCAGGCATCGTGCAGCAGGCAGATCCACAGCGGCGTCGCGTCGATCGTGCCGTAGTAGACGCGGCGGCAGCGACATTGCACCGAAGCCGTGGGCATCGCCGCCGCTGCTCATGCAAGATCTTGCCCGGCTCTTCGCCAGCCTCGACATCTACCCGCATGGCCCTGGCGGCGGGCCAGAGTGCGCAGCGTACGCCTCGCCGGTTCAGTACTGAGTGGGAGCAGCATCCGCGCTGTCCAGATGCTGTCGCGTCCGAAGAGCGCGAAATACCACGGCACGCCGGCGGCAAAGGAAGCCATCCTGCGGTGCATCGCGAGTTGCCATCCACAACGCCCTCAGATCCGCAACGGAGGAGCTAAGCCATGGCCACAACCGATGGTCGACTCCGTTGGACCTGCTGGCCAGGTTCGGAACCGAGATGGGCAACGCCGCTGGCAGGACGATTTCGCGGGTGTCCTGCATGCCGCTGCCACCGCACACTCACCTCGCCGTGTGCCGGTACAGCTGAGGTGCCACTGCAGGGTGAGTCGGCAGCGATCTTCGGAAAAGCTTGAGGCCGGCGCCTTCAGCGTCGAGGAGACCGCGATGTCCCCATCCACCCAGGCAAGATGATCACCGGATCGTTCGGGAATGGCTCGGGCCCTCGTCGGCTGGCCCATCTTGATCATCATTCAGGCGCGCGAAATCGCAACTCAGTTCGACCTCGACGGCGACGTCGATTGCGCGCCCGAGTTGTGAGCTGATCATGAGTGTCTCGGTCAGCTGGCCGGGCTCGATGCGGCGAAATTGGTCGAGCCGCAGCTGTGGATCGGCGGGTCGAAGCGTCATCGCCGACGATCGGCAGCAAGAAGGTGAACTGTGCCTGATTGGCGTCCTGGCGGATGGTGGCCAGATGTTCTCCAGCCTCCATTCACCGTGACGGCGAGGTGACTCAGCACCCGTACGTCGGCATGGATTACCCCTTGGACGGTCTGCCGATCGGGAGATGTCGTTATCTCGCCGTTGCGTTGGGAGAGCATCTGCGTGGGGCGGCGAGAACGATGATCAGGTCGTGCAGGAACGGCTGATTGGGGTGCGGCATGGGGTCCTTTCGGGTTTGCTGCAGCTCGAGGAGTCGCGGACTGTCTACGGCTTGAGCGGCGGACCTTCACTTGACGAATTGTCGGTCCGCAGGTGTAGCGTAAAACCCTGTTCGAACAGGCGTTCTAAATAACCTTGGTTGTGAAACATCGACCCCCCTACGACCCGACTGGAGGACCAACTGTGCCCGAGAGACCGAGTGCCATGGCAAGTACTGCTGATCTACGGCGGGCCCGCAGCTCACTCGCCGAAGCGGAGCTGGCCTCAGCGCCCCAGCGATCGCTACCTCGCAGCCCACCTGACCGCGTTACGCGTCGTGGCTATCGTGCTCACCCATCGTGCGACTCCAGCTCGGGCGCGGCCGAGCGGCAAGCCGCGCAATGCCTGGCGAATGCTCGCTGAGGTCGCTCCGGAGCTTGCCGAATGGGCAGCGTTTTTCGCAACCACAGAGGCCAAGCGAGATGCGATTCGTGCCGGTGCCACAGCAATCGTCAGTGCCCGCGAGGCGGATGATCTGGTCAGAGATGTCGAGGGCGTTCCTGCGGCTCGTCGAGCGCGCGGTCGGATTCAGCGCGATGAGGGAGCGCACTATCGACGCGGCCGCGGCAACCTGGGCCATAGTGGCTAGCAGCGTGCGGCGTGAATGTTGGGAGGCTAGCCATGCAGCTGAAGGACCTATTCGTTACCAGAGACGTCACCGCGTTGCTGGAGGAGACTCACAGCAAGGGTGAGGAGCTCAAGAAGTCCATCGGGGCCTTCGGTCTGACCGCGCTGGGCGTTGGGGCGATCATCGGCACCGGGATCTTCGTGGTGATCGGCAAGGGCGCAGCCGTCGCTGGTCCCGCGCTGGTCATCTCCTTCATTCTGGCCGCGGTGACCTGCGCCTTCTCGGCCCTCTCCTATGCGGAACTGTCGTCAAGCGTGCCTGTCTCAGGCAGCGCCTATACCTTCTCCTACGCCACGTTGGGTGAGCTCGTCGCCTTCATCATCGGCTGGGACCTGATCTTGGAGTACGGCGTTTCGGTCGCCGGCGTGGCGGTCGGCTGGGGCGGCAACGTCAACGAGTTCCTGCAAGCAGCTTTCGGCTTCGAGCTACCGATGGCGATCTCCAAGTCGCCGTCCGAGGGCGGTGTGTTCAATATCACCGCAGTGTTCATCGTCGCAGTGATCACCGTGTTGCTGACCCTGGAACCCGCGAAGTACCACGGTCAACGCGGTCATGGTCGTGATCAAGCTGGCGATCTTGATCTTCTTCATCATTGTGGCCTTTACGCGCATTCCACAGCGGGAACTTCGTCCCGTTCGCGCCCAATGGAGCCGCCGGCGTCACAGCTGCAGCCGGGGTGATCTTCTTCGCATATATCGGCTTCGACGCCGTCTCGACCGGGTCGGAGGAGTCCAAGAACCCCGGTCGTGACCTGCCCATCGCGGTCATCGGCTCGCTGCTGATCTCGACGGTGCTCTACGTCATCGTGGCCATCGCAGCCGTCGGCGTAGCTCCGATCGACACGCTGACTGGCAGCGACGCCGCCGCTCGCCGCGGGGCTGCGGGAGGGTGCCGGCATCGCCTGGGCCGGCGGCGTGCTTGCCCTCGGCGCGCTGATCGCCATCACCAGCGTCGTGCTGGTGATCATGTACGGCCAGACCCGAATCTTCTTCGCGATGTGCCGCGATGGACTCTTCCCGCGGCGGCTGGCGCACGGTGCACCCGCGGTTCGGCACCCCGGCCCGGCTGACCATCGGCTTCGGGATCCTGATCTCCCTTCTTGCCGCGTTCGTGCCACTCGGAGCCATCGTCGAGCTGGTCAACATCGGAACGCTCTTCGCGTTCGTCCTGGTCAACATCGGCGTCATCGTGCTGCGCCGTACGCGGCCGGACATGGAACGACCCTTCCGGGTGCCGTTCTCGCCGGTCTTTCCGATCATCGGCATCGCCTTCTGCCTCTATCTGATGGCACAGCTGCCCGGAGTGACCTGGTTGCGTTTCCTGATCTGGCTGATCGTCGGGCTGATCATCTACTTCGCTTATTCCCGCCGGCACTCGCGGGCGAGGCTCGAGGCTGCGCAGAACAAGGCTGCGTTGGAGTCCTCGTGAGCGCAACATCGCCGTTGATCGCGGCGTACAAAGGGTCCGGCCGGCGCCGGATGTGCTCATGTTTGCCAAGTCATGGAGTCAGGCAGAGCGGGCGGCCGCTGAAGGTTGTCACCATCTACCCCGGCCCGGCACCGATCGGGATGGGTCGTGTCGATGCCGAATGGGTCGCCTACAACCACGAAGAGAGCCAATGAAATCTTGGACGAGGCGCGCGGGCTGCTCAACGCGTTCGATGCTGAGTTCGTAGCCGTTCCATCCGATTCGGCATCTCATGGCCTGCACGATGTGCAGGAGGCGGCGGGGCAAGACTCGATCGTGATCCTCGGTTCGCGTAAGACGCGCGGAGTCCGGCGAACGGCACCGGGCAATACAGCCGAACGGTTGTTGCATGGTGCGCCGGGCCCGGTCGGCCTCGTGCCCTGGGACTATGAAGCCGGTTCTATCGGACCAATCAGGCGGGTGGCAGTGGCCTATATCGACACCGAGGACGGTCGTGCAGCCCCTCACTGCTGCGGCGGGTATGCGCCTCCGAACTGCACGCCGAACTGCAATTGGTCACTGTGATGCCGGACACCAGAGTCACGCCGGCGATGGGTGAGCCAAGCATCTATCGGGACGAGGAACGAGACTCTTTCGCGGCCGCGCTGGAGGAAGCAGAGCCGCATCTTGCCAGAAGGGTTGACGCCGACCACGCGATTACTCGGCGGACCGGTGGTCGACGCCTTGGGCGACCTGCGACCGGAAGACGCGCGATGTTTTTGGTCTGCGGCTCGCGCGGTTACGGCCCCGGCGCGTCGGGTACTCCTCGGCGGCGTCTCATCACGGCTCCTCGGGCATGCGCGACTACCGGTGATTGTCGTTCCGCGTAACTGAGACTGTCTCGATATCGGGTCTGGATCCGCGCCGGTACGTTCGCCACGTGAGCATGGCCTTCGAACGATTGGGGCGCGAACAGTTCATCTCCGTTGACGACCTTCCGGCGCAGCGGTGAGCCGGTCTCCACACCTGTTTGGGTCGCTCCTGACGGGCGCTGCGCTGCTCGTCACCACCCAGCTGAGCACCGGCAAGGTCAAGCGGCTTGCGGCATACATCCCGGGTGGAGCTGCGGCCGTGCAGCCGATCTCGGCAAGGTCGCCGCGGGCGTGCAGCCGGTCAGCTGGAGTCGCTGAGATCCGGGAGGACGAGCGGTCGATTCGGGATTTGAACGCACGCCATGGTCATCAAGTACGGGCTGATGTTTCGGCTGGTCCTGTCGGCCGAGCGACGTAGCCAGACGACGTGGGCCAGGGCGGATCGTCTTGCGTATCACAGAGCCGACACCGGCGTAGCGCGTCACCGCCCGCTCAGGCGCACTGAATGCTAGGCTGATATCGAACACATATTCGATAGGAGTCTTAGGGTCATGTCTCGCACGCATTGTGATGCACGTTGACATGGACGCCTTCTATGCCTCAGTCGAGTTGCGCCGGCGGCCGGAGCTGCGCGGTACCGCTGTGATCGTCGGCGGGTCGCCTCGTGGTGTGGTGCTTTCGGCGACGTACGAGGCCAGGGCGCGCGGCGTACGGTCCGGCATGTCCTCGACCGAGGCGCGGCGTCTCGCACCCCGTGCGACATTCCTGGCGCCTGATTTCGACAGCTATACGGCGGTCTCGAAGTCGATCGTGCGCGGTGTTCCGGTCGGTCAGCGCGGTAGTCGAATCGGCGTCGATCGACGAGGCCTTTCTCGATCTCACCGGCGCGGTGCGGATGTTCGGCGGTGCCACGCAGATCGGCGAGTATGTGCGAGCCGTGGTGTCCGACGAACAGCAGATCACCTGTTCGGTGGGTATCGGTCCGACCAAGTTCGTCGCCAAAGTCGCATCGCGAGCTGCAAAGCCGGACGGACTGATCGACGATGCCGCCCGATCGGGTGATGGCGTTCCTGCACTCCTGCCCGTGGAGGCGATGTGGGGGTGGGAAACGCGACTGCCCAGAAGCTGCACCGGCTTGGCGTCTTCACCGTCGGCGACCTTGCGCACACCCCACGATCCGCCTTACGTCCTGCCTTTGGCCCGCATGCGAGCGGGATGCTCAGCGAACTCGCCTGGGGACGGGACAGGCGCAGGGTCACGCCGCTGGAGCCGGAGCACAGTGTCGGTTCGCAGGCAGACGTTCGGTCATGACACCGACGATCCCGACACCGTACGCCGCGAACTGCTCCGAATGGCGGATCGGACCGCTCGCCGGATGCGAAAGCAGCGCATGCTGGGCCGCACGATCACGATCTCGGTACGGTTCGCCGATTTCACCGAGTTGACCCGGTCCATGACCGTGCCGACGCCAACCGATGTCACCGATGAGATCTATGCGCACGCAGTGCAGCTGTACGAAAGGCTCGGCATCGGGCGGGCGCGGATCCGGCGTGTCGGAGTTCGCATGGAACACCTCGTCGATCGGCACCGTGCCTATGTCCAGCCAGCAGTTGACCGACCCTGAGCGAGGCTGGCGAGAAGCCGATCTTGCCATCGATGCGGCGGTCGGAAAGTTTGGCCGATGGCGGTCCAGCGCGCCGTGCTGACGCGCCGCTTCGAGTGGCCTATGAGATCGCCAATTGAGACTTTGGGTGTTTCCCAGATCCCCGACCGCCACCTAAACTGGAGCCACATCCCCCAGCTACGCTATGAGTGCATGACACGCGTCAGGGGGTATTCAGGTATCCAAACCGGATGGAATCTACTCCTTCGGGTGAGAGGCGTATCATGACGGCTACGCGTTCGACCGAGACCTTTGGGAGGTGGCCAGGTGGCCCTCTCAGATGAGGAGCAACGGCTTCTCGAGCAGATGGAAGCCGCTCTTGCGGCCGAGGATCCGAAGCTGGTCAACGCGCTGCGTGGAACCAGCTCGCGGCGAGTTCATCGGCGCCGTGCGGCACTCGCCGGCGTCGGGTTCTTTGCCGGCCTGGGCCTCCTCATCGCAGGTATTTCGGTCAATCCGTTCTTGAGTGTGCTCGGCTTCGTGATCATGGTCGCGGCAGCCGTTACGGCCATCTACTCCTGGCAGCACGTCGGCGGCAGCGCCGACGCCGGTAACGGCAATGACCGCGCGAAGACCTCACCAGGCTCCCGCGCCCACGATGGGCAAGGTTTCATGGACAAGATGGAGGAGGCGCTGGCGGCGCCGCCGCGACGAGGGTCTTTAGTGCCGGATGCACGACACTAGGGCTCTTTGAGCCTCCGGCGGAAGAGAGACCGCGGCAGCACGAGTGCAACGAACTTCCGGCGCCAATCCGATGGCGCGGCTACTCCGTGTCTAATCTCAGACGTCATCGTCGGTAATTCACCCACCGCACCACGATCGGCAAAGCTTCGCGCGTAGCGCGATCGCTCCACCAGCGTGGCAACCCGGCTCATCGACTCCGGATTCCCGCTGATCCAGCCGCCCCGCGACCTCATGACCAATCGCCCGTGGGAACCTTCCGGCCAGGAGCCTCCGTAATCAACACGGTGTCCCTGATCTCGGCCCACGCAGCCTCCACCTGCTGCTCGGCCGGCCCGCTTCCGTTCAGCCGGTTGCTGCGACGGCGCAGCCGGATGGTTGCGGGCGCAGCCAGAACAGCAGCAGGACCAGCGAGACGCCAGCCCAGATCAGAGTCCGCTCCCAACCCGCACCGGCCGCCAGCCCGGGTGCATCCGGTTGCACGCTCGGCTCGATCGACGGCTGATCGCCTGGCGCTGCCTGGTTGTCGTTCGACTCCGAGGACGGGTTGGCCGATGGATCATCGCCCGAGGAGCCCGAATCCTGCACCGTCCAGGCCGGCGCAGTCCTGCTCACACTGGCCGGCGTCGGTTCGAAGCGCACCCAGCCGTAATTGGCGAAATACAACTCTGGCCAGGCGTGCATGTCACGGATGGAGACCTTCCAGCCGTCCTCGTCCTGTTCACCCGGCAGGAAACCAACCGACACCCGAGACGGGATGCCGACTACCCGCGCCATCATCGCCATGGCCGATGCGAACTGTTCGCAGTAGCCCTTATGATCGCGCAGCAGGAAGTTCTGCATGGCCTCATACCCGCTGCCGGGGAGTGGCTCGGTGCTGTAGGTGAATTGGCTGCTGCGAAGGTACGCCTGAATCGCGGCTGCCTTCTCTGCCGCTGTGTCGGCCTTGGCCGTAATCCGATTGGCCAGTTGGACCAGCGAGTCGGGCAGGTCGGGCGGCACCGCTGCTGTCACTGCGGCGTCGGCGGGCGTGCCGGCGACGGCTTTGTTGAGGTCGCCGAGGTTGGGCGTGATGTCCACACTCTCGACGGAGTAGCTCATCCGCCGCAGTTCTTGGGCCCGTTGGTCGTCATTAATCACGACCAAAGAGTTGGCGTCGTATCGCCAGTCTCCTTGCGCGTCGAAGGCTCGGGGTGCGTACGGCAGGGGCAAGTATTGCGAGGCGAAGTCCAGCACCCTGATCGTGGTACGACGCTTGTTGTTGGACTCGGTGCTCACGCCTGGGATGGCTGGCAGTGTTTGTCCCCTATTTAACTGGACCGACACGTTGCTCCAGCCGTTCGCGTTGAATTGGGGCAGTGACGCGAGCCGCAGATAGACCCCGCCGGAACCGGTCGTGCGATATTCGATGACGGCGCGATCCTCGGGCTGATTGAGATTGCGGCGCAGATCAAGTGTCGGATCGGTGAGCTGCAGGGGACCGTTGCCACCGGGACCAGTGCCGAAACCGATGCCTGGCAACGACAAGGTGGGCAAGACGAACCCGAGGACGATGGTCGCGATGATGGCTGGTGCCGCAAGATAGCCGGCAGCGCGCCAGACCACCGGTGTCGGGGCGCCGAAACCTTCCGCCGAGTCCCGAGAAAGCCCGCGCGTCCAGCGCGCCGTGCCGTTCAGTCCCTCGGCGATCAAGATCGCCAGATAGCCGACTGCGATGTAACAGAAGCTCAGCACTCCGGTGTCAGTGCCCAAGCCGAGTGCCGGCACCAGAAACAGGGTGGCCGGCGGTGCGATGGCCCAGGCCGGACGACCGATCCCCGAGACCAGCAGGTCGGTCATGATCGCGATCATGCCGATCACGGTCACGAAGATCAACTTCACGCCGTTGTCGGGCTCCATGGGCGAGGCCTGGGTGCGCATGTGCTCGATACCCGCCGCCCAGAGGCGCGGCATAGCGCTCGAACCTCGACGTACCAATCGCACTCGTCGCGGAGCTGAGAGTGAGGCCGAGACCGAAGGAGTACACCAGCAAGATCACGAGCTGGGCGCCGAGCACTGCACTGCTGGCCAACCCTGCACGTCGCAGTCCCATGCTGGCGGCGCCAATGGCGATGATCAAGATCCAGCTGAAGGCGATGAAGCTGCCGTCCTGGGTCAGCGGCGTCACGGTCAGACAGGCGAGCATCACCGAGATCGCTGACGGCGATGCTGCTGCGGTCGGAGGCGCGCACGTCAGACCGCCGTATTGAGCTGTTCGAGGGCCGACCACGCCTCAGCCACACCCATACCACGCGGCACGTCGATGACCCGCCACTGATTGTCACGCAGAATCTGACCAGCCAGCTCGTGCTGCGTTCGCTGCCGTTCGCTGCCAGGTTCGTCGGCGTAAGTGTCGACGTCCAGCAGCATCGCCAGGCCTTGCGCGCGATTGCGGCGTACCCGGAGCAGGGAGTTTGCATCTTGCGCGCTCATCCGCCCCATGATCGCGATGGCCAGCTGACCGGGTCTGTCGACGGCAGCAGACTCGACGGCGTAGTGGATGGTAGTCGTCGGCCGCGGCCTTGAGATCGGTCAGCCGGCTGATCACGAGTTCCTGCGACGCCGAGCTGTGCTGGCCCATTGTCCCGCTGATGTGCAACGGCCCATCAGCCTCGTAGATCTCGATGCGCGAAGCCATCGTCGAGGAAGTGAATGCCGATCGATGCGCGCTGCCGAGATCGCCCATTCCATGGAGCTCTGCATGCCGCGACCGTCGTGGGCACTTGCTCGCGAATCGAGCACGATGCTGGCGCTGGGGTCCCAGGCCTGCTCCTCGCGACGCACCATGAGATCGCCCCAGCGGGCGGTACTGCGCCAGTGGATCCGCCGTACGTCGTCACCTTGCCGGTACTCCCGGACCAGCGCGTCGTCCTGACCGACGATGCCAACCCGATGTGGTCGAGCGTCGCCGGTGCTGCCGCCGCCACCGGCGGTCCGGATGGTCGGAAGCGGCACGATACGTGGGGTCACCATCACCTCGCTGGTGGCGACGAACTGTCGATCAAGCTGCACAAGACCGAATGGGTCAACGGTTCGCACCGTCAGCGGGCCAGTGGAGAAGCGGCCCCGTACCCGTCCCAGCAGCGGATACTCGATGACTCGGCGCCAGCGCACATCCGCCCGATCCACCAAGAAACGTGGCCGACTGCCCAGCTCACGGGGCACCGAGTCCTCCAGCAACAGAATGCCCGCCGCCAGCCGTGCCATCCTGGGCGAGGGCGATGTGGCCCTTCATCGGTGAACCCAGCGGCACCTGTGCCGGCTCGATGGAGCGTTCGCACGACATCCGCAGCCGCGCGCGGGAAACCAGAATGGCGGCGATGACCGGCAGGGCGACAAGCAACAAGCCCAGTCGCATGACATCGCGCTGGCCGGCGGCCATCGCCACCAGCACCACGACGATGCCGATCACGACGAAGAACCGGCCTCGATGGGTGAGCAGCCGCCACGGACGCGACACGATGTGCTATCTCCGGTCAGGAATGTGCACAGACGAGATGGCCTGGGCGATGACGTCGTTGACCGTACGCCGGGCCAGCTGGGCATCGGTGGATGGCAGCACCCGGTGGGCGAGCACTGATACGCCAAGGGCTGCGACATCGTCGGGTGTGACATAGTCGCGGCCCGTCAGCGCGGCGAAAGGCGCGGCTCGCACGCAACAGTTGCAGCGTCGCACGCGGTGAGGCACCGAGCCGCAGATCGCGGGAGTTTCGCGTGGCATTCACCACCTGGACGATGTAGTGCTTGACGGCCGCACTGACATAGACCCTCTTGACCGCCTCGATCAGTCCGCGGATGGTCGCGCCGTCGGTCACCGGCTGCAGCTCCGCGAGCGGATCGGAGGAGCCATGTGAGTCCAACATGTCCAGCTCGGAGTTGGGAGTCGGATAACCCATCTGGATGCGGGCCATGAACCGATCCCGCTGCGCTTCCGGCAACGGATAGGTGCCCTCCATCTCGATCGGGATTCTGCGTCGCGACCACCATGAAGGGAGGTTCCAACAGGTAGGTCGTCCCGTCCACGCTGACCTGACGTTCTTCCATTGACTCCAGCAGCGCCGATTGCGTCTTGGGTGAGGCGCGGTTGATCTCGTCACCGACCACGATGTTCGCGAAGATGCCGCCCGGCTTGAACTCGAAGTCGCGGCGTCTCCTGGTTGAAGACCGAGACGCCCGTGATGTCTGGAGGGCAACAGGTCCGGCGTGAACTGCACCCGACGTACCGAACAGGCGATCGAGCGGCCCAGTGCTTTGGCGAGCATGGTCTTGCCGACCCCTGGCACGTCCTCGACCAGCAGGTGACCCTCGGCCAGCAACACGACGAGCGCGAGGTCGATCGAGCTGCGTTTTCCCTCGATGACGCTTTCCATCGCGTGCCGTACCTGGCCCATGACCTGGACCACGTCACTGAGTGAGTAGGCAACTTCGGGACGCTGCGCGACGCTCGGCGGCCTTCTCATAGCCCAAGGACAGTGTCCAAACCCTACGTGTTCTCGACCGGTCCGAACACCACAGCCAACACGCCCGAGATCAACAGACGCGCCATTGTGGTAGTGCCATGTGGAGGGAAAGTGGAGTACAGTGGCGCAAAGTGGAGCAAGGTGGTCAATGGGTGGGAGTAAGGAGGGTGGTCCGTGTTTCTCGGCACCCACACTCCGAAGCTCGACGACAAAGGTCGCCTGATCCTTCCGGCCAAGTTCCGTGACGAACTGGCTGACGGTTTGGTGATCGCGAAATTCCAAGAGCGATGCCTCGCGATCTGGCCGATCAGCTCGTTCGTCGACATGACTAAAACCGTAAGGAGCGCCTCCTCCAGCCAGCAAGGTGTCCGGGACTACCAGCGGATCCTCGCCTCGGGAGCCTCGGACGAGACACCGGATCGGCAGGGCCGGATCACGATCCCGCCTGATCTGAGGTCGTACGCAGGCCTGGACAAGGACTGCGTTGTGGTGGGGGCGATCGATCGGGTGGAGGTCTGGGAATCCGGTCGCGTGGGATCAGTACTCCGCTGAGAAGGAACCGGCGTTTGCCGAACTGAACCAAACCCTCTTCCCCGGAGGCTGAGGAGCACAACATCACAAGCAGGACGGCGCGTGTAGAGAGGCTTCAACCCGCAGGTTCGACTCCCTGACACAACTTCCCCGGTGCCAGGTAGGACTCCCCGCGGATCTCGGGTTGAAACCCCTCTGCACGAGTCTACGTCACCGTGCTGCGAGCGTCGGGAATCGCGCGCCGCCGCACGGAGAGGAGCGAGCGGAGGCGTTCTTTCCTCTGCGAGCGACGACGACGGCGGCGGATCCATCGCGCGATGCGCGAGCAGCTCAACAGAAAGGATCGGGTTGTCGCATGAGTGCCCAGGCCGAGCTGCACGTCCCCGTCATGCTGGCGGAAGTCGTCGCGTTGCTGAGCCCCTGCGCTGGAAGCTCCTCTGACCGATTCGGCGAGCACAAACGACTGCGTTCTCCTCGACTGCACACTCGGTCTCGGTGGCCATGCATACGCGTTGCTCGCGGCGTGCCCTCAGGCCCGGCTGATCGGGTTGGACCGTGATCAGCAGGCGCTGGCTCTCGCGCGGCAGCGGCTGGTCGAGTTCTCCAACCGGGTGACGCTCGTCGAGGCCGTGTTCGATCAGCTCCCCAGAGGTGCTCGCGCGGCTCGCCCAACCCAGAGTCCAGGGGATCTTGCTTGATCTTGGTGTGTCCTCGCTGCAGATCGACAATCCCGAACGCGGGTTTGCCTACGCCCGGGACGCGCCGCTGGACATGCGGATGGGACCGCAGGAGCTCACGGCGGCGCGAGTGCTCAATACCTATTCCAAGTCCGACCTCGCGCGAATCCTGCGGAGCTACGGCGAGGAGCGGTTTGCCGATCGGATCGCCGAGCGGATCGTCGCCGAGCGTGAGCGCGAGCCCTTCCGCAGCTCGGCACGACTGGTTCGGTTGCTCCACGACGCCGTCCCAGCAGCCTCCCGCAAGTCGGGCGGCCACCCCGCCAAGAGGACCTTTCAGGCGCTGCGGATCGAGGTGAACGGCGAGCTGCGCGCTCTGGAATCCGTGCTGCCAGAAGCCATCGCGGCGCTCGCCGTGCACGGCCGGATCGTCGTTCTGGCTTACCACTCGCTCGAAGATCGCCTGGTCAAACAGATCCTCACCGCCGCCTCGAGAGATCGTGCGCCGCGTGACCTGCCCGTCGTACCGGCCGAGCTGCGGCCGCAATTGCGGCTGCTGACCCGTGGAGCGATGCGACCCAGTGCCGCCGAAATCGCCCGCAATCCGCGTGCCGCATCCGCGCGGCTCCGTGCTGCAGAACGGATCGCAGAGCTGCCGGTGGCCGGATGAGCGCACTCTGGGCGCCGATCACGGGTCGGCGTGAGGAGATCCGGGACGATCTCTTCGCCGCTGCACGCCGTGGCCAAACCGGCGGCGCGCTTGGCGCGATTCCCGTTCCTGCTGGTGTTGATCGGGATCTTCGGGATCGGTATGGCCGGCTTGCTCATGCTCAACACAACGCTGCAGGGCCAGGCGTTCCAGTCGCGGACCCTTAACCGCCAGGCCGCCGAACTCGCGTACGCCCAGGCTGATCTTGAAAACCAGCTCGACGCGCTGGCCGCTCCCCAGGAGCTGGCGCGCCGAGCATCCGCGCTCGGAATGCGCACCAACCCGTATCCGGCGTTTCTGGTACTGCCCAGCGGCAAGGTGATCGGCAAGCCCACGCCAGTGCAGGGCGACGAGGTGCCTGCGTTCATCGTCAAAACGCCCGCCGAAGTCGCGGCTGAGCGGGCTGCCAAACGTGCTCGTGTCGAGGCAAGGGCAGCGGCAAAGGCGGCCAAGCTGGAACAGCAGAAGGCGGCGGCAGTAGGCAGCGAAGCTCAAGCGGCAGAGGGCGGCGGCAATGTCCGCCAAGCGAGAGCAACAGAAGGCCAAGCGGCCGTGATCAAAAGCCGGATGGTCTCCAGACGGCTCGTCCGCTGCGCAGTCAGCTGCTGCGTGACCGCACGACTGTCGCCGCGCGGCCTCGCGTTCGGCAAGCTCCACCGGTTCGGCCGGTTCGGCCGGTTACGGCGCAGCCACCTCTGCGGCTGCCACTCGCCTCGGCCCACCGCCGGCTGCACACATCTGTTGATCATCGTCGCAATGGCGTTGTCGCTGTGTGCCGGGCCGGCTGCTGCAGCTTCAGGGCTTCGATTCCTCCTCGTACAGCGTCGACAGCTTTGACCCGTACGCTGCCGCTGCTGCCCGCGCGTGGACAGATCACCGATCGCAACGGGCTCGTCCTCGCCTCGACGCAGCCGGCGGTGGCCGTAACGGCTGATCCGAAGCTCACCGGCCCCTCAGGCGTCGGAGATCGCCGACGTGCTCGTGGCGCACCTGGGCATGTCGGTCGAGGGCTCATGCCGTTGCTGACCAAGACGAGTACCCGGTTCGTCTACATCAAGAAGAAGGTGCCGGCGCTGACCTACAGCGCACTGGCCGCCGACTTGTCGAGCCGCCGACTGCACGGCATCTTCCGGGAGAGCGATCCGATCCGTACCTATCCGAACGGATCGGTCGGCGCCTCCGTCGTCGGGTTTGTCGGCGCAGATGGTGAGGGCCTGGCTGGGCTGGAGCGCACCTTCAACGCGCAGCTGGCCGGCGTGGAAGGCAAGGAGACCTACGAGAGCGCACCCAACGGCAGCAGGATCCCGCTCGGCAGGAGCTCGATCACCCCAGCGCGGAATGGCCTGAGCTATCAGTTGACCCTGGACTCCGAGGTGCAATGGGCGGCCGAGCGGCGACTGGCTGAGCAGGTTGCCAGAACGCGTGCCGACTCGGGCTTCGCCATCGTCTTGGATGTCAAGACTGGTCAGGTCATCGCGCTGGCGAACGCACCGACCTATGACTCATCCAGACCACAGGCCGCCAACTCCGCAGACCGGGGTAACCGCGCCATCTCCGCTCCGTACGAGCCCGGCAGCGTAGAGAAGGTCCTGACCGCGGCGGCGTTGATCGACTCGGGTACGGCGACTCCGAATACCCGGGTGGTGATTCCCAGCCGCATTGCCGTCGGGTGGGAATTCGATCAAGGACTTCTTCACCCACGGTGCTGCACTACACCATGCGAGGGCGTCATCGCGGACTCCTCCAACATCGGAACGGTCTTGCTTACTCGTCAGCTCAACAAACAGACGCTGCACGACTACTTGGTGAGCTTTGGCCTCGGGCACACCACCAGCATTGAACTGCCTGGGGAGTCCGGCGGCATCATGCCCAAGGCGGACATGCCCGATGGCCAGCGCGATCGTGTCGCGTTCGGGCAGGCAATTGCTGTCACAGGCATCCAGCAGGCCGCCGCCGTCGCCGGGATCGTGAACGGCGGAATCTACAATCCGCCGACAGTGATCAAGACCGCCACCGACGGCGGAGGGTCGGGAGGTGGCGGTGCCGCGTACGCCACCGCGGCGAGTCATCTCGGAGAAGAGCTCGGCGCAGGTACGCGAACTGATGCAGGCGGTCATCGACAGTACTAACGGGCAACGGAATTTGAAGCTCGACCGATACACCAGTGGCGGCGAAGACGGGCACCGCACAACGTGCCGATACCAGCTGCGGTTGCTATCGAGGCTACGTAGACATCATTCTGTGGGCTTTGCGCCTCTCGATGACCCACAGATCCTGACCTATGTCGTGATCAGCAGCCCGAGAGCAGGCGATACCGGATCGATCACCGCAGCACCGGCGTACCGCGACATCATGAACATTGCGCTGCCGCGCTACTCGGTGGCACCTGATGCGAAGCCGCACAAACCGCTGCCTACCCAGTGGTAGCGAAGCACGCACTCATCCAGGGTGTTGGTCCGCACGAGCCGACGACTCGATAACGTCACCAGCGTGTCTACTGCTCTACGGGGGCGTGATTCGGCCGCGCACCAGACGCCAGATCGGTCTGGCCGAGCTGCTCGGGGTCCGCGCCGCGGTAAGCGATCCGCTTATCAGTGGCATCACCATCGACTCCCGGCTGGTACGTCCCGGCGACTTGTACGTCGCATTGTCTGGTGCGCATCATCACGGCGCGGAGTTCGCCCAGCAGGCTGCCGCTGCAGGAGCCGTCGCCATTCTCACCGACACGGCCGGCGAGTCGTGCTGGCTCAGGAGGTGTTAGTTCCGGTCGTCGTCGTTGTCGACCATCCTCGAGCGAGCGATGGCCGGTAGTCGCCGCCACCATCTACGGCACGGCCTGCGGATGCGCTCACCATGTGCGCGGTCACCGGCACGAACGGCAAGACAACGACGACGTTACTCTGCGGAGGCCGCGCTGCGCGCCGGGGCGTCGAGCACAGGGCTGGTCGGGACACGTCGGTTTCCGGCTGAACGGTGTGGCATTGGACTGCGTCCCGACCACGGTGACAACGCCCGAGTCGACCGACCTTCAGGGTCTGCTGGCTTTTCTGCTCGAGGAGGGAGCCAAGACCGTCGTGATGGAGGTTTCTTCCCACGCGCTGGTACTTGGTCGTGCCGGAAGCGATCAGCTTCGATGTTGCGGCTTTCACCAACCTTGGTAGAGATCATCTGGATTTCCACAGTGACATCGAGTCCTACTTCGAGGCCAAGGCCTCGCTGTTCACCCGGAGCGGACCAAACACGCGGTGATCAATGTCGACGATCCGCGTGGTCGCGAGCTGGTGCAGCGCATCGGTCAGCACTCGGGCAGTGGGACTCAGCACGGTGAGCCTCGACGGCGATGCGGCCTGTCGGGCATTGGCGTACGAGGCGCAGCCGGATGGTCGGACCGCGGTGCGCGCCGACCTGCGAGGCCGCATCCTGAACTTGCAGCCTCAATCTGCCTGGTGACTTCAACATTCGCAACGCGCTGACGGCCTTGGCCATGGTGGATGCGATCGGCGGCGATCTGGAGCGCGCGACGGTCGGTTTGGGGCAGGCACATGTCGCGGGCCGGATGCAGCGCGTCGAACTCGGCCCGGGTGCACCGCGGGTCTATGTGGACTTCGCCCATACGCCGCAGGCGATCGCTGCTGCACTGCGGGCGGTGGGCACCCAGCGCCGCATCGTGGTGCTGGGCTGCGGCGGAGATCGTGATCCGCACAAGCGCGGACCGATGGGAGAAGCTGCGGCTCGATTCGCCGACGTGGTGATTGCCACCGACGACAACCCGCGCTCGAAGACCCTGGCGCGATCCGGGCGGAGCTGATCACGGGAGCGCGAGCTGGCAGTGCGGAAGGACGGCTCTCACGACCGAGGTGATCGATGGCGGCGACCGGCGCTCCGCGATCCGCCTGGCGCTGCAGATCGCGTCGTCCAGTGATGTGGTCGCGATTCTTGGCAAGGGCCATGAGACTCGGTCAGGAGGTCGGCTGGCCACGGTACTGCCGTTCAGCGATCCGGACGTGGCAGCCGAGGAGTGGGCCGTGCTGCATCCGGACCTGGGTCGGCGGTCCGGTCAGCAGGGTACGACGCCGTGATCCCTGCGACGGTCGACGAGATCGGCATGGCGCTCGGTGCGCCGCTCGTGGGTCCCGGCGACAAGGCTGCCGTGGTCACCGCGCTGACCGCTGACTCTCGTACGGTGATTCCCGGCGCTCTGTTCGTCGCCTTGCCGGGCGAGCGGTCGATGGCCATGACTATGTCGCCGCTGGCGGCTGCGGCCGGCGCGGCTTGCGTCGCTCACCAGGCGTCCGCGTTGCGCGGGGCGCTCTGTGTCGTAGTAGCAGATCCGCTGGTGGCGCTCGGCCGGCTGTCGCGCCACCTCCGTCGACCGGTCGAGCGCGCTGCTGGTCTTCAGGTCGTCGGCATCACCGGTTCGGTCGGGCAAGACGTCGACCGAGGATCTGCTGGCGCAGCTCCTCGAGCAGGCGGGTCCGACTGTCGCGCCCGCAGGCAATCTCAACAATGAACTCGGCGTGCCCCTTACGGCTCGGCCGAGTCGATGCGACACCAGATATCTGGTCGTGGAGATGGGTGCCCGTGGCATTGGCCGCATTGCCTATCTCTGTGAGATCGCGCCGCCGCGAGTCGGCCTGGTGCTGAATCGTCGGCCAGGCCCATGTCGGAGAGTTCGGCGGGCCAGGCCGCAATCGCGCAGGCGAAAGGTGAGCTGGTCGAGTGCCTGCCTGCTGACGGCTGCTGGCCGTTCTCAATCGCGATGATCCACTGCGTTTGGGGAATGCGGCGCCGTACCAGGGCGCGGGTGCTGCCGTGGTCCGCTCGGCGAGCAAGCTCACCGACGGCGTGTGGGCTCCGGATTGAGCGGTAGACGCGTCACGGCGCGGACTGCCCTTCACCCTCCATCAACGAGTCGGCGAATCGGACGAGCGAAGCTGAAGTGCGGCTGCGACTCACGGGGCGGCACCAGGTCGCGAACGCGGTTGCGGCGGCCGCCGCCGCGCTAGCCCTAGGGCCTGAGTCTCGACCAGATCGCGTGCCGGCTCTCAAACCGCCGCGCGTGCGCGTCGCGTTGGCGGATGGAGCTTCATGACCGTTCCGGACGGCGTAGCGGTGATCAACGATTCCTACAACGCCAATCCCGGAGTCAATGCGCGCCGCGCTGTCGACCCTGCTCGGTTGGCTCGGCCGACGGCTGGCGGGCACACCTGGGCTGTGCTGGGCGACATGCTCGAGCTCGGCGATGCCGCAGCCGAGGAGCATGAGGCGATCGGCCGGTTCGCGGCGCAGCTCCGGCGTGGAACGCCTGGTAGCCATCGGCGACGTACGCAAACCGCATCACCGAGGCAGCTGGTGGATGCTGGTTTGCCGCCCACCTCGGCGGTGGCAGTGCGGACAAGCCCGCGAGCGACCTGGGTCGGTGCTGACAGCTGGTCTTGGACCCTCGCGACGTCGTCCTGGTCAAGGCGTCTCGTGGCTTAGCCCTTGACACCGTGGCCGACGACATCCTTACCGCCGTCGCCCCACAGCCCGCTCCGAGGATCCCGCGTGAAGACGATCGTCCTCGCTGGCGGCCTCTGCCCTGATGCGACGTTGCTCGGCACCCGGCTTGGCCATCCTGATCCTGGTGAGGAAGGGCTACGGCCAGCTGCATCCGCGACGACGGCCCGACCTCGCCACCACACCGAAGCGCGGCACCCCGACCATGGGCGGCGCCGTCATCATCGCCGCGCGTGCTGCTGGCGTACTTCGGCACCCACCTGATCACCTGACCGGCGCCGTCCGCGTCGGCACTGCTGGTGCTGTTCCTCTTGACGGGGCTGGGCGTGGTCGGCTTCCTGGACGACTACATCAAGATCCAGCAAGCAGCGCTCGCTCGGCCTGCGGAGCAAGGCCAAGATCGCCGGCCAGATCGGTCGTCGCCATCGTGTTCGGCCGTCCGTCGCCCTGCAGTTCCCTGACGAGCGGGGGATCACTCCGGCCTTCACCTGCCATCTCGTTCCTGCGCGACATCGAGGTGGCTGCCGAGCTGCCGCTCATTCGTGGTGACTGCATCTGGGTGATGCTGCTGATCGCGGCCGCCAGCAACGGCGTCAACCTCACCGACGGCCTCGACGGACTCGCCTGCGGCGCCTGCGTGATGATCTTCGGCGCGTACACGCTGGTCAACATCTGGCAGTACAACCAGTCCTGCGCCTACACCGCCTCGGCCGGACCGAAGTGCTACGAGGTCCGCGACCCGCACGATCTCGCGGTGGTCGCCGCCGCGCTCGCCGGCGCGTGCTTCGGCTTCCTGTGGTGGAATGCCGAGCCGCCGCCAAGATCTTCATGGGCGACACCGGCTCGCTGTCGCTCGGCGGCGGCGCTCGCCGGGATGGCCATCTTCACCCGCACCGAGCTGCTGCTCGTGATCCTGGGCGGACTGCTGGTCATCGAGGTCGATGTCGGTGATCTTGCAGGTCGGCTTCTTCAAGCTGACCCGGGCCGACGGTTGTTCAAGATGTCGCCCGATCCACCACCACTTCGAGCTGCTGGACTGGGCAACAGGTGACCATCGTGATGCGGTTCTGGATCATCGCCGGGCTGTTCGTCGCCGCCGGCCTGGGCATCTTCTACGCAGAATGGGTGGCGGGCACGTGAGCCTGTCGTGGTTGGCCGCCGCCGATGGTCGGCTCGCCGTGGCCGCAGGCGCATGTCGTCGTCGGCCGGCATCGGCGTCTCCGGGTTTCGCCGCCGCCGACGGGCTGCTGCAGTTCGGCGCCCGGTCACGGTGCTGGACGACCAGCTCGATCGAGCGCAGGCCGAGAAGGCGGAGCTGCTGGAGGTGCTCGGCGGCACCGTACGCCTCGGGCCTGGCGCCACTGCGACGCTGCCCGACGATGCTGATCTGGTGATCACTCACCGGGCTGGCCGGCCCGCCGCGCCGCTGCTGCGTGCAGCGGCCGCGCGGCCGCTGCCGATCTGGAGCGAAGTCGAGCTGGCCTGGCGGCTCAGCCGGCCGGACAAGATCATCCCGTGGCTCGGCGATCACGGGCACCAACGGCAAGACCACGACCACGCAGATGCTCGACGTCGATCCTGGCGCGCGGCCGGGCTGCATGACCGCGGCGGTCGGCAACATCGGCCGCCCGATCATGGAGATCGTCCTGCGACCCGCAAGCCTACGACGTGCTCGCCGTGCGAGCTGTCCAGCCATCCAGCTGCACTGGTCCAACTCGCTGGCCCTGCACTCCGGCCGCAGTCCTCAACGTCGCAACCCGATCACCTGCGAGTGGCACGGCGTCGCTCGAGGCGTACGCGCGACGCCAAGGCGCAAGATCTACGCGCGGCGTCGCAGGTCAGCTGTGTCTACAACGTCGCCGACCCGGTCACCGAGCGGATGGTCGAGGAGGCCGAGGTCGTCGAGGGTGCCGGGCCATCGGCTTCACGCTGGGCATCCCCGCGCCGTCGATGCTCGGCGTCGTCGACGACCTGCTGGTCGACCGGGCGTTCATCGCAGCAGCGTCGAGACTCGGCCCTCGAGCTGCGCCAACGGTCAGCCGACGTCACATCCCGCCGCGCCGCACAACGTCGGCCAACGCGCTGGCGGCGGCGGCGCTGGCCCGCGCTCGTACGGCGATGCCGGGCCACGGCGGTCCGCGGACGGGCTGCGAGCGTGCAGCGTCGGACGCCCACAAGATCGCAGCTCGTCGCGCGAGCGCGACGGGATCGCGCTGCGTCGACGACTCCAAGGCCACCAACCCGCACGCGGCGCGACGCCGTCGCTGCGCGCCTTCGACTCGGTGGTCTGGATCGCCGGCGGCCTAGGCCAAGGGCACGACGCTTCGACGAGCTGGTCACCGCTCATCGTGAGCCGGCTGCGCGGCGCGGTGCTGCTCGGCGCGCGACCGCGGCGATCATCGCCGAAGCCCTCGCTCGACACGCGCCCGGATGTCCCGACGATCAAGTCATCGACGCCAGCCGACACTAGAGCCATGGCGCAGGCCGTCGCGGCGGCCGCTATCCTGGCCACGGCCCGGTGACACCGTCCTGCTCGCCCCGGGTGCGCCAGCATGGACATGTTCACCGACTACGCCGCCCGCGAGGATCGCCTTCGCGTCGGCCAGCGGTGACGCGCGGCATCGACGGACAGAGGAGTGAGACGGCAGTGGCAGCACCCTGACCCCGCCCCGGGGCCAGTCCGCTGCGGCCAGCCCACCAGGCGGTCGGCACGTCGACGCCCGTCCGGCTGCTGCGACCTGGCTCCGCTCGGTGCTGGACCGGCCGCTGACCAGCTATCACCTGGTGCTCGGCTCACGTCTGCGCTGCTGCTCGTCGTCGGCGTGCATGATGGTGCTGTCGGCATCCAGCGTGAACTGCGTACGTCAACTACGGCGACTCCTACTTCTATGTCAAGCGGCAGGTGGTCTTCCTGTTCGTCGGTGTGCTGGGCGCGATCGTGACGATCATGCAAGCTGCCGACCGTCGGCGCTGCCGGCTGCTCGGCTGGTTCGGCCTCGTCGGTCGCCGCCGTCTTGTTGATCTTGACCTACACGCCGCTCGGCATCGCGGTGCAACGGCAACCGCAACTGGCTCTATCTCGGGCCTCCTCACTCTGTCGCCATCCAGCCCGCCGGAGTTCGCCAAGCTTGCCATGATCGTCTGGGGCGCGCACATGCTGGCCCGCAAGCACCGCTTGCTCGACCAGCCCAAGCACCTGCTCGTGCCGTTCTGCCGGTGAGCCGGCCGATTGTCTGGTGTTGCTCGTGCTTTTCAGGGCGACGCCGGCACTGCGCGTGGTGATCGGCGGCCATCGCTGCCGGCATGCTGTGGATCGTCGGTGCGCCGCTGCGGGTGCTTCGCGGCGCTGGCAGTCGGCTGGTGTGGCCGGGGTCATCGCGATCTTCGTGCTACCAGTCCCGATGCGGATGCAGCCGGCTCGGCGGCGTTCCTGGACCCGACCGTCGACGTCGACGGCGCCAATCACCAGGCCAACCGCCGGCATGTTACGCCATCTGCCTCCGGCGGCTGGTGGGGCGTCGGGTCTGGGTGCCAGCCGGCAGAAGTGGGGCAGCCTGCCGGAGGCGCACACCGACTTCATCTTCGCCGTGCTCGGCGAGGAGTTCGGCCTGTTCGGCGGCCTCGTCGTGCTCGGTCATGATCGGCGTCCTGGGCTACGCCGGCATCCGGATCGCGCACGCGCTCCGACGACCTCTTCGTACGCTATACGTCGCCGGCGGCATGACTGATCGTGGTTCATGGTGCAGGCGTTGATCAACCTCGCGCGTGGTGCTGCGCGCTGCTGCCGATCGCGCGGTGTGCCACTGCCGCTGCTCTCCTACGGTGGCTCGGCACTGATCGCCAATCTGCTCGCGGTCAGGGTGCTGCTCGCCTGCGCCCGCCGGGAGCCGGAGCGCCCGGAAGCTGCTGGCGAAGAAGGCGCACGCGGCCGAAGCCGCGGCTGATGACCGCCGTCGTCGGATCGCGCTGACCAGCAACGGCCGCACCGAGTCATGACCGACGTCCGGCTCAGGTCTCGATGCGTGCTCGCCGGCGGCGGAACTGCCGGCCACACCTCGCCGTTGATCGCGACCGGCCACGAGCTGCGCCGCTCGGCGCCGGAGCCGCGGTGACGGCGCTCGGCACCGCACGCGGGCCTGGAGACCTACCGTCGTTCCGGCCGCCGGCCTGCAGCTCGAGCTGATCCCGCCGGTACCGATGCCCCGTCGAGCCGGTACGGATCTGCTCTGCCGGGCCTCGGCTCGCTCGCAGGCGGTGAAGGCGCGACCACGCGACTGCTCGCGCCGGGTCGCGGGCCGACGTCGTGCTCGGCTTCGGCGGCTACGTTTCCACCCCGGCCTACCTCGCCGCCCGCCGGCTCGGCCTTCCGATCGTCGTCCACGAGCAGAACGTGCTGCCGGGCCTGGCCAGCAAGCTCGCCGCCCGGCATCACCACGGCACGTTTACACCTCGTTGCCGCAGACCTCGCTGCCGCACGCGACGTGCATCGGGCTGCCGATGCGGCGCGGCATCACCGATCTCGACCGAGCCGCGCGCTGCGCGGCCGGCGCGGATCGGCTTCGAGCTGGACCCCGAGCTGCCCGCGCTGCTGGTCAGCGGCGGTTCGCAAGGGCGCACTACGCATCAACACCGCACGTGGCGGGCGCGCGGCCGATGAGTTGCTCGGCGGCGCGGATCCAGGTGCTGCACGTGCTCGGGCCGAAGAATCTCGTGCCGGGCATCGAGCGGAGCGTCGCATCAGAGCAGCGGTGCCGTCTACCAGCCCGCTGGCGCTACGTGGCGCAGATGGAGCGGGCCTACGCGGCCGCCGACCTGATGCTGGCGCGCAGCGGGGCCAGCACGGTGCTGGAGACCGCCGCGCGTCGGGCTGCCGGCCGTATTCGTGCCCCTACCCGCACGGAAACGGCGAGCAGGCTCTGCGACGCCGGACTGGTTGTCGAACGTCGGTGGCGGAACTCATGCTGGCCGACGCGCGACTGCACGCCGACCTGGGTGGCGACCAGGAGATCCCGGTGCTCTTCGCACCATCCCGACCGGCTCGCCGGAATGAGTCAAGCGCTCGCCATGCGTTGCCGCGCCTGGACCGCACGCTAGCCGTGTTGGCGTCGCGACGTTCTGGAGGTGATAGCGCTGATGGGTTTGCTCGAAGCCGATCCGAGCTGCCGCGCCCTGGAGGAGCTGGGCGCCGGTGCACTTCATCGCCATCGGCGGCTCCGGGCATGAACGGAATCGCCTCAATGATGGTTGCGCTCAGGGCATCCCGGTGAGCGGCAGCGACAGGCAGGACTCCGAAGTACCTGCAGTCGCTGGAGGCTCAGGCGGCGCGCGCGTCTACGCTCGGCCACCGGGCCGAGCCAGCTCGGGGACGCGACGCACGGTCGTCGCATCCTCGGCGATCGCGAGGACAACCCGGAGCTCGCGCCGAGGCCCGGCGCCGCGGTCTCGCGGGTGCTGCACCGCCAGCGCCGCGCTCGGCTCGCTGATGCTGGGCCGGCGCGGCATCGCGGTAGCCGGCACCCACGGCAAGACCACGACCACGGCGATGATCGCCCATGGTGCTGAGCGCGGCTGCGGCTTCGATCCGTCCTTCGTGATCGGCGGCGCACTCACCGGCACGCGCTGACCGGCGGCCATCGCGGTGGCGGCGACGTCATGCGTCGTCGAAGCCGGCGAGGTGACGGCTCCTTCCTGCAGTACCCGCGCGAGGTCGCCGTGGTTACCAACGTCGATCCGGATCACCTCAGCAACTGGGGGGCGCGGACAACTACGCCGACGGCTTCCTGCAGCTTCGCGACCGCGGATTCGGGTACGCGCTGCTGGTCGACCAGCGCCGACGACCCAGGAGCCGGTCGTCGCTGACCGCGGCAGGTCCGTAGGCGTGCGGCCGCCGGACTGCCGGCACCGGCGATCATGACCTTCGGCGACGTCGCCGAGACGCCGACGTGCGGATCGCCGGACGCGACCTCGCACGGCGCCTGGCTCGACGTTTCGAGCTTCAGCCGGGACGTGGCGCGGGCCCGGTGGCGGGCTGTCGGTGCCCGGCCACTACAGCGTCCTCAACGCCGCGGCGGCGTACGCGGTGGCGGTCTGGCTCTGGCGCTCTGGGGTCGACGTACGGATCCGCGACGCTATCCGCGTACCGGCGGCACGTACCGGCGGTTCCAGCTGATCGGGCTCCGCCGACGGCATCCGGGTCTACGACGACTACGCCCACCACCCGACCGAGGTGCTGAACACCCTGATCGCGGCTCGTACCGGTGTCGGTGACGGCCGCGGTCGTGGTCTGCTTCCAACCGCACCTCTATACCCGCACCCGAGGACTTCTGGCGCGAGCAGCTCGGGCACGCCCTGGAGCATACGCGGACGAAGCCATCGTGATGGATGTCTGCGGCGACCGCGAGGATCCGATCGCACTGGCATCGACGGCGCGCATGGTGGCCGATGCGGTCTGCTCCGGCACCGCGCATGTCACCTACGAACCCGGTCTGGGACGAGCGCGGCACCGACCGTCGCCAGGATCGCTCGGCCCGGCGATCTGGTGATCACCGTTGGCTGCGGGGACGTCACCAAGGTGGCGCCCAAGATCGTCGCGGAGATCCAGCGACTCGCCGGAGTGCCGCGATGACCACAGCCACGCGACGGCCACTCGACGAGCACGTCCGGCAAGCGCCAAGAACAAGAAGCGCGCCAAGAACAAGAGGAGCAGGAAGAAATCGCGCCGGTCGTTGGCGCCGCAGAGCCCTGGCTCTCGTCGTCATTGCTGTCATCGTGGCGCTGCTGGCCGGCGGCCTCTGGGCCGTCTATTACTCCGGCGGCCCCTTTGGTCGCCACCAAACGGAGTCAATGTCGTCGGCACTCGCAGCCTCACGCCCGGTCCAAGTCGGCCTCACGCGGCGCGCAGGTACCCGTCGGCGTGCCGTTGGCCCGTCAGGACCTGGATGCGATTGCCGTGCGGCTGACCGCCGTGCCGTCCATTGAGACGGCTACCGTCGCACGCAGCTGGCCGAACACGATCACGGTGACCATTGTTGAGCGCCGACCTGTGTTTGCGGTTACCCAGCCGGATGGCTACGTCGTCGTCGACAAGTACGGTGTCGCGTATCAGACCCAGCCGACGCTGCCACCAAAGGTTGTGCTCGCCGACATCAACACCCAAGACAAGCCGCTCCTCAGCGCGGTCGCCGTCGTTGCGACGGCGCTTCCGGAGAAACTCAATGGAAAGGTGAGGCTGATCACGGCCCGTAGCCCCGACAGCATCGCGCTGCTCATGGGGTCTGGGCGGATCGTGACCTGGGGAAGCTCAGCCGATTCGGAGTTGAGGAGGCCGAGGTCGTCACAGCGCTCCTCAAGCGGAAGCCCAAGTCATCCATCGACGTCTCGAGTCCACACAACTGCCGTTCAGCAGTCACTCTTCCGATAGGTGGCTCCTGCATCACACCGTTCCGCACACTGCCAGGAACGAGTCGCCTTGCGACTGTTCCGGCCTCAGACGTGGTTTGTGCGGAGCAAACGGCACTCAATAGCGACCAAGCTGAGCCAAGCTGCCTGGATGCGCGCCAGTCTCAGCGAGCGGGCGAGCAGGATATGGACACGCTGTTCATCGCTGATCCATGCAGGCGTATGAACACCAGACCTTCAAGCACAGATCTACCTCAATCTCTACTTGAGATATAGCAATTGATGATGAATCGGTGATCTTGGCGTGTCACAACGGCATGAGGAGACGCCATCTCGTAGCCTCGGCTGAACACCGCACTATTTCTCCACCGTAGGAACTTAACCATTGACTGCAGGTTGAGACCCTTCTGGTTGAAGGTGCGACCACCCAGTCCGCGGACATGGAGAAGAGGCGGAACCGTGGTTTCTGCGTCACAGAATTACTTGGCGATCATCAAGGTCGTCGGCGTCGGCGGCGGCGGCGTCAGTGCGGTCAACCGATGATCGAAGCGGGGCTCGGGGTGTCGAGTTCATCGCGGTCAACACCGACGCGCAGGCGTTGCTGATGAGCGATGCGGACGTGAAGCTCGACATCGGCCGGGATCTGACTCGGGGTCTTGGCGCTGGTGCCGATCCTGACAAGGGGTCGCCAGGCGGCCGAAGACCATGCACAAGACGCATCGAGGACGCTCTGAAGGGCGCCGACATGGTCTTCGTCACTGCGGGCGAGGGTGGCGGTACAGGCACCGGTGGTGCGCCGGTAGTCGCCCGCATCGCCCGGGCGCTTGGCGCGCTGACGATCGGCGTCGTCACCCGGCCCTTCTCCTTCGAGGGGAAGCGCCGCGCCGTCCAGAGCAGAGCAGGGCATCGTCGGCCTCCGCGAAGAGGTCGACACCTTGATCGTGATTCCCAACGACAAGCTCCTCCAGATGATCGACCATCAGATCGCGATCTTGGATGCCTTCAAGCAGGCCGATCAGGTGTTGATGCAGGGTGTCTCAGGTATCACCGACCTGATCACTACCCCGAGGCTTGATCAACTTGGACTTCGCCGACGTCAAGGCCGTCATGTCGAACGCTGGCTCTGCATTGATGGGGATCGGCTCCGCCCGTGGCGAGGACCGCGCCCGGGCAGCTGCGGAAACAGCTGTGTCCTCGCCGCTGCTGGAGGCCAGCATCGAAGGTGCCCACGGCGTGCTGCTCTCCATCGCCGGCGGTTCTGATCTTGGTCTGTTCGAGGTCTCGGCTGCCGCGAATCTCATCCAGGGATCCGCGCACGAGGATGCGAACATCATTTTCGGCACGGTGATCGACGACGCGCTCGGGCGACGAGGTTCAGGTAACCGTTATCGCAGCGGGCTTCGGGGGCGGCCAGCCGCCGCGCCGCCAACCCGGCATCAGCAGGGCCGCCGACCTGCGTGCCAACCAGGCCCGGCCAGCGCCGCCACTGCCGGAGCCGGAACCCGTCGGCGTCGCCTCGAGCAACAACCACTCCATCAACAACGTGTCGCCAGTGGCAGGCTCCGCCGCCGACGCCTCAGCCGCCGCCGGTACCGCTCGCTCCTGCCCGAGTCACGGTACCGAGTAGGCCTACCTACGAAGATGATCTAGACGTTCCTGACTTCCTCAAGTAGCGCGTGTCGGGCCGAATGATCACCCTGCTCGGACGGTAATCTCAGAGCACGTACGCGCTAACTGCGACGGCCCAGCAAAGGGCACGGTGACCCCGGCGAAGGCACGAGATTAGAGGCGGATGAGATGGCGGAACGACTGAAGCGCGCAGCTGCATGGCTGGGCTTGGTCACCGACGATCGGTACGCGGACTATGACGATGCCGCGGACTACGGTGACTTGACCGAGGAGGAAAGTGCTGTTGAGCCACTCCACGCTACTGACAAGGCTGCCACGGTGACCCCGCTGGAAAGTCGGCGCGCAACCGCTCTAGCCCCGGCCCCTCTCGCGGCGGCCGGCGGCCCGACCCTCGCACCTCACGCACGGACGGCCGATGTGTCACGAATCATCACTGTTCATCCCCGGACGTACAACGAGGCTCGCGTCATCGGCGAGCACTTCCGCGACGGTGTGCCGGTCATCATGAACTTGTCCGACATGGAGGATGTCGACGCCAAGCGGTTGGTCGATTTTGCGGCTGGTCTCATCTTTGGTCTGCGTGGCAGTATCGAACGCGTCACCAGCAAGGTGTTCCTGCTCTCGCCCCACGACGTCACTGTCGCGGCGGAAGACAAGGAGCGGATTGCTGGCGGGTTCTTCAACCAGAGCTAGCTGGGAGAGCCCGCAGGACTGGTCTGCGCGCCTAGGCTGGTGTCACGTAATACACCGAAGCAACACCGAAGCAAAACAGGCAGGCCTCAACCGTGTTTGTCGTGGGACTCATCATCAACTGGATCCTGTGGATCTTTCTGCTGATCCTCTTTGCGCGCATGATTTTGTCCTGGGTTCCGGTGCTCGTCCGGGACTGGGAACCCAGGGGACCGATGCTGGTCTTCGCCGAGATCATCTACTCGATTACTGACCCGCCGCTCCGTTTGCTGCGCAAGGTCCTGAAGCCGGTCCGGATCGGCAACATGATGCTCGATCTGGCCTTCATCGGCCTCGCGATCCTGGTCAGCATCTTGATGCAGGTCAACCGGAGCGTGTTCTTCTAAGCTTTCTCGCCGTCATATTCGCTTGGCTGTGCACCCAGACCAAATTGGGTACGGTAGGGCGGGTGAGGCGCCCGGCCTCACCTGAAGTCCCACCTAGATACCCGAGGTGCACGATGACGCTGACACTCGACGACGTCCGCAACAAGCGGTTCCGGATGGCGCGTAAGTCCGGCTATGAGGTCTTAGAAGTTGACGAATTCGTCGACGAGGTCGAGGAGAGCTTCGCGCAGCTCGTCGAAGAAAACCAGAATCTCAAGAAGCAGGTCGAGGCCCTCAAGGCCGCTCCACCACCCCAGCATCCGGTGGCTCCTGCCGCTCCTGCGGTCCAGGCACCACCGCTCGCGGCAGCCAGCGGTGCCGCAGCCTCAGTCGGGCAGGATTGTGGTGACTACGGGTAAGGAAGCCAGCGCCGCTGTCGTACGCCTCGTTGAGATGTCCACCGAACAGGCCGAGCGCCTGGTCGAAGAGGCGACCGAAGACGCCAACCGGATTCGCGAAGAGGCCAACCGGACCGCACATCAGCTCACTACCGACGCTCGCACCCGGGCTGAGCGCGTCGAGTCCGAGGCTCGGGTCAACGCCGAGCGGCTTCAGGCCGATGCGCTGGGTCGCGCCGAGAAGCTTGATCGTGAGATCGAAGCTCGGCGTGGGGAAATGTTCGGCGACCTGGAACGGCAGCGGGACGATCTCACCGCGGCTGTTGCGTCGCTGCGCAACTTCGAGACCGCGTATCGCACCAATCTCACCAGCCACCTGCGCAGCCAGATCGAGACACTGGAATCAGGTCGCGCGGAGCCAGGCGAGATCCCGGATGTCGTACGCGAGCTCAAGCCGGTCGAGGGACATGCCAACGGGATTGTCTCCGGTCAGGGTGAGCATGGTGGCGCTGATCAGCGCGAAGAGCCCCGAGCTACAGCGGGGGTCCAAGCAGTAACACCCCGCGCCTCGACGCTCTCCTGGGAGACCAGCGCTGATCTGGTTTCACCCATGATCAACACCCGTAGGGCCCGCTCGGCAGGCCCTACGGCTTTGCGTCCCTGCATTGTGCTTGGTTGCTCGCACCGTTGGAATTTCAGGGAGTTATCAGCGCGGGTCGTTGAAGAAACTGCTTTTGCGGCCTACTGTCTCTGCGTCACTTCCACCTCTGCTGTGCTGACCAAGAAATGGGGATCCCATGACCACCGCTAAATCCAGCGCTGCGGCTAGCCCCGCAGCCGAGAACGGCGGTCGCACCACCACGAGTCGGAAGGCCACCGCCAAGGCGGCCAAGGCCGCGCCAACGGTGCATGCAGTACCTGTCGACCATCAAGACAAGCCGGGAAAGCCGATGAATCCCAAGTCCTTACCGGTTCGCCCGGGCGAAGATCCCTGGACCAAGGCCGAGATCAACGAGGTCAAGCAGGCGCTGGTCGAAGACATCGCGCGCTTTGAAAGCCAGATCGAGATTTCCACCGCCGAGCTGGTTGGATTGCTTCGCGACGGCAGCGAGGGCGCGGGACGCGATCCAGCTGATGTGGGATCGGCAAACTTCGAACGCGACGCGGAGATGTCGCTGGCCAGCAACGCCCGGGAGATGCTCGACCAGTCCGGCTCGCCTTGCGACACATTGAGCTCGGTACCTACGGCAGCTGCGATAACTGTGGGCAGCCCATCGGCAAGGGTCGGCTGCAAGCTTTCCGCGTGCCACACTGTGTGTCACGTGCAAGCAGCGCGAGGAACGGCGATAACTTCACTCAGCGATGTAGGCCCCATCGAGCGGCGACGCCTGCGGCTTCTCGTCGCCCTGATCGCCGTTGCTGGGCTGACGGCTGATCTTGTCACCAAGATCATCGCTGTAACCCACCTCGAGCCGCTGGCCTCGGTCCGGCTGCTTGGCGGGCTGCTCACACTGCGGCTCATCCGAAACCCAGGGGCCGCGTTCAGTCAAGGCCAACGTTTTACGTACGTGTTCGCGATCGCAGGAATCATCGTGCTGGCCTTCGTGATCATCAAACTGGTGCCGCGGATCGGTCATCCAGCGTGGGCCGTCGCGATCGGGCTATTGTGCGCAGGTGTCGCCCGGCAACCTCACTGATCGGTTATTTCGACCGCCTGGCCCGCTCCGTGGCCACGTGATCGACTTTCTCGAGCTGCCGCACTGGCCGATCTTCAACGTTGCTGATATGTGCATTACTGCCGCCGCCATCATGATCATGTTCTTGTCTGTCATCAAGGGGATCAGCATCACTGGTCAGCGACACGGCCGTGGCGGCCGTGACGAAACCGGCGATGATCATGATCGGAGCACCGTCGCGCGTGGCTGAGCGGAAAGTCGTGCTCGTGCCGGAGGGCTTGAGTGGCGAGCGCGTTGACGCTGCCGTCGCGCGCATGCTGGGGCTGTCGCGCAGTCAGGTTGTGGAGTTGATCGGCGCAGGTCGCGTCCTGGTAGATGGTGCCTCGATCACGAAGTCGGATCGGGTCAACGTCGGGTCGATGCTCGAGGTCGAGCTCGCCGATCAGCCCCGCGCCCGCAACGGTACGGCCGGAGCAGGTCGAAGGAGTTGCCATCGTCTATGACGACGACGACATCGTGGTGATCGACAAGCCAGTCGGCGTCGCGGCTCACCCCAGCCTCGGCTGGAGCGGGCCCTGACGTACTCAGCCACCTTGCCGGCGCCGGTTTCCGCATCTCCACCTCTGGGGTTGCCGAACGACGAGGCATCGTGCAGCGGCTCGATGTGGGCACGTCCGGACTGATGGTGGTCGCCAAGAGCGAGCACGCGTACACGATCTTGAAGCGTGCGTTCCGATCACGCAGCGTCGAGAAGATCTACCACGCACTCGTGCAGGGTCATCCGGATCCCTTCGAAGGAACGATTGATGCGCCGATCGGCCGGCACCCGAGCGCGGACTACAAGATGACCGTGATGGACAAGGGCCGGCACAGCGTCACCCACTACTCGACCCTTGAGGCGTTTGTCGCGGCTACCTTTCTCGAGATCAAGCTGGAAACGGGCCGTACCCATCAGATCCGAGTCCATATGTCAGCCATTCGACATCCCTGCGTGGGCGATGTGATGTACGGGGCTGACCCGGTTCTCGCAGCCAAGCTCGACCTGGAACGCCAGTGGTTGCATGCGAGTTCGGCTCAGCTTTGTGCACCCGACCTCGGGCGAGGCTCATGGAGTTCGAATCCGCCTATCCGTCTGATCTCCGGCATGCGTTGGACCTGATCAGCACGTGGTAGACCACTGCTTGATTGCCGTCCCGCTGCCCAGCCAAACTTCGCTAGGGTCAACTCGTGCGTAGAGCCAAGATTGTGTGCACGCTCGGCCCGGCATCGTCGAGCGCACGAGCGCCTGGCGGAGGCTGGTCGCCGCGGGAATGGATGTCGCCCGTCTCAATATGAGTCACGGGGACTATGCCGATCATGAGAGAAACCTGCACAACGTCCGGGAGGCAGCAGCGGCCTGCCGGCCGCCCGGTCGGTGTGGTCGCCGACCTGCAGGGCCCGAAGATCCGGCTGGGCCGTTTTGCCAACGGCAAGGGAGAAGCTGCACGTGGGCGCGACGTTCGCGATCACGGTCGAGAACATCGATGGCACGGTCGAGCGGTGCTCGACCGACGTACAAGGGGTTGTGCGGGAGACGTCCGACCCGGCGACATGATCTTGATCGACGACGGTCGCATCGCCTTGCGAGCGACCGAGGTCACCAGCACCGACGTCGATCACCGAGGTGGTTGTCGGCGGGCCGGTCAGCAACAACAAGGGGATCAACCTTCCAGGCGTCGCCGTCAGCGTCCCGGCGATGAGCGAGAAGGACACCGAGGACTTACGGTGGGCGCTGCGCAACGGCGTAGACATGGTGGCTCTGTCGTTTGTTCGCAGCGCCGATGACATCAAGCCGGTGCATGAGGTCATGGATGCCGAAGGTCGCCGCATCCCGGTGATCGCGAAGCTGGAAAAGCCTCAGGCGCTGGAGAATCTCATAGAGATCATCGATGCCTTCGACGCGATTCATGGTCGCGCGTGGCGATCTTGGTGTAGAACTGCCGCTGGAAGAGGTGCCCCTCGTCCAGAAGAAGATCGTCACTGCTGCTCGCCGCTGGGCGAAGCCGGTGATCGTGGCAACTCAGATGCTCGAGTCCATGATCTCCTCACCCCGTCCGACCCGCGCCGAGGCGTCTGATGTCGCCAATGCGATCCTCGACGGCGCCGACGCCGTGATGTTGTCCGGGGAGACCAGCGTCGGCGAGTACCCGGTGCTGACGGTCGAGACGATGGCACGAATCGTGGAGAACACCGAAGCCCACGGCATGGACCAGATGCACGGCATCGATCTGGGATCCGCACACCACCAGTGGCGTGATCACCAAGGCCGCCGAGGAGGTGGCCCAGCGGATCGGTGCCAAGTTCTTGGTGACGTTCACCCACCTCCGGTGACTCGGCGCGCCGCCTGACCCGGCTCCGCTCACCGATCCCGGTACTTGGCGTTCACCCCGTACGAGGAAACCCGCGCAGCGCTGACCCTGAACTGGGGCGTAGAGACCTTCATGGCCCCGATGGTCGGCCACACCGACGAGATGATCCGCGAGGTCGACAAGGCCCTCACCGAAAGCGGCCGCATCGCCGACGGCGAGCGAGTCGTGATCGTCGCAGGCTCCCCACCCGGCGTCGCCGGCCAGACCAACATGATCCGGGTACGCCGCATCGGCGCACCGCTCTAGCGCATCTGGACTTCCCAAGAAAGTGGTCGTTAACGACAAGGACGTGACCGGATCTTGTGTTGTTGTTGACCACTTTCGGCCCAGGTGAACCGACGCCGGATCCCCTTCTCTTTGAAGCCCTTGTGAGGCGGCCAAAGGACCTAGGCCTTCGCCTCCCTCCCCGGCACAATCCGAAGGGGCGTGAGGCTCTCGGCAACGCGCCGCAAAACCTAAGATGCTTGAAACCCAAGCGTACGCTGAAGTCCTCGGGCCTGGCAGGCTTCACCACCACGTTTTGCGGCGCGTTGCCGAGAACCTCACGCGGCAACAGTACAGAGCGTGCCGGAGAGGGGAGTCGAACCCTATGTCCTTTCGGACAGACGGGTTTGAGCCGTCCGCGTATACCATTCCGCCACCCCGGCCTGGGGCTCATGATCAACCAGCCGGCGGCGCCAGCCGCCGAGCCCGATCATTCTGCCACAGCCGGAGGTTGCCAAGTCGATCAATGCACCACGCCTGTAACAGGCATCTGGTTAAAGTGTCCCCGTGACTGGAGAGAACAGCCAGGTCGGAGACGCGACCAAGACACGGGTTGTCGTCGCCGAGGATGAGGTGCTCATCCGTCTTGATCTGGTGGAGATGCTCACGGAGGAGGGCTACGACGTAGTCGGCCAGGCGGGAGACGGGGAAGTGGCCGTAGCGCTGACCAGCGATCTCAGACCAGATTTGCGTGGTCATGGACGTCAAGATGCCCAAGCTGGACGGGATCAGCGCCGCCGAGCAGATCGCTGAGCGAGCGCATTGCGCCGGTGGTCATGCTCACCGCATTCAGCCAGCGCGAGCTCGTTGAACGGGCGAGCCAGGCAGGTGCCATGGCGTACGTGGTGAAGCCGTTCGGCAAGGAGACCTCATCCCCGCGATCGAAATCGCCCGCGCGCGGTTCGCCGAGATTCAGGCCGTCGAGGCGGAGGTCAGCGACCTCACCGAGCGGCTCGAGTCACGCAAAGTCGTAGAAGCGAGCCAAGGGTTTCGCTGCAGAGCGGCCTCGGGCTGAGCGAGCCGGAGGCTTCCGCTGGATCCAGAAGACCGCCATGGACCTCCGCAAGTCGATGCGGAGGTGGCGGAAGGAGTCATCGAGCACGGATCGTCCGGTCAAGAAGTAGCGCGAGTCCGGGCCGGCGTGCGCGTCTAGACTGCGGCGGCCGCGCGTACCTCTTGTACCGGGTCGCCGAACGCCGGCCTCGACGGTGGAACACGATGCTGGCATATATCGCGCCCCCGCCGAAGGTCGTCACCGCGGCTCCCCGGCGGCTGACTCATCCGACCAGGATGTCGTCGCCCGGCCCGGGCTAACCCCTCATCTCGGGAGCGCCAGCCATAATCCGGAGAATGCGTGTGGAGCTGGGCTGGCGGGAGCCGGCATCCGCCATCGGCCGCTGCCGTGGCTCCTGCTGTGCCTTGGGGTCGCACTCGCTGTCGGCTTTCCGGTCTTCGCTGCGGGCCTGCGCCAGGAGTCCGGCGTTGCCGCGGTGACCGGCACCTCGACTCCTCCCCTCGTACGAGAGACGGTGCTCGCCAATACCTACCGGAACCTCGCGACGACTCCGCCGCCCGTCTCGACCGCACCATCCGGACCGGTCTTAGGCGACGCCAGGGGTGACGTCAGTCGCCCGTGCTCTGGTGTTCAGGCCGATCTCGATCGCGAGCACCGTCGTCAGCCTGGCTGCCCTCGACCAGGTCGACAGCCGAGTCCTGCTGACGTCCGGCCGGTTTGCCAAGCGTCTGTACCCCGACCCTGTGCGAGGTGGTGTCGGTCCAGCTGCCCGGCGTCGCGACAACCTTCGACGGGGCCAAACGTGCCCAGCGTGAGCTGGGCATCGTGGTCACCGGCACCGCCCAGCTCACCGATTATCGGCTGGTCGGGGTCGGGTTGATCAGGGCCAACCGACCGCTGCTCCTGGGCGGGGCGCCGGAGCAGATGGCCGACCTCACCTCGCTGCAGCTGTTCGGCCGTACGCTCGGCTGGTTCGGGACGCTTGACGGCCGGACGATCGCCGTCACCGGCGTCGACCGGTACGGTCGCGCCCTCAGCGCGCTCTCGGACGAGGTCGACCCTGGCGGGTGACGGACCGCTCTCGGTCACCTGGCCTGCGGACGCCGTCGCCGCCGCCGAGGCTCGTGCCGCCAGCATCGGCGGACCGGTTCGCCGTGTTGGGCGCTGGCGCCGGAGCGCTGCAGCTCGGATTGTGCCTAGTGGTCGCAGCATGGCAGCGCCGGCGTCAACAACTGGTCGGTGTCCTGCTCGCCCGGCGAGGTGCGAGTTCGATACAGATCACCGGGGTGACGCTGCTGCAGGCGGTCCCAGCGGTGATCCTCGGGGTCCTGGTCGGCACCGGCGTCGCCGCCCTGGTGGTGGCGCTTCGAGCATCGAGCTCTGGGACAGGGGCGGGATTGGCTGCGGCCACCGCATGCGCGGTGGTGTCGGCCGTGCCGGTGCTGATCGCTCTGGCGGTGCTCGCCGCGGTCAGCGTCACCGCGGTCACGCGCTGGCCGGCTACCGGCGCGGGAGCGGCGGTCCGTCACCGTGTTTGCGCTGGTGGCCTCGGCGCTGCTCCCTTCCTGGTGCTCAGCGGCGAGGTCGGGGGACCTTCCTCCTCATCGGCACGCTCTGCGGGCTCGGTTGCCGGCGCGTCGCCGACGGGTTCGCTGCCGACCCTGGCGGTCGTCGCATCCGTGGTGGCCGTCGGGTTGCTGACCGCCCTGGTCTGGCCTCATCTGGTCATGATCGGCCGTCGCGCGCCGCAGCTCTTGACGGCGGCTTCCAGCACCCGGATCATCGCCCCGCGCCGGCCCCTGCTGCCCATGGTCACCGCGGGGTTCTTGGCCGCGTCGTGCTGCCTGCTGGTGTTCACCGCCGGCTACCGGGAGAGCCTGCGGCAGTCGGAGAGGACCAGGCGGCCTACCGGGTTCCGCTCGACGTCTCCCGTCACGGCGAGTGCTCGGACCGCCGCCCCGTTGGAGGCTCTCGACACCGAGCATCTGCGCGAGTCGCGCCCGGGACTGTGGTCCGGCCCGTGGTCACCGCCGCGGTGACCGCGTTCGGCGGACGTCGCGCGCACTCGTGCTGCCCCTCACCGGCATCGATCCGGAGGCGCTGACCGAGATGCACGAGTTTCGCGCGACGACAGGCGCCTCGGTGACGGCCGACGCGCTCGCTCAGCAGCTGAGTGCGGATCGGCCGCCGGATCCCGCCGCGCCAGTCATTCCCGCCGGGCGCAGCGGATCACCCTCAGTGCGCAGGGCTTCGACGCCGACATCACCCTCGGGCTGTGGCTCACCACCGCCGACGGACGGCAGCAGCAAGTGCGGTTCGACGGGCACGGGTCCGGAGCTGACCGCCGAGCTGCCCGGCGGCGAGGCGCCACATCGTGCAGAGGTCTGGAGATTGCCGAGTCGGAGATCCGGCTCACCGGGCGCGGAGCACTCCCGCGAGAGTGGGGCAGATCATCAGGTCACCGCCGGCCACCTGCGCCTCAGCCAGCTGCGGATCGACGGGCGACGCAGCCGGCTGGGACTGGTCGGGGTGGGGGAGCGGTCAGGCGAAAGTAGTGACCGTACCGGCTACCGCCGACATCGGGTACCGGTTCGGTGATGCCCGGATCGTGATCACTCCCGGGTTCGTGAAGTCGGGGACCCGACCGCCGCTCGCCGTCGCCGTCGACCCGGACACGGCTGCGCGGGCCGACGAATCCGGGCGCATGGTGCTCACCGTCAACGGCCAGAGCATTCCCGCTCAGATCGTTGCTGTGCTGCCCCGGTTCCCGGTCGGTAGCCAGCACGTCCTCGTCGCCGACCGCCCAACCGTCGTGTCCCTGCTCAACCAGGTCGCACCAGGCACCGCGTTCGTCAGCCGGGTCTGGATCGCTGTCCCGGAGGAGAGTCTGGCCACCGTCAGAGAGACGCTGGAGTCCTCGCCGGCGTCGGCGACCGACGCTGTCGTTCCGGGCCGACCTCGCCCGGGCGATCATCGGTGAGCCGGTCGCCAGCGCGGTCCATCCTGCTGCCTGGTGGTGGCGGGAGCGGTCGCGTTGGGGCTGGCCATGGTGGCCGCCGGCACCGCTGTCCGGGCCGATGTCGACGAGTCGCAGCGTCGACCAGCTGGCCCTGGGCTCGACGGGGTCGACGCCGGCCGGTCTACGGTCCCGTTTGCTACGGCGCGGCATGCTCGTGGCGGTCGTCGGCGTGCCGATCGGGCTGGCCGGCGGTGTGCTGTTGACCGTCCTCGGTGTACGGCTGCTGCTGACGGGTCCCGGGGGCGAGGTGGTCGTGCCACCACTTCGGCCCGTGCTCGGCGGCCTGCCGGTGCTCCTCGTGGCCGTGACGGCTGCAGTCCGGGGTGTTGGCGGCGTCGCTGATCACGGCGGCGACGGCCTTCCGGGATGCCTGGCCGCCACTGACCGACCTGGAACTGCCGTGACCGTGTTGTCCGGAGGGTCGCCCGGAAGTCGCTACCTCACTCGAGAAACTCCGCTCATGACACGTCCAGTGGTGCAGGTGCGGGACGTCTTCGTCGCCTACCAGGGCGCCGCGGGCTCGGTGATGGCCCTGCGCGGCTCCGATCTCACCCTCGCCCTCGGCGAGCGGCTCCTGGTGCAGGGACCCAACGGATCCGGGAAGACGACCCTGCTGCGCGTCATCACTGGCGGAGCAGCCAGTCGCCGCCGGCACCGTCGTGGTGTCGGGCACCGCACTTGCACGAGCTGACCGCCGGGCAGCGTCGTGAGTGGCGCGCCCGCTCCGTCGGGTTCGTGGACCAGTTCGCCGGCCGCGGCCTGCTGCCCGAGCTGTCGGTCGTGCAGAACGTCGCGTTGCAGCTCCGCCTGACGGGGGTTCGGAAGGCGGAGGCGGAGCAGCGCGCTCGGGCCGCCTGTGCCAGCTGTTGGAGATCGATCGCTTGCTGGATCGCCCGGTGCCACGAGCTGTCCGGGGGTGAGGCACAGTGAGTGGCGGTCTGTGCCGCTGGTCGCGCACGAACCGCAGCTCCTGCTCGCCGACGAGCCGACGGGTGAGCTGGACGAGCGGTCGGCCGGAGAGGTCTACGACCTGCTCGCCCGGATCGCGGCCGACGGCACCGGCGTCATCCTGGTCAGCCATGACCCGCGGGCGGTCGCCTCCACCGACCGGGCCGTTACGGGTCCGCGACGGACGAGCCGCCGAACAGTGGCGACCGGGCTCCGCCGTGGTCGAGCAGCTGCCGGACAGCCGAGGATGGGTTCGGGTGCCGCGCGAGCGACTGCCCGAGCTCGACCCGGTCCCTCCGTGGAGGCGCGCCGTACCGATAGGTGGTCTGTTGCTCATCGCCTCGAGCTCCGGCCGAAATCGTGCCCGACCTGCCGTCACGCGTCGCTGCCGGCACCCGGCACGACCCACGTACGAGGTGCTCGCCGAGCGTGACCGGCCTAACGGCGGGCTACGGCGACCGGACGCTCTTCGACCGACTCGACCTCATCCTCCGGACCGGGACGTGGACGGCGGTCACCGGGCCCTCCGGCTCGGGCAAGTCGACACTGATCTCAGTGCATCGCCGGGCTGCTGCCGTCGCGGGCCGGGACGGTCACCGTGGGCGACGGCCAGTGGGACGGACAGTCGCGCGGTGCCCGTGCCGAGCACCGCCGCCGTTGGGTGGCGCTGCTGCCCCAGCGGCCGGTCCATGCTCGAGGCGCTCACCGTGCGCGAGAACCTGCAGCTCACCGCGGGCATTCCGCGCTCGCGGATCCCGCGGTCGACAAGCCGGCCGCCACGACGCTGACCGTCGAGGAACTCGCCGAACCGGCTGGCGCTGACCCGGCTGCTGGACCAACCGGTGCAGCTCCTCTCCGGGGGCGAGCTGCAGCGGGCTGCGCTCGCGCGCGCACTGATCAGCTCGGCGCCGTTGCTGCTGTTGGACGAGCCGACCTCACAACAGGACGAGTCATCTGTCGATCGGGTCGTCCGGGTGCTGGGCGAGGAAGTGGCCGCCGGGCGCTCGGTCCTGACCGCCTCTCACGATGCGCGGAGTCGTCTCGGCTGCGACAATCGTGCTCGAGCTCGGCCAGGGGCCGCGCCCGGGCACGACCCACGGCTCCTTGACCTTCTGAGCTGACCCGCTGTCGAAGGCGGCGCTGTCGCCCGCCTCAGTCCTCGGTCGGTTGCGCTTCACTCCGGGAACGGCGGCTCGACCCAGAGCAACGACGGCGATCACGAACCAGACGGTGTTCACCACGGTCGATGGCCACGCGTGGTGGACGAGACCGTTCAGGGCCAGCGCCGCCCCCGCGCCGAGATTCATCACCGCCAGCGCTCTCGGCGTCACCCGGACCGAGCGGGTGTTGCTCAGGGCGAACGCGGCCAGCACGAGGATGGCACCAGCGAAACCGATCAGGTCGATGAGATCCATGGCCCAATCCTTCCGGAAGAGTCAGCAGAGAGAAGTAATGACTTACTCACCCCGGCGTACAGTATTGCTGCATGCACATCTCTCCTGACCGGTTGTTGATCTTGCAGGCGGTTGCTACCTCCGGCGGCGTCGGCGCCGCCCGTCAGCTCCATCTGGCGCCGTCCGGCATCTCGCAGCACCTCGCTCGGCTCGAACGCGAGACCGGTCGTTGTCCTGGTTGACCGCTTCAATAGCGGAGGCCAGCGACCACTGAGACTGACGGCTGCCGGTCAGCGTCTCGCCGGCGCATGGTGGTCGTCTCGCCGAGGTCTTGGCTGACGTCGTCGAAGACATCTACGCCATGTCTGAGCGCCTCAGCGGCACTGTGAACATCGGGGCGTACTCCTCGGTGATGACCCGTTTGGTCGTACCGGCGATCCGCGATCTCGAGCGGCGAGCTCCGGGCGTACAGGTGAGGGTGCACGAGGCCGGCGAGTCCGATGGCGCTGTCCTCGTTGCGCGGTGGGGACCTCGATGTCGTCCTCGTCGAGGACGAGAACCTGATTGACCGGGCGACCCGTCCTGGACTCCAGCACACCTGGCTGCTCGGACGACCCGTACCGGGTCGTGGTGCCCGCAGCATGGCCGGTGCCGCGGAGTCTGGAGGACCTGGCGGATCGTCCGTGGATCAGCGGCCCACCGAGGAACGGCGGTGCAGCTCGTCCTGGATCGGGTCCGACGCTCGACCGGCCTCGTGCTGCCTGGCTGCGCACGCCTGTGAGGAGTTTGCTGCCGTCCTGGCGCTGCGTCGAGGCCGGCCTCGGCGTCTCCGATCGTTCCGGCCCTGGCCCTACCCGTCGAAGCGACCGCGACCTGGACTGCACATCGTCGGCCTGTCCGAATTCGGCGTACGACACATCAGTGCGGTGACTGTGGCCACACGGCGCCAGCCACCGCTGATCACCGAACTGCTTCACGCCTTGGTCGAGGCGGCATCGGGCTCGGCCTGATGGGTGAGCCGGTCGCGGCCCGCCAGGAGCGACAGGACGAGCTGGATGAGGCGACGGCGATCACGGCGAGAAGCGGGTAGTTCCAGCTGCCGGTGGCCGCGAACAGTACAGCCCGCCCCAAACGGTCCCGCGGCGGCCAGCAGGTACCCGACGCTCTGAGCCATCCCGACAGCCGGCCCGTGTGGGCGGCACTGGGCGAGCGTTCACCCACCAGAGCCAGTGCGAGCACCAGGGAGCTGCCGCCGCTCAGTCCGGCGAGCACGAGCCACAGCACGAGCAGGTCGGGCGCGAAGAGCAGACCGAGGACCGCCACGACCAGCAGCAGACTGATCACGACACCGACGGCCCGATGATCGCTGCGACCTCGCATGAACGGCGGTCACGCCGAGGCCGGCCGCGATGCCCGACGATCTGGTAGAGGAACGAGTACCAGCCGGCGGTCACCGGGTCGACGCCCAGGCTGACCACCTCGATCGTCGGCAGCCAGGTCACGAGCGTAGAAGGTGAGTCAGGCCCTGGGTCGCCATGATCGAACGACACCTGCCAGGCCACCGCCGACGCGCCACACCGAACGTCACCGTACGCGCCGTCCCACCGGAGGCCGCTGGGCGTCGCGTCCAGCGCCCGCGCCGTTGACCCCGCATTCGCAGCGGCCAGACGAGGGCGGCGACCACGCTGAGCAGGACCCAGATCCCGATCCCCAGCCGCCAACCGCCGATCTCGGCGATCGGGAGGGCCAAGCCGGACGCGACGGCGGCTGTGGCGCCGAGCACCGTGGAGTACAGGCCTGTGACAAGCGGCACCTCGGTGGGAAGTCCCGCTTCACGCAGCTCCGGGACCACGACGTTGCCGACTGCGATCGCGGCGCCCATCACGACGGTGCCGATCCACAGATTCGCGAGGCTACCCGGGAGTGACCGGACCACGGTCGCCACGATGAGCACGAGCGTCGGAGACGAGCACGGCGCGCTCGGCACCCATAGCTCGCGTCAGGACGTGGACGATCGGTGAGACGACCGCGAACGCCAGCAGCGGAACGGCCCCCAGCAGGCCGAGAGCGGCTCCGGCCCCATGCCGGTGTCCGCCGCCACCAGCGCACATGACGGAGCCGAGCGCGGTGATGGTCGGCCGCAGGTTGGCCGCCACCACCAGATCGTGACCAGCAGGACGGCCCGCGACGGTGCCGGTGCTGAGTCGGTCTGACCGGGCACGGCGACCGGAGCGATCAGTTCCGATGCGATTCCGGCGGGCGACAGGCCGCCTGTGCCATGTCACACTGCTCTCATGTCACTCGCGCTCGCCCTTCCCGCTGCTCACGTCATCCGTTCGAGCTTCGTGGCCGGATGCTCCGAAACCGTATCGTGTCCACCCCACATGCCACGGGCTGGAGCCACGACGGCTTGATCGCCCAGAGCGAGATCGACTACCACGTTCGCAAGGCGGCGGGCGGCGTCGGGCTCGTCATGACCTTCGGCTCGGCATCGGTCGATCCGACCACAGAGGCGCTCGTACGGGTCGATCGCCCTGTGGGACGAGCGCAACGAGCCGGCGCTGCGTGCGCTGGCCGACGGCGTCCATCGGCACGGGGCGCTCTGCATGTCGCAGATGACCCACATGGGGCGCCGTGGCAACTCCCTCACGTCTGGCGTACCGCTGCGCGCCCTCGGACCTGCCGGAGGGGTCACACCTCGAGGTGCCGGTGCCGCTCGACGATCGACGAGCTGCCCGGCCATCATGCGAGCGGTTCGCCGGCCGCGGCGCGACGGCTGGAAGCAGTGCGGCTGGGACGGCTGCCGAGGTGACGTCCTTCGGCGGCCACCTGATCGAGCAGTTCTTCGACCCCCAGGTCAACACCCGCACGGACGCGTACGGCGGCAGTCTGGAGAACCGCACCCGCTTCGGCCGGGAGGTGCTCGAGGCGGTTCGCGCGGCGGTGTCCGACGACTTCATCGTCGGGCTTGCGGATGGCGGTCGACCAGTGCATCACCGGCGGTCTCGGGCCAGCAGGACATGATCGAGATCGCGCGCAGCCTGACGGCCGTCGGGGGCCGTCGACCTGCATCAGCGTCAGCGGCGGCACCGGCGCCGACGCGACTCGGCGACGGCGTACTTCGTGCCGCCGGACGAGCTTCCCGAGGGCGTCTACAACGAGCGGGCGGCGCCGCTTCCGGCACGCCGTCGGGGTCCCGGTGCTCGTCGCCGGTCGCAACGTCGAGCCCGAGGTGGCCGAGGCCGGCCTCGCGGTCGGGCGTGGACCTGATCGCCATGACCCGGGCCATCATCGCGGATCCGGACCTGCCGCTGAAGGTCGGCAGCGGGGAGCGGAAGCGACCCGTGCATCAGCCTCAACGAGGGCTGCATCGGACGGCTCTACACGGGGCTGCCCGATGTGGTGCTCGGTGAATCCGGCGATCCGCGAACCCGGAGCTCGCTCGGCTCGTTCCCTCCGCCGATCCCGGGCGGATCGTCGTGGTGGGCGGCGGTGTCGCGGGCCTGGAGGCCGCCCGGGGTGCGGCGCTGCGTGGGTCACCAACGTCGTCGTCTTCGAGCGCCGTCCAGACCTGCGGCGGCCGGGCCCGGCCTCGCCGCTGAGCGTCGCGGGCGCGAGCGCTGGCGGCTGTACGTCGACTGGCTCCGTGACGAGGCGGTCGCCGCGGGCGTCGGAGATCCGGCTGGGCACCTCGGCCGACGTCGCGACCGTCCTGGCCGAGCAGCCGGACGCGGTGATCCTCGCGACGGGTTCGCGGCTCCGAGACGAGGCGCAGCCGTCGGGCGCACGCTGCTGCTCGACGTCGACACCCTGCTGGAGTACGGTCTGCCGGACGGCGCCGATCTCTCGCGCTCTTGTCCTCGACGACGAAGGCGGGTTCCTGGCGCCGACGGCTGCGGAGGCGCTGGTCGCCGCTGGATGCACCGTCGAGATCGCAACGACGCACACTCAGCGTGGGGAATGTTGATCGATCCGACCCAGCAGCCCTTCGTCCTGCGGCGGCTGGCGTTCGATCGTGTCGTGCAGTCGCCCAACCTGGCGTGGGTGTCTGACTGACTCGTCGGGCGTCGTCGAGCTGCGGAACCTCTACACCGAGGAGGTCGAGGAGCGCGTCGGCGTCGATCTCGTCGTGGTCGCCGGTCGTCGGCGGAGCGAGACGAGTCTGAAGGATGCGTTGCGCACGGAGGCGCCGGAACTGCCGGTGACCCTCGTCGGCGACGCCCTGGCTCCGCGCACCCTGCTCGACGCCGTCGCCGAGGGCGCCCGGGCCGGAACGTGACCATCGAGGTCGGTCGGACTGGTTTCCGATTCCGGATCCGATTGGTGGTCAGGAGTCAGTCTGGTCGTCTGCTGACGGAAGTATCGCTCCGTCGTCTCAGTCGTGTTCGACATCGCCAGCCCTGATGGCGCCCTGGACCGACCAAACCCTGATCGCCTCGTACTTTCAGGCGACTACCGCTCGAAGACGGCGAGTAAGTGGCACAAATGGCTGCGAGGGCTCGAGGGTAGGGTCGTTGGCGTGATCAGTCATTGGGTTGACCTCGGTCACGGCGAAGGCGTCACTGCGGTGCGGGGCCAGCACGCTATAGCTCGATCGCGTCACGGGAAGTGATGCCACCCGGCTCTGCGTGAGCCCCCGCGCCTTGATGCATGCACGGGGTCGATTGTGTCGATGTCAAGCTGAAGGTACATGGTCGGCACCGCTGATGCGCTCGAGAATCTGGTCAGCGCACACCACTGCCAGCCGTTCTCCGATCACCTACGCAGAGGACGAGATCTGCGGCGATCCCTGATGCTCCGGATGAACTCGGCGACATCGGATAGTTGAGTGTCGGGGGCCAAGCTGGATGCTGTGCTCCGTGCGTACGCGGTCGAGCTCGAGTGCCGCCGCATCCCGCTGGAGTGGCTGAAGCGGCCCGACGGACGTTCTCGCGTCGCTGGTCGAGATGCGCATCAGAGAAGTGCACGATAGCCACTGACCCGTCAACCGCATCGTGTACTCCTGACGCCAGCTGCCCAGCGGTGAGTCGTCGCCGCCCATGGGGTGGGACGTTGCCGCGTTGGATGACTCCGGCTTTGTACACCCTTGACGGCCGCATCGAGAGGTCGCCATCACGTCATGAGGGGACGACCGCTGCATCCATCGGCGTCGCTGATCGCGTCAGGTCGGCCCGGAAGTAGACCCCCGGTGTCGAGGCTGAAGACCTGACCTTCTGGGATCGCATCGTCATCCACGGGCCAACGACTCACGGATGCGTGCAGGTGCGTAGCCACCGTGGGCCAGGCCGTCCGGTCGGCGGCACCGTCGAAGGGCGCTCCGACGAGCGCAAACTACGGGTGGTCGTCATGTTTCCTTTTAAGAAGGGCGGGCGCATGGTGGCGAATTTAATCGATGTATTGGCGCGTCGTCCAGCATCAGCGTCGCCATGTCGGATCTCAAGGTAATCGATCCCGTCGGCGGGCTGGCGAGCACCGGGTCGTAGCAAGACTCCGGGTTCGCAGCGAGACGCGTTGAGCTCAGCGACCTGCGCCGAGAAGGCTCGAAGTGCGATGACCATGCCGGTCACGGCAGGGTGGTGGCGGTCGGCCATGGTCAGGGCCTCGACGTGTCGGCGGATGTGCAGTACCGGTCACGTCGATGTCGCGCAGCCCGACGCGGCCGAGGTAGGCCAGACGGGGGACCGCCGCGACTCCGAGGCCGGCCCGGACGAAGCTGCGTACGACGTCGTAGTCGTTGCTGCGATAGCGGATGCGGGGTGCGAAGCCAGCGGCGGCGCAGGCTCGCTCGAGGGCCAGGGCGCCGCGCGGTTCCCTCTCGGGTGGAAATCCACGGATGCGTCGCGCGAAGTCCGTCAGCGGCACCGGGCCGCTCGGGGCTGTGTTCATTCCCAGGGGACACCCCCGAGCCCTCCCGTTGGCGCGGTCGGGCACCAGCAGCCGCACGGGCTCGGTGAGCAGCGGCGTACGCTCAGCCGGCGCGGCCAGCTCTGCGGGACCAGGTCGTAGCGGAACACGACGATGACGTCGAGGTCGCCCTCGAGCAGCCTGTTGAGCAGCTCTGTGGGCTCGCCGTCCTCGAACCGCACATCCACCTCACCGGAAGTCGCGGCCGAACCGGGCCAGCGCACGGGGAGCCAGCACCCTCGCTCGCGGTCGGAAAGGATCCCAGACCGAGCCGACCGCGGGTGCCCGGCCGCGATCCCGCGGACGGTGCTCCCGCAGCGTCAGCGAGCGCGCCCAGCGTCTCGATCGCCCGCTCACTGAGCAGCTGCGCCTCGGCCGTCGGCTTCACTCCGTGGGCGCCGCGCTCGAACAGCACCAGTCCGGCTCTCGGCCTCCGAGCGCTTTCATCTGCTGCGAGACGGCCGAGCCGGTGTAGCCCAGGTGCCGGCCGGCGGCCGCAGAGCTGACCCGGTGCGCAGTACGACCGAAAGGGTCCGCAGGTGCAGAGGATTCAGCATGGTCGAGGCAGGACGACTACGGGGCGAGGCTGCCGGCCAGAAGCGAGGGCGCCCAGTCTCTCCAGCACAGACCGTCGAGCCGCGCAGCGGTTCGGAGTCTCGAGGCCAGGCGATCACGACGTCGGTGAAGCCCAGCGCCTCCGCGCGGCCGAGGTGGTCCCGCATCTGCTCCAGAGACTCGGAGCGCCCATCCCGAAGGCCATGTCGAGAACCCGGCGAAAGCCCGCCGGCGTCCCTTCGTCTCCGGCGGCGGCGTCGAATCGGCGGGGCGACCTCAGCCACCCCACGCCTACCACACTCCCTCGCCTTCACCCGCGCCTCGGTGGTTCGGCGACTCCGTTTGGTGACCCAACCGTCCCCGATGCGAAGCGCCAGCTGCACGCCTCGCGGACCGTTGCCCGCGACCACGAGCGGTGGCCGCGGCTCGCTGCCGCGGATCCTGGAATGGTCCGCGCCTCGACCGCTGCGAACCAGTCGCCGGACCAGGTGGGTCGAGGGCTGCCGCAGCAGCAGGTCGAGCAGGGTGACGAACTCCTCCGAACCGATCGGCTCGCTCCCGGCCGGACAGCGCCGGCCCGCCCAACACGGCCGCGTCGAATCCGGGTCCGCCGGCCCCACGCCGACGAGCAGCCGGCCGCCGGACATCACGTCGAGGCGTCATGAGCTCCCTTGGCGAAGGGACCGGGTGCCGGAAGTTCGGTGAGGCGACGAAGGTGCCGAGCAACAGCCGCGACGTCGTGAGCGCGGCGCGCAGCCAGCGCGGGCACCGTTGCGTGCCAGGTCAGAGTCGGCGAAGGCCCGCCAGGCCAGATGGTCCAACGACCACCCGTGGGCGAAACCGTACTCCTCGACCCGCGACCAGCGCCGGTCGTGTGCGGGATCGACCTCGGGCAACATGGCCGACGCCGACCTTGATCACGGTTTGAGCATAAGCGATCCTTGCGCTGTCACGACAGACTGTCGTCGTCGGCCGCTCTCGATCAGGCAAGCCGACCGTGCGATTCTGGAGGTACATTTCCCAACTTCGGAGGAGATCTTCGCCGTGAATGACCTGTTCGAGCTGGTCGACCAGTGGGGCCCAGAGAAGGTCGTTGCTGGTCTCCGACCGTCGGTCGGGCATGCGGGGCGTGCTGGTGATCGACAACACCGCGCGTGGGTCTGGGTAAGGGTGGCACCGGATGAGTCCGACGCTGACGGTCGGGGAGGTGGCTCGTCTGGCTCGCACGATGACGTGGAAGTGGGCCGCCGTCGATCTGTTCCATGGCGGGGCGAAGGCCGGCATCCTCGGCAATCCCGCGCCGCGGGACAAGGAGCGGGTCCTGCGCGCGTCTCGCCCGCGCCTTGGCCAACGAGGTCCCGTCGCAGTACGTGTTCGGCCTGGACATGGGGCTGGCCGAGGAGGACGCGGCGATCTTCGTCGACGAGCTGAACGACCGGGGCGTCTCGACCGGGCTGCCGCGCGCGCTCGGCGGCCTGCCGTACGACCAGCTGGGCGTGACCGGCTTCGGGGTCGCGGAGGCTGCAGACGCGGCCGCGCAGCTGCTCGATCTCGACCTGCGCGGTGCGCGGGTCGCGATTCAAGGGTTCGGTGCGGTGGGTCGAGCCGCGGCCGAACGGCTGCACGAACTCGGTGCCGTCGTGGTCGCCGTCTCCACCGCCGCCGGTTGGGCGTACGACGCGGACGGACTCGATCTGGCCGAGCTGGTCGCCGCCGCCAACGATCTAGACGACGACTGCGTCACGGTGCACCCCTCCTTCTCGCCGGCCGCCCGAGGATCTGCTGACCGCACCCGTCGACGTCTTGATCCCGGCGGCCCGCGAGGACACCGTTGGCGTCGAGGTGGCCCGGTCGACCACGGCCCGTCCTGGTGGTCGAGGGCGCGAACCTGCCGACCACTGAGCCGGCTCGAGCAGATCCTGCACCAGCGCCGCGTGGTCGTCGTGCCGGACTTCATCGCCAACGCCGGCGGAATCGTCGCGGCGGCTCACTCGACCGACGCCCGCTACTCACCGTTCGCGGTGGAGCCGACCGAGATCTTCCCGATGATCTCCGACGAAGCTGCGGGGCAACACGGACCGGGTGCTGCGCGACAGCGTCGATCGCCGCATCACCCCTCGGCAGGCCGCGATGGACCTCGCCCAGTCGAGGGTGCTGGACGCCATGACGGCGCGCGGGATTCCGGCCCGATCTCGACCACGAGCTCCGGCAGCAGCTCGTCCGCGCTGGTCTCGGCCTGACACCGATCGACCGGGAGGGAGACACGATGAGCGACGACGACGCGCTGCGACGGGCCGCCTCGAGCACGTCGATCGCTCTGCGACCTCCGGCGACACGCCCTGCCCGCCGCGGCCGAGGTGGTCATCGTCGGCGGCGGCATCATGGGCGCCAGCATCGCCTTCCACCTCGCGGAGGCCGGGGTCACCGACGTGGCCGTGCTCGAACGGGACACCCTCGGCTCGGGGTCGTCGGCGAAGCCGCTGGGCGGCGTCCGGGCCACGTTCTCCGACGCCAACAACGTCGAGCTCGGGCTGCGGAGCCTGCGCGCGTACGAGACCTTCGCCGACGCGCTTCGGCATCGACATCGGCCTCCGCCAGGTCGGCTACCTGTTCCTGTGCCGCTCCGAGGCCGAGCTGGCGGCAGTGGAGGCCAGCGTCCGGCTGCAGAACCGACTCGGCTGCAACCAGCCGCATGGTCACCCCGGCGGAGGCCTGCGACGATCAACCCGACTGCTCGACGCCGGGCCCGCTGCTCGGCGCGTCGTTCTCGCCGCGGGACGGCTACGCCGAGCCCGCCCGGGTGGTCGAGGGCTACGCGCGGGCGGCTACCAGGCTCGGGGTCCGGTGCTGCGAGCACACCGAGGTCCTCGAGCTCGCCACCGACGCGACCGGTGCTCATCAGGTCCGGACCCAGCGCGGGATGCATCACCGCCGAGCACGGTGATCATCGCCGCCGGTGCCTGGTCGACCAAGCTTGGGCGCAATGCTCGGGCGTGCACCTGCCTGTCCGAGGCCATCCGCCGGCAGATCGGCTTCACCCGCAACGGGCCCGGCCCCATCCCCACCGTGCCGTTCACCCTCGACCTGTCGACGACGCTCTACTTCCACAACTACCGCAACGGCATCCTGCTCGGGATCTCCAACCTGGACGAGGATCCCGGCTTCTGTCGCGAGTTCAGCTACGGCTGGACCCGTGCCTTCGACTCCGCTGCCGCGGTCGTCGCACCGTCGCTGGTCGGACAGCCACTCGTCGGCGGCTGGGCCGGCCTGTACGAGAACACCCCCGACCACAACGCGCTGATCGGCAAGGCAGCGGTGCCCGGGCGTGCTGTACGCCACCGGGTTCTCGGGCCACGGCTTTCTGCAGGGTCCGGCCGTCGGTGAGATCATCCGCGATCTCTACCTGGGCAGGGATCCGTTCATGGATCCGACGGCGTTCAGCGCGGACCGGTTCGGCACCGGAGCGCTGCTGACCGAGATCCACATCATCTGAGCCTCTCAAGAAAGGCAGAACCTCTGTGATCACGCCAGATCGTCCGAGACGCAGCGCACCCTCGCGCTCGCCGACCTGCGGGCCGAGTTCGCCCTGCGCCTGGCCAGCCTGTACGGGACCGAGGTGCCGGCCTACAACACGCTGGTCGACGTCTCCCGGGAGGTGAACTCCGACGTTCATCGCCGCGCACGGTGCCGACGCCGAGCGGCTCGGCAGCATCGACCGGGTGACCGCGGAGCGGCACGGCGCCATCCGGGTGGGCTCTCCGCGCAGAACTGGCCCAGGCCGCACGCGTGTTCGCCGGCTTCGGGATGTACCCGGTCGGCTTCTACGACCTGCGGGACGCGTCGAAGAGCTCGGTACCGGTGGTCTCCACCGCCTTCCGTCCGGTCGAGGCCGCGGAGCTGGCGAAGAACCCGTTCCGGGTGTTCACCTCGATGCTGGTCGCCACCGACCGGCGCTTCTTCGACGCGGAGACGCAAGCGCGGCTGGAGGAGTTCGTCGGCGCCCGGACCCTGTTCGGGCCCGAGCTGCTGGAGCTGGCCGACCGGTCCGCCGACCAGCGTGGACTCGACGGCGCGGACGCCGGCCGCTTCCTCGACCTCGCTGACCGCGGCGTTCGAGCTGTCCACCGAGCCGGTCGACCACGACTGGTACTTCGCGCTGGAGCGGATCTCGGCCGTCGCCGCCGACATCGGCGGGGTGCCGTCGACCCACATCAACCACCTGACGCCGCGTGTGCTCGACATCGACGACCTCTACCAGCGGATGGCGGCGCGCGGGGCATCACCATGATCGACGAGATCCAGGGGCCGCCCGACTGGGAAGGCCCCGACGTCCTGCTGCGGCAGACCTCGTTCAAGGCGCTGGCCGAGCAGCGGCGGTTCCGGCACGCCGACGGCAGCGTCCGCCCCGGTTCGCTGCGGGTCCGTTTCGGCGAGGTCGAGCAGCGCGGCGTCGCGCTCACCGCGCGGGGACGCGACCTCTACGACCGGATGGTCGCCGAGATCGATGTCCGCCTCGCCGCGGCGCCGGCCGGCACGACACGGGTCGATGTGGCGCGCGAAGTCGTGGCGGGAGAATCCTGCCGACGCACCGAGCGGGAGCTGGCCGTGCGCGGGTCTGGCGTTCTTCACCCTACCGAGTTGCCACCACGCAGCGCCTCGACAGGCTCAGGTGCACCGCTTCCTGCGTGAGCTGCGTCGAGGCCGGCGTCCTGGTGCCGGAGCCGATTGTGTACGAGGACTTCCTGCCACGCTCCGCGGCCGGTATCTTCCAGTCCAACCTGACCGAGGAAGGCACCCGGGACGACGACCTGCTCGGCACGCCGTACGACATCGACACGCTGGGCGAGGTGATCGGCCGGCCGATCGCCGACCCGACGCTGCTGTACGCAGGCCCAGCAGAGCGCCTCGCTGGCCGCGGCCGCGCGAGCGGCTCGGCCTGGCCGACATCACCACCGACTGGAGGATGCATCCATGAGCACCGACTTCCCGACCACCGCAGAGATCACCTCCGATGTGCTGCGTGCGCTGAAGGCCACTGGAGTCGACACCGACGCCGTCGCCGGCGACACCGAGGTCCGCACCCCGATCACCGGAGAGTGTGATCTTCGACGGTGCGCAGCCACACCGGACGACGACGTCGACGCAGCGATCGCCGAAGCCGCCGAGGCGTTCACCACCTGGCGGGAGGTGCCGCGCACCGGTGCGCGGCCGGCTGGTCAAGCGCTGGGGCGAGCTGCTGACCGAGCACAAGCAGGATCTGGCCACGCTGGTCACGGCCGAGGTCGGCAAGATCACCTCGGAGGCGCTCGGTGAGGTGCAGAGATGATCGACATCACCGATCTCGCCGTGGGACAGTCGCGTCAGCTGTTCGGCAAGACGATGCCCTCGGAGCGGCCGGGTCACCGGCTGATGGAGACCTGGCACCCGCTGGGCGTGGTCGGGATCATCTCCGCATTCAACTTCCCGGTGGCGGTCTACGCCTGGAACACCGCCCTCGCCCTGGTGGCCGGCGACACGGTGGTCTGGAAGCCAGCCGAGGCGACGCTGCTGTCGGCGCTGGCCACCGACGCCCTGCTCGCCCGCGCCGCGGACGACGTCGGGCGCCCGGCCGGAGTCCATCACCTCGTGCTCGGCGATCGTGTCGCCGGTCGGCGTCTGGTGGAGGATCCGGCGCGTCGCGCTGGTCTCGGCGACCGGGTCGGTGCGGATGGGTCGCGAGATCGCTCCGCTGATCGCGGGCCGCTTCGGGCGCGCACTGCTGGAGCTGGGCGGCAACAACGCCTGCGTCGTCACCCCGAGTGCCGATCTCGACCTGGCTCTGCGCGGGCATCGTCTTCGCCGCCGCCGGCACCGCCGGACAGCGCTGCACCACCCTGCGGCGACTGATCGTGCACCGTTCGGTTCGCGACCGGCTGGTGGCCCGGATCGTCGACGCGTACGGCAGCGCTCGACATCGGCAGTCCCACCGCGGACGGAATGCTGGTCGGCCCGCTGATCAACCGGGCGCAGCTTCGAGGCCCAGCAGGCCGCCCTGGCGCGAGCCGTCGAGGGGGGGAGAGGTGCTGTGCGGTGGCGATCGCGGTGCTGGCCGATGATCATCCGGATGCCTTCTACGTGCAGCCGGCGGTGGTGCGCGATGCCGGCCCAGTCCGAGCGTCGTGCAGGACGGAGACCTTCGCGCCGATCGTGTACGTCGTGACCTACGACGAGCTCGACGAGGCTATCGCGCTCAACAACGCCGTGCCGCAGGGACTGTCGTCGTCGATCTTCACCAGCGACCAGGCGCGAGGCCGAGCGCTTCATGTCGGCCAGCGGCTCGGACTGCGGCATCGTCAACGTCAACATCGGCACCTCGGGCGCGGAGATCGGCGGCGCGTTCGGCGGCGAGAAGGAGACCGGCGGCGGGCGCGAGTCCGGCGCGGACTGCGTGGAAGGCGTACATGCGTCAGGCCACCAACACGGTCAACTACTCCGGTCGAGCTGCCGCTCGCTCAGGAGTGGAGTTCGTCTAGTTCGCGCCCGGACGGCCGCAAGAGCAGCGCCGTCGATGCGGCTACTGTCGAGCATCATCTCACCCGAGGAAGGATTCCCACGATGAGCGCCAGCTTGGATCTGACCACTTTAAGGCCGTGAGCTTCGACTGCTACGGCACCCTGATCGACTGGGAGGCCGGCATCAGCGCTGTCCTGGTTCCCTGGGCCGCCGAGCGGGGGCTCGACCTCTCCGACGAGGACCTGCTGCTGGCCTACGCCGACCACGAGGGCGCCGTCGAGCACGAGACCCCGACGGCGCTGTACCCCGGAGGTCCTGGCCGAGGCGTTCCGCCGCACCGGCGCCACCCTCGGCGCGCCGGTCAGCGACCAGTGGGCCGGCCGGCTCGGCGGATCGGTGCCCGACTGGCCCGCGTTCCCCGATTCCGCCGACGCGCTGGCCCGGCTCCGGCCACGGCACTATCAGCTGATCATCTTGTCCAACGTGCACCGGGCCGGGTTCGCCAGCAGTAACCAGCAGCTACGCGGCGACTTCGCCGCGATCATCACCGCCGAGGACGTCGGCGCCTACAAGCCGGCCGAAAACCACTTCCGTGCCCTCGACGCCACCCTGCCCGAACTCGGAGTCGACCACGACCAGCTGTTGCACGTCGCGCAGAGCCTGTTCCACGACCACGTCCCCGCCAAACGCGAAGGCCTGCTCGTCGGTGTGGATCAACCGGCGTCACGATCGTCCCGGCTGGGGCGCCACCCCGGAGCCGGCCCGAGAGTGGTCCTACGACCTCGAGTTTCCTCTATGGCCGCGTTCACCGACGCCGTCGACGCCGCGTTCGAGCAGCGATGACCACTCAGTTTGTCGACCTAGAATTTGCTCCATCCTCAGATCGCAGTACCATGTTACATATCACTGTTACGAGGAGCTGACACATGAGCCCCAGATCGTCCCTGGCGCGGGCTGTACACCGCGACCGCCCTGCCCTTCAACGATGACCTGTCGGTCGACTACGACAGCTACGCCGAGCACGTGGCCTGGCTGGCGGCGTCCGGCACCGACGGCGTCTGCCCCAACGGGTCGCTCGGGGAGTACCAGACCCTCTCCGACGAGGAGCGGGCACGCGTGGTTCGGACGGCGGCCGAGGCGCGGCCCGCCGGATTCGGACTGATGCCCGGCGTGCGCGGCGTACGGCAGCCGGCAGACCCAGCGCTGGATCGAGCAGGCCGCCGAGGCCAGGTGCCGAGTCAGTGCTGCTGCTGCCGCCCAACACGTACCGGGCCGACCGCGGGACGGTCCTCGACCACTACCGCGCCGCGGCGGTCGGGCTGCCGATCGTCGCGTACAACAACCCGATCGACACCAAGGTCGACCTGACGCCCGACGTCTTGGTCCAGCTGTTCGACGAGGACCTGATCGTCGCCGTCAAGGAGTTCACCGGGGATGTCCGCCGCGCGCTGGGAGATCGCTGAGCTGTCACCTGGGCTCGACCTGCTGGTCGGCAGCGACGACGTGGTCGTCGAGCTCGGCCTGGCGGGTGCCGTCGGGTGGATCTGCGGGTACTCCAACGCGCTGCCCCGGACGTGCGTCGAGCTGCTCGCGGCCGCCACCTCGGGCGACCCGTCCGACCTGGCCCAGGCGCTGCCGGTCTACCGCGACCTGCACTCGCTGCTTCGCTGGGACGCCAGGACCGAGTTCGTCCAGGCCATCAAGCTCAGCATGGACGTCGCGGGCCGCAAGGGTGGAGTCTGCCGGCCGCCCCGGGGACCGCTGCCGGAGCAGTGTACCGCCAGGTGACCGCCGCGACGGAGGCCGCCATCGGTCGGGGATACAAGTAGAGCGACCCTGAACTGGTAAGAGGTTGAACTGGTAAGAGGATGGCCACCATGCACACTGCGGATCGGTACACCGAGGTCGCCGAGGTCGAGGAGGTCGTCGCCGCCGCTGCCGGTGCCGCCGGGCGATGGGCGGGATTGGATCCGGTCGGCCCGGAGCCAGGCCCTGCAGGGCTGTGGCCGACCAGCTCGACGCGGCGGCCGACGAGCTGGTGCCGATCGGCGTCCGGGAGACGCACTCGGCGAGCCGAGGTTGCGCGGCGAGCTGCGGCGCACGACCTTCCAGCTGAGGCTGTTCGCCGACGTCGTCGACGACGGCGCCTACCTGGACATCCGGATCGACCACGCCGACTCGGACTGGCCGATGGGTGCGCCGCGTCCGACCTGCGGCGGATCCTGCACCCGCTCGGCCCCGTCCTGGTTTTCGCCGCCAGCAACTTCCTGTTCGCCTTCAGCGTCGCCGGCGGCGACACGGCCTCGGCGCTGGCGGCCGGGTGCCCGGTCGTGGTCAAGGCCCATCCGGGCCATCCAGAACTCTCGGCAGCGACCGCCGCGAGTCGTCCAGCGGGCCCTGGCCGACGCCGGGGCACCGGATGGCGTGTTCGGCCTCATCTTCGGGACCGACGCCGGGGTGGCGGCGCTGCAGGCACCGCAGATCAGAGGCGGCGTCGTTCACCGGATCCATCGCCGGCGGTCGGGCGTTGTTCGACATCGCGAGCCAGCGGCCCGAGCCCGATCCCTTTCTACGGTGAGCTGGGCAGGCGTGAACCCGGTGTTCGTCACCGAGAGACGGCGGAGAGCCGACCCGACCAAATCGTCTCGGAGTTCGTCGCGTCGTTCACGCTGGGCGCCGGGCAGTTCTGCACCAAACCAGGGGTGCTGCTGGTGCCCCGCGACAGCGCGGTCGTCGAAGCGGCTCGCGAAGGCGGAGCTGCCGCGGACCGGCCCCTTGCTCTATCCCCGGATCCAGGAGGGGTACGCCGAGAGCTTGCGGCGGGCTCGCTGCCCAGCCTGCGGTGTCGGTGCTGAGGTCCGGCGACCCTATGCCGACCCGCCCAGCCCGACGCTGCTGACCACCGCGGCGGCCGACCTGCTGGCCGACCTGCGGGAGGGGCGAGACGAGGTGTTCCGCGAATGCTTCGGTCCCACGACGCTCGTCGCGTCGTACGACAATGACGATGAACTGCTGGCGGTGGCCGAGACGATCGACGGCCAGCTCACCGCATCGATCATCGGTACCGACGACGACCCGGTGGTTGCTCCGTTGCGGGACGCGCTCGCCCTCAAGGCTGGCCGGGTGCTGTGGAACGGCTGGCCGACCGGCGTCTCGGTCACCTACGCCCAGCAGCACGGTGGCCCGTACCCCGCGACGACCGCCCCGACACACGACGTCGGTCGGCACCGACGCCATCGCGCCGCTTCCTCCGGCCCGTGGCCTACCAGGGTTTCCCGCCGCACCTGCTCCCCGCGGCACTCCGCGACGACACCGAACTGCCGCGGCTGGTCGACGGGCAACGCCTATGACAGCAATGGGGACGACCCACGCTCCTTCTCCCTGGACCCCCGCGCGCGCGCCGGAAACACACGGGCGCGCGGCCGAACCACGGACAAGTGCGACGAAGGGAGACAGGTGCGCACAACGCGGCTGATCAGCGCCGTCGACTCGCACACGGAGGGGATGCCGACCCGGGTGGTGACCGGCGGTGTCGGCGTGCTGCCGGGCGCGAGCATGGCCGAGCGCCGGCTGTGGTTCATCGAGAACGCCGACGACCTCCGCACCCTGCTTGATGTACGAGCCGCGTGGTCACGGATCGATGAGTGGGCGATCCTGCAGCCGCCGACCCGCCCGGACGCCGACTACGGCGTCTTGTTCATCGAGGTCGTCGGGCTGCCTCCCAATGTGCGGCCACGGCACCATGGGCGTCGCGACGGTGCTGGTGGAGACCGGGATGGTGCCGGTGACCGAGCCGGTGACGACCATCCGGCTCGAGGTGCCGGCCGGCCTCGTGGTCGCCGAGGTCGCGCGTGAGCGACGGCCACGCCGACCTCGGTCACGCTGCGGATGGTGCCCAGCTTCCCCTGGCCCTCGACCAGCACGTGGAGGTTCCCGGGTTGCGGCTCGGTCGGCTACGACATCGCGTACGGCGGCAACTTCTACGCCATCGTCGAGCTGGCGTCGTTGGGGCTGCCCTTCGACCGCGAGCGCGAAGGGCCGCGCTGCTCGACGCCGGGCTGGCGATCATGGCCGCCATCAACGAGCAGAACCGCCCCTCGCACCCGGAGCGCCCCGACATCTCCGGCTGCCACCACGTCTACCTGCACGCGCCCGGCTCGACGGCGCAGCACTCGCGCCACGCGATGGCGATCCACCCCGGCTGGTTCGACCGGTCCCCGTGCGGCACCGGCACCTGCGCCCGGATGGCCCAGCTGCACGCGCGCGGCGAGCTGCCGCTCGACTCGGAGTTCGTGAACGAGTCCTTCATCGGCTCGATCTTCCGCGGCCGGCTGCTGGGGACCGACCGACCGGTCGCCGGCCGGCCGGCGGTGCAGTCCGCAGGTCACCGGCCGCGCGTGGGTGACCGGCACCGCGCAGTACATGCTCGCTCCCGACGATCCGTTCCCCGCCGGCTTCCTGCTGATGAGCGGACGGCGGCGGACGGCCGACGTCGTGGTCGTCGGTGCGGGCGCGGTGGGTGCTGCGTGCGCGTACTTCCTGGCCCGGGCCGGATTGTCGGTGCACGTGGTTGAGCGGGGGGCCATCGCGAGCGGCACGAGCAGTGCGTGCGAAGGCAACCTGCTCGTCTCGGACAAGGAGGCCGGTCCGAGCTCGACCTCGCGCTCTACTCCCGGTCGGTGTGGAACGACGACCTGGCCGAGCACGGGCTCGAAGTGGGAGTTCGAGGCCAAGGGCGGCGCTGGTCGTCGTGGCCAGCGAGCCAGGGCGCAAAGGCGCTCGAGCGCCCTGGCGACCCGCCAGCGTGCCGCTGGGATCGAGGGTCCGCGAGGTGGCGGGCGCGGACCTGCAACGCTACGAGCCGCACCTCGGCTCGGCGCTCGCGGCGGGAGCCTTCTATCCGCAGGACGCCCAGGTGCAGCCGATGCTGCTGGTCGCTCACCTGCTGCGGATGGCCCGCGAGCTCGGGGCGACCGTGCAGACCCAGACCGCGGTGATCGGCGTGCTGCGCGACGGCGACCGCGTCACCGGCGTGAGTGACCAGCGGCGGTCGTCGTCGCGGCCGCGTGCGGTCGTGAACGCCGCCGGTCCGTGGGCGGGCGAGACGTCGCTCGCGCTGGCCGGCGTCGAGCTCCCGTGCTGCCCCGGCGCGGTTCGTGCTCGTCACCGAGCCGCTGCCCCAGATCGTGCGGCACAAGGTCTACGCGGGCGAGTACGTCGCTAGACGTGCTCGAGCTCCGACGCGGGTCTGCAGACCTCGCCCGTCGTCGAGACACCCCAGCGGCACCGTTTTGATCGGCTCGTCGCGGGAGCGGGTCGGTTTCGATCGCAGCGTGTCGCTACCCGTGCTGACCTCGCTCGCCCGGAACGTGGTCAGCGTTGTTCCCCAGCGTTGCGCAGCGTCAGGGCCGATGCGCAGCTACCTCAGGTTCCGGCCGTATTGCCTGACCATCTCCCGGTCATCGGCGAGGATCGACGGGCTCCCGGACTGTGGCATGCGGGCGGCCACGAGGGTGCGGGCATCGGCCTGTCGGTCGGCACCGCCAAGCTCCTCACCCAGGCGCTCAGCGGCGCGCCCACGGATCTGGACCTGTCGCCCTTCGCACCCGAGCGGTTTCGCGAACCACCGAGCTCGAGGCGTCCTCGTGGCTGAGCGATTCAGTGGCCGGTCGGCCACTGGGCACGCCGATCACGCTCACTCTCGACGGGCGGCCCGTCGCCGCGGTCGTGGGAGACAGCGTCGGAGTGCGCGTGACCAGAGCCGGCGTGCGTTCCTGGCGGACCACCCGGCACGAGGGGCGCCCTCGTGGGCTGTTCTGCGGCATCGGCATCTGCTACGACTGCCTGCTGACCGTCGACGGCGCCGCCAACCAGCGCGCGTCGCCTGGTGCCGGCGGTGGACGGCATGGAGCTGCAAGCATCCCCTCCGTCAGGACGGTGGCGGATGACTGACGCTCATGCGACCCTCGGACGCAGCTGGCCGTCGTCGGTGCCGGTCCGGCGGGTCTCGCCGCGGCGACTACTGCGGCGCGCGCCGGTTATGTCGGTCGTGCTGATCGATGCCGGCGGACAGCCCGGGGGCCGAGCACTGGCGTCACCGGCCACAATCAGCATGGCAGGACGAGCATCAGGGTCACCACGACTGGCGGACGCTTCCTCCGCTCTGCGCTCGGAACTCGACGTGCTGCGGGACGACGGACGGATCCGCTACCTACCCGACACGCGCAGGTGTGGTTCGTCGAACCTGCCTCGGATGCCGGCTGGCCGCATGTGCTGCGGCTCGGCGCCGTCCAGGGCACGGCCGACGGCTCCGCTCCGTCCGAGCCGACGCCCTCGTGCTCTGTCCCGGAGGCTACGACCGTCAGCTCCCGGTTCCGGGGTGGGATCTCCCCGGCGTGATGGCCGCGGGCGGGATCCAGGCGCTGCTCAAGGGCCACGGCGTGGTCCCGGGCCGACGCGCGGTCGTCGCCGGCACCGGCCCGTTCCTACTGCCGGTAGCGACCGGCCTCGCCGCCGCCGGGGTCGAGGTGGTCCTCGATCTGCGAGGCCGGGGCGCCGAGCTCAGTGGCTCCGCCGTCCCGCCGGCATCCTCGGGGCACCGTCCAAGCTGGTCGAGGGCGCGCGGCATGCCGCCGCGCTGCTGCGCAGCCGCGATCCTGTACCGCCCGCGGACCGCGATCATCCGGATCCACGGGGACCACGCAGCCGAGGCCGTCACCATCGCCCGGGTGGATCGGCGTGGGCCTGCCGATGGTCAGGACTGAGCGGAGCTCGCCGTCGACCTCGTGGGGCTCGGCTGGGGCTTCACCCCTTCACTCGAGCTCGTCCTCCGCGGCCGGTGCGGATACCCGGCTCGATGTTCGACGGCTCCCTGGTCGCCTGGGTGGACGACCGGCAGCGCAGCTCGCAACCGGGCGTCTACGTGGCCGGCGAGGCGACCGGGGTCGGAGGAGCCCGTCTGGCGTTGCGGGAGGGAGAGCTCGCGGCCTTGACCGCGGCCGAGGACGCGGGTCTGCCCTCGGCCCCACGACGTACGATCCGGCTGCGACGAGCGATCCGCCGGGGCCGTGCTTTCGCCGAGCAATGCACCGTGCGCACCCCGTGCCGTCCAGCTGGTCGGAGTGTGCTCGACGACGACACGACGGTCTGCCGCTGCGAGGAGGTGACGGCCGGTGACATCCGCCACGCGCGCGAGGACCTGGGCGCACACGACCAGCGCACCGTCAAGCTGCTCGCCCGGCCGGGGATGGGTTGGTGCCAGGGGCGGGTCTGCGGCTACGCCACCGCCTGCCTTGCGCGCCGGCGGCCGGGACGGTGTCGATTCCCGGGGGACGCCCCGAGCCCGCCGGGACCTGAGCGCCGCCGATCTCCGGCCGCTGGCCAGACGCCCGCTCTGCGCGCCGGTCTCGCTCGGCGAGCTGGCCGGACCTGGACGACAGCATGAGCCCGGCGGACCGAACCGACGACCGCCGCCCCCACTCAGTGATCGCCGGTCGCGCCGGCGGCGGCTTTGCCTGACCAGAGATCCTGGATGTGGTTGATGTGGCGGACCATGAAGGATCTCCACCGCGGCGGCGTCCCGCCGCTCCATCAGATCCAGCAGGTCGAGGTGCTCCCGCGCTGAGGAGACCAAGTACCCGCGGTCGAGCACGCGACGCAAGACCGACCAGTCGGGTCTGACCGCGGAGCTCGGCGACGAGGTCGACCAGCGCGCTGGTTCCCGGAGTAACCGAGCAGCCGCAGGTGGAACTCGCGGTCCGCCTCGGTGTACTGGGCCAGGTCCCCGGCGCGGGCGCCGTCGACGATCTCCTGAGGCCAGCGTGGCGGAGACCGGCGAAGTCCTCCGCCGGGATCTGGTTGGTGACCTCAGCCACAACCGGTGGCTCCAGCAGCCGCCGGATGGCGGTGATCTGGTCCAGCTGCTCCTCGTCGACCACCGTCACCCGGAAGCCCTTGTTCGGGACGACGACGACCAGGTTCTCCTTGGCGAGGTCGAGCATCGCCTCGCGTACGGGGTCGCCGAGACCCCGAACGTCGCGGCCAGCGATGGTGCGGAGTAGACCTCGCCCGGTGTGAGCTCGCCGGAGATGATCGCCGCGCGCAGCGCCCGCAGGACCCGCTCCCGCAGGTTGGCCTTCTCCAGGGGAGTGATGCTCCGCGCTTCGACCGTCACCGTCGACCTCGTTCCAGACTCCGCATCGCTCCGGCGATCTTCGGGACGGAGCCTGATTCGAGAGCCTAGTGCCAGGACGCGCTAGTGGCCGCCCAGGTACGCGGCCGCGACCGACGGGTCGTCGAGCAGCTTCGCGGCCTCACCCTGCATGGCTGAGGCGGCCGGACTCGAGGACGTACGCGTAGTCGGCGATCTCGAGCGCCGCCAGTGGCGTTCTGTTCGACGAGCCAGCACGGTCACGCCCTGGTTCCCGGATCCGTTCGATCGTCTCGAAGATGAGGTCCGACGAGCACTGGCGCGAGACCCATCGAGGGCTCGTCCAGCAGCAGCAGGGCTGGGATCGCCCAGACAGCGCCCGGGCGACGGCGAGCATCTGCTGCTCGCCACCGGACATGGTGCCGGCCTTCTGGTTGATCCGCTCCCGCAGGCGGGGAAGAGATCGAGCACCCGTTCTCCGGTCCTCGGCGATCTTGGCGGTGTCCTTGCGAACGTAAGGCGCCGAGGTCGAGGTTCTCCGAGACCGTCATCCGGTGGAAGATCTTGCGACCTTCCGGGGACTGGCAGATGCCGAGCTTGACCACCTCGTGGCCGGGGATCCCGTTGATCCGTTCGGCCCTGGTAGATCGACCTCGCCCGATGACGCGGGCGCAGCAGGCCGGAGATGGTGCGCAACGTGGTCGACTTGCCGGCCCCGTTGGACCCGATCAAGGTCACGATCTCGCCGGCGTAGACGGTGAGATCCAGGCTGCTGGACGGCCGACGATGTTGCCGTAGCTGGACGCTGATGCCTCTTCAGCTCGAGGATGGTGCTCCTTGCCCTCACCGCGGGCGCGCGTGTCGGCTCGGCCTGGGGGTTGCGGTCATGGCTTGTTCCTCTTGCCTTCCCGGGTTCCGGTCTTGCCGAGGTAGGCCTCGATCACCGTCTGGTTGTTGCGGATGTCGTCGGGCGTGCCCTCGGCGATCATCTTCCCGCGGTCGAGCACGGTGATCCGCTCGCTGATCTTCATGATCACGGCCATGTCGTGCTCGATCAGCAGCACCGAGATGCCCTTCTCGTCGCGGACCCGGTAGACGAACTCGTTGAACGCGCGCCGACTCCTGCGGGTTCATGCCGGCCGTCGGCTCGTCGAGCAGCAGGACCTTGGGCTTCAGGGCCATGGCCCGGGCGATCTCCAGCCGGCGCTGGTCACCGTAGGAGAGGTTGCGGGCCAGCTCACCCTCAGTCTTGCCGATGCCCACGTACTCCAGGAGCTCGCGGGCGTCGTCACGGGACTGTGCGCTCCTCCCGGCGCTGGCCGCGGCGTGCGGATGATGGTCGACAGCCACGCCGGACTTCAGGTGCGGGTGCATCGCCACCATCACGTTCTCCTCGGCGGTCATCAGGTTGAACAGCCGGATGTTCTGGAACGTCCGGGCCAGCCCCATCGCCGCCCGATCGTGTGGCTTGACCGTTGGTGATGTCCTTGCCGCTCCAGGAAGACGAATGCTCCGACGTCACCTTGTAGAGGCCGGTGATCACGTTGAAGAAGCGTGGTCTTCCCGGCTCCGTTCGGTCCGATCAGGCTGACCACCGACTTCGGCGGGATGGTGAACGAGACGTCGTCGACGGCCACCAGACCGCCGAAGCTGGATGGTGATGTGGTCGGCGTAGAGGACGCTGTTCTGCACTGCCTCGGTGTCGATCGGGACACTGACCGCACCGTCGGTCTCGGTCATCGGGACCGGCGTCAGGGTCGCCCGGCGCCCGGAGTGCTGCCCATCTGCGACGCATCGGACAAGAGACTCGCTCACGCCCATCCTCCTTTCCGGCCGGAGTTTCCTCCGGCTTCTTCGAGCACAGGCGACATGCGGACGGCCGCGGCCACCAGCCTCGCGTCCTGCCGCCGGAGTCTGTGATGCTCGACCGCCTCGGTCTCCGCCTCGGCCTCCGAGGCTCTCGGCACCGAGGGCCTCCGCCTCCGTTCTCGACGGCGTCATGCAGGAGTGCACTGCGTTCGACTCTCCGGGAACAAGCCCTCACGACGGAACAGCATCATCAGCACCAGCAGCAGGCCCAAGATGATGTAGTTGTAGCGGGGCAGGACGCCGGCGATGTCGGTCCCGAAGATCTGGTCGATCTGGACGCCGATCTGCTTCAGTCCGTTGCTGTTCAGCCAAGCCAGCAGGAAGGCCCCGATGGTCACGCCCCAGACATTGCCCATACCGCCGAGCACGACCATCAGCAGCACCAGCACCGACTTGCCGAAGTCGAAGCCGGACGGTGAGACGGCCGTGGTGATCGCCGTTGCGTTCGCGACTCCCCCGATGCCGCCGAAGAAGGCACCGACCGCGTAGGCGAGGAGCTTACGTTGCGACGAGGGGAACACCCATCATGCTGGCGGCCAGCTCGTCCTCGCGGATGGCCAGCCACGCCCGGCCGAGCCGGCCTTCCCGGATCCGGAGCGAGACGAAGATGCAGATCCCCACCAGGAAACCAAGGACGAGGATCTTCCACACATTGCCGCGCCGCCGGAGTTCGTGAGCAGGCGCGGAGCGATCCCAGCCGCGCCGAGCGGGCCGGTGCCGATCGGGTCGATCGAGCTGATCCCTGGGTCCCCGTTGGCGACGTTGAACCCGGCGATGTCGTTGGAGTTACGGAAGAACTGCGTGATGACCTCGCCGAAGCCGAGCGTCACCAGGGCCAGGTAGTCGCCGCGGAGCCGCAGGGTCGGAGCGCCGATGATGATGCCCGAGGATCGCGCAGAGTGACCGCCGGCGATGACGAGCACGAGCCAGAAGTTGATGTGGGTTCCGGGCGCCTTGGCCGGGACCGGCGAGAGCAGGTGGAAGTTCCACGTCCAGTTGAACGGGATACGCCATCAGCCAGCCGGCGGTGTAGCCGCCGAGCGCCCAGAAGGCGACGTAGCCGAGGTCCGAGCAGACCGGCGTAGCCGACCACGACGTTCAGCCCGAGCGCCATGATCGCCCACATCAGACACTCGTTGATCGTGGCGACCGGCAGCCACGGAGCTGATCGGCGCCGAGACCGCGCCTGACCAGGTTCGGCAGGATCGCGTAGTAGAGGAAGAACAGGAACAAGATGACAGCGCACGCAGCCGATCGGCCACTTGTAGTGGCTGAGCCTGGTCCGGAACGACCGCCTGCTCGGTTGTCTGAGGACATCGCCGTCACACCTTCTCTGTCGTGGGCCGGCCGAAGATGCCCTCGGGCTTGAACACCATGACGATGATCAAGATGATGAAGACCACTGACTGGGACCAGTTGGAGCCGAGCCCGTACGCGCCGCCCTCGTTCATTGCCTGCATGACGCCGATCGCCAGGCCGCCGACCACCGCGCCCGGTCAGGTTGCCGATGCCGCCGAGCACAGCCGACGGTGAAGGCGATCAAGCCGAGCTGGGTGCCGGTGTCGTAGTAGGTCTGGGTCTGGCAGAGGAAGTACAAGCACGCCGGCCGCGCCGGCCAGCGCGCCACCGAGACCGAAGGTGAAGGAGATGGTGCCGTTCACGTTGATGCCCATCAGCCGGGCGCCGTCCTGGTCCTGGGCCACCGCACGCATGGCCTTGCCGGTCCTTGGTCCTGGACACGATGTAGGTCATGGCCAGCAGCAGCGGCGACCGTGACGGACGGCCACCATCAGCAGCTTGTAGATGAAGACGCCTTCCACCTGAGGACCGCCCCAGATCACGGGCCAGTTCTTCTGGGCCGAACCGTTGATGTAGTCCTGCTGGGCGATGCCGCGAAACAGGAAGCTCAGGCCCAACCGCCGTCATCAGCGGCGCCAGCTTGGGTGCCGATCGAAGCCGGCGATAGGCGAGTCTCTCTGCTCCCATGTTGACCAGGGCGCCGAACGCCATGCAGACGACGAGCGCTACCAGCAGTGGCAGGATGCTGGCCGCGCTCAGCTGACCTACGCCCATAACGAGTCACCATCAGGGCCGCAGCGACGATGGTGGCCAGCATGAACAGGTCGCCGTGGGCGAAGTTGATCAGCTCGATGATGCCGTAGACCATCGTGTAGCCGAGCGCGACCAGGGCATAGAGCAGGCCGTTCTGCAGACCCACGAGCAACGACCCGAGGAATCGACTTGCGGTCGGCGATGAGTATTCGCCACGGACCAGAAGATGATGCCAGCGCAAGGATGACCCAGCCCAAGACCCGCTCCACGAGCGGACCGAGCCGGACCCTGGCTTTGCGCTGCGTGCCTCCTATCACCAACGACGCTGTGGCCATAGGACCTACCTTTCGGGAGCTGGTTGGAAGCTCCGAACAGTGTCGCACCTCAGAACCGACTGATCGGAATGAGCATGAGAGAACGCCGGGCCCGAGCGCGGGCCCGGCGGCGCATTACTCGCCGATCGACTGCGTCTTGACGAAGGATCTCCCTGCCGTCCTTGACGATCTCGATGGTCGATGAGGTTCTCGTGGTGTCCCCGGTTGCCGGATCGATCTTGATCTCCTTGCCGGTGACCGACTGGTCGGCCGGGATCGGTGATGCCCGACGCCGCTCAGCACCGCCGCGTGTGACGCCCTTGCGGGTGCCGTCCGACGTCTGCGATGGCCGCCAGGATCACCTGGACCGCCGCGACACCGTAGCAGCGGGTAGCCACCCTCGGGGTCCTTGCCGTACTTGGCCTTGTACGCGTCGAACAGCTTCGCGCCCGCCCCGCCGGCCTCTGACCAGCTCGACTCCGGTGAGGCCCGCGAAGGTCAGGTACATGCCCGCCGACTCCGGCAGCTTCAGCATGTCCGGATAGCCGGTGAAGCCGTCGGGGCCGAACAGCTTGACGGCGCCGTCGTTGGGACCGAGCACCGCGACCTTGTCCTTGATCAGCTGGCCGCCGTTGTTGTCGTAGATGCCGCCGAGGTAGACCAGGTCGGCGCCGAGGCCTTGACCGCCTGGTAGAGGGCGGTGTAGTTGGGCTGCTTGGCATCCCACGCCTGCTCGCCGACGATCTCGATGCCCAGCTTCTTGGCCGCAGTCGCGAAGGCCTTCGGCCACGCCGAGCCCGTAGGTCTGGTTGTCGTTGAGCACGAACGCCTTCTTGACCTTGAGGTCCGTGCTTGGCGAACGGCGGCGGCAGCCTGGCCCTGGTAGTCGTCGGTGGTCACGACCCGGGCGTAGTTGCGGACGCCGGTCGGGTAGTACTTGTCCGGCTCGCCCGGTGTCCCACTTCTTGGTCAGGCCCGGGTTGGTGTTCGCGTGCGACACCATGAGCATCGGACCGGTGCTGTCCTGGTTGAGCGTGGGCACCTCGATCTTCGCGCAGCCGGAGTTGTAGGTCACCCATCACGGCGACCTCAGCTGGTGTTGGCGACGTGGTCCGTACGCGTTCTTCGCGCAGGCCGCGTCGTCCCAGGCGCCCTTCGCCGCGGTCGAGTCGTCGTAGGTCTTCAGTGTGACGTTGTACTTCCCGGCCTTGCCGCCCACCTGCTCGAGGTAAAGCTGGATCAGCTTGTTGGTCGATTCGGACTGTGATCGCGCTGGCGCCCTGGAGCGGAAGGTCGTTCCGACGGAGACGGCCAGGTCAGCCGAGCCGCCGCCTCCTCACTCGCCGGCTCCTCCACCGTTGGTTCGCGCACGCGGACAGTGACAACGCGGCCACTGCGCTCGAGCACGACCACCGCGGGTCATGGATCGTGGTAGCAAAACTCCTCCACCACGAAGTGCACGCGATCGAGCGCACCGTGCGCCGACCGGCCTGACAGAGTCCAGTGGGGTCCGGATCAATAGCGGCCGTCTGCCCCGAGCTGGCGGGAGGCCGCTTCATCCGTGCGCCCTGATGGTGTCTGAGGTACAATCATGTGCAGCCTGACGTGTGCATACAACCACAGCGTTCAGCATTCGTTGGATCGTCTGACCCCATGTTTGCGCGATTGTTGCGCCCGGCAACCCAGTCGCGCATCGCCTGAGCCTCGAGTGCGCGGATTTGTCCGGTCGCCGACACAGTTGGCGCTGCTGGATCAACACGCCTCTCAGTTGTGGTTTTCAGGTGGATGCTGCCGGGCGCAGCCGCTGGCTGCAGCGTGGCCACGGTTCCCGCCGGAGCCTCGGCGTACACCACTGGTCGCGAAGCTCAGATGGCGCGAGAATGGCGAGGTCGGAGGACGACCCACCAGACAGGACGAACCGATGACTCTGCTCCCCGACCACCAACGACCCTGGATGAACCAGCCCGCGGGATGGGCCACTCTGGTCCGACGGCAACCCTTCTCCAACGCCGATGTCGCGGATTTCGACACCGAGCGCGCGTGTTCCACTCCTGGTCTCCAGCAGCGCGACCCCACGCCATCTGCTGATCGGCGGATCCGGGCAGCGTCGTGTGTGGATCACGACGGCAACCGCTACCTGGACCCTCTCCAGCCAGCTCGTCCACACCAGCCTCGGGCATCAGCATCCCAAGGTCGTCGCCGCGATCGTCGACCAGGCACGAGACGCCTCGACCACCGTCGCGCCCGGCCACGCCAACGCGGTCGCGGGCCGAGAGCCGCGCGCTTGATCACCGCAACGGGCGCCGGCGGGGTTCGACAAAGTGTCTTCTTCACCAACGGCGGCGCCGACGCCAACGAGAACGCCATCCGGCTGGCGCGCCTGGCTCGCCGGCCAGCGACAAGGTCGTCTCGCGCTACCGCTCCTACCACGGCAACACCGGCGCCGCGATCGTCGCCACCGGCGACTGGCGACGCATCCCCAACGAGTACGCCCGCGGGCACGTCCACGTCTTCGGTCCCTACCCTCTACCGCACTCGGAGTTCTGGGCCCAGACCCCGAGGAGGAGTGCGGCCCAGCGCGCTGCACCACCCTCGAGCGGGTCATCCAGGCTGGAGGGTCCGCGAGCACCGTCGCGGCGATTCTCCTGGGAACGCATTCCTCGGCACGGCCGGCAGATCAACGGTCCCCCCCCGCCGGGCTGCCTCTGCGCCGGCGTCCGAAGGAGTTAGCCGACCGGTACGGGATCCTGCTCATCCTCGACGAGGTGATGGCCGGCTTCGGCCGGACCGGCCAGCTGGTTCGCCTTCGACGCGTCCGACGTCCTGACTGACCTGATCACCTTCGCCGCGGGCGTCAACTCCGGCTACGTTCCCGATTGGCGGCGTGATCATCTGACCCGATCCTGGCGACACGTCATTCGACGACCGCGTGGCTTCCGAGGCGGAGCTGACCTACACCGGCCACCCGCTGGCCGCAGCGAAAGCATCGTCGCCGCGCTGACGGCGATGGAGAGAGGAGGGCGTCGTCCGGCACGCCGCCCGGATCGGCGCCGAGCGTTCTCGCCAGCTCCGCGTCTCGCGGCGCTGGCCGACGAGCGTGAGCTGATCCGGAGAGGTCCGCAGCGCACCGGTGTCTTCTGGGCCGATCGAGCTTCGTCGCCGACCCGCCGACCAGAGAGCCGCCGCCGGACGCTGCCGCGATGGCTCGCGCTCAAGCGGCGACCCGCTGCGGTCGCGGTGCTGCTGCCGTTCACCGTCGACAACCGGATCCACGTCGTGCCGCCCGCCGTCGATCACCGCCGGACGAGGCATCGCCACGGCTCCGGACCTGATCGACCAGGCGCTGCGCCGGCGCTCGGCGGCTAGACACGCCGCGGCATGGGTCTGTCGCCGCCAATACAGGACGGTGATAATCGGCGGATGCGGACGAACGTCCACGGGCAGCCGATCGGTGACCCCGTCCCAGGCTGGCAGCACGGCCGCGACCGGCCGTCCAGACCCTCACCGGCTCGTACTGCCGTCTGGAGGGCTGGACCCGGCCCGCCACGCCGACGACCTCTTCACGGCCGATCGGGCCGATGCGCACGGCGCACCACGCTGGACCTACCTGCCGGTACGGCCCGTTCGCGCGACCGTGCGAGCTACACCGCCTGGGTCACCGACGTCGCGGCACAACCCGATGACCCGTACTTCTTTGCAGTCGTCGACACCGATCCGGAAGCCTCGCCGACGTCAGGGACCGGGCCGCGGGCGTGCTCAGTCGCCTGCGGGTGCACCCCGAGGCCGGCTCCGATCCAGGTCGGGCACATCCACCTCTCGCCCGCGCTGCAGCATCGACGAGGGCAGGCGACCGAAGGCGCAGCTACCTGCTACCGTGAGCCTACGTCTTCGACGCAGCCCGCTACCGCCGCTACGAGTGGAAGTGCGACGCGCTCAACGCGCCGTCCCGCCGGGCGGCCGCGGCCGGCTCGGTTCAAGCTACGAAGGGATCTTTCGGCAGGCGCAAGTGGTCAAGTGGCGCAACCGTGACGCGGCCTGGTACGGTCGTCGACGCCGAGTGGCCAGAGGTTCGCGAGGCGTTCCGGGCGTGGCTCGCATCCGGACAATCCTCGACACCGGACGGTGTCAGCGCACCAGCCTGCAGGCTGCTCGTCATGAGCCGGTCGGCGACTACGACGATCGTCGCCTGAGTGGGTCGATGGGATCGGCGGCCGCCCACACGCGCTCGCCGCCCGCGGTTGAGCGTCCCGGCCTGAGAACTTCGGCCCAGCAATACGTAACTGAACGAAGTAA
>ERZ1370068.8408-contig-7264_pt1 | contig 73262 bp, 85 predicted proteins | sample MGYA00561227_ERZ1370068 | MGnify/ENA primary metagenome ERZ1370068 (study PRJEB38410, sample SAMEA6850437) | metagenome | study: Metagenomic assessment of the ecological functions of the soil: analysis of the soil microbiota associated with the... | reverse complement strand
GTTACGTATTGCTAGACTTATTGACGGCCTCCGGGCAAGGAAGGCACCGTTCCTGATCTGCTCCTTCTGGCTCGTCTCCGCGCTCGCGATCGTCGGCGAGATGCACGCAGGCGAGATGACCTGATGGAGCGCTGCTCCGATCGAAGTCGCCGCTCGGCCTGTACGCGGAGAGTCTCGACGCGCCGCACCGGCCGCCACCTCGGCAACCTCCCGCAGGCCTTCTCGCACCTGGCGCTGATCGAGGCGGCGGCGATCATACGTGCCTGAGATGGATGAGTAGAGTACTGACCATGGACGACTACGACGCGATCATCATCGTCGGAACTGGCGCCGGCGGCGCACGCTCGCCCGGCACCTCGCGCCCTCCGGCAAGCGGATCCTGCTGCTCGAGCGCGGCGACTGGCTGCCGCGCGAGCCGCAGAACTGGCTCGCCCAGGACGTGTTCGTGGACAACCGCTACGTCTCCCAGGACACGTGGTACGACGAGGAGGGCAAGCCGTTCCAGCCGCAGATCCACTACTTCGTCGGCGGCGCGACCAAGCTCTACGGCGCGGCGCTCTCACCGGCTGCGCGCCGAGGACTTCGGCGAGCTCCGCCATCACGACGGGATCTCGCCCGCGTGGCCGATCTCCTACGACGAGCTCGAGCCCTACTACACGCAAGGCCGAGCAGCTCTACCGAGGTGCACGGACGCCGCGGCGAGGACCCGACCGAACCGCCCGCGAGCGCGCCGTACCCGCACCCGGCCGTCTCGCACGAGCCGCGGATCCAGCAGCTCTCCGACCAGCTCGCCGCCGCCGGCTACCACCCTTCCACGCGCCCTGCGGGATCCTGCTCGACGAGCAGAACATGCCGTACAGCACCTGCGTGCGCTGCGCCAACTGCGACGGCTTCCCGTGTCCTGGTGCATGCCAAGGCCGACGCCGAGGTGCTCGGCGTGCGGCCCGGCGCTCGAGCACGAGAACGTGACGCTGCTGACGAACGCGAAGGCGATCAGGCTCGAGACGAACGAGGCAGGCACGGCCGTCACCGAGCGTCGTCGTCGAGCGCGACGGCGGCGACGGAGACGCTCGCCGGCGATCATCGTCGTCGTCGCCTGCGGCGCGGCCAACACGGCCAAGCTGCTGCTCGCTGTCGGCGAGCGACAAGCACCCGAACGGGCTCGCCAACGGCTCCGACCAGGTCGGGCGCAACTTCATGTTCCACGACAGCGATGGCGGTGCTCGCGCTCTCGCGCGAGGAGAACCTGACCGTCTACCAGAAGACGCTCGGCCTCAACGACTTCTACTTCGGCAGCGACGACTTCGAGTACCCGCTCGGGAACATCCAGATGGTCGGCAAGTCGCAGGCGCCGATGTTCCGCGGCGAGAAGCCGGGCGAGACGAAGCTCGCGCCTGAGTGGACGCTGGAGCGGTGGCCCGGCACGCGATCGACTTCTGGCTCTCGACCGAGGACCTGCCGCGGGCCGAGAACCGGGTCACCGTCGACGGCGACGGCAAGCGTCACGCTCAGCTACACGGAGACGAACGCGGAGGCGAAGAAGCAGCTCTACGAGAAGCTCCAGTCGACTGCTCGGGCAAGCTCGACATGAACCCGGGCCACCTCTTCCACCGCTTCGCCTACATGAAGAACGACATCCCGGTCGCCGGCTGCGCGCACCAGGCCGGCACCTGCCGCTTCGGCACCGACCCGGCGACGTCGGTGCTCGAACGCGGACTGCCAGCGCGCACGAGCTCGACAACCTCTACGTCGTCGACACGAGCGTCTTCCCGAGCATCGGCGCGGTCAACCCGGCGCTGACCGCGATGGCGAACTCGCTTGCGCGTCGGCGACCACCTGCTCGAGCGGGATGGGCGCCAGCCAAGCGGGCAAAGCGGCGACGCCGGCCGGACCAGGCCGCCCACGACCTAGGGCTTCGGCCCATGGCCTCCGCGCTAGGCCCTCGTAGCGCGGCGTTCCTCCTCGCTCTGGCGGCGGCGCTCCACCGGAAAGGTGCGCTGAGCCTCCCGAGATCTCGCTCCAAGCGGAGACGACCTGGATCACGTGAAGCCACTTCCGCAACGACGGCGTTAGGCTCCCTTCATGCCGGAGGGGCTCTCGGCGAGCGAGGTCGGGAAAGAGATCGGCGAGCACGCGGAGCACGCCGACCCGCACGAGCGGCGCGACCGGCTCATCTCCATCATCGAGGCCGTCCTGCTCTCGGTCGTGGCGCTGCTAGCGGCGTGGTCGGGGTACGCGGCCGCCAAGTGGTCGACCGAGTCGCGCGTGGAGCTCGCCACGGCGTCGAAGCTTCGGATCGAGGCGAGCCGGGCGGATTCCGACGCGGGCGAGCTGCGCGACTTCGACTCGTCCACCTTCGAGTCCTGGTTCGCGGCCTACACCGTCGGGCAACAAGACCGCCATGCGGGTGGCGGAACACAGGTTCCGGCCCGAGTTCAAGGTCGCCTTCGACGCCTGGCTCGCGACGAAGCCGGCGACGAACCCCGAAGCGCCGCGGGGGCCTACGTACATGCCGCAGTACAAGCGGCCCGGTCGTGGCCGAGGCTCGGGCCTTCGACGATCAAGCCAAAGCAGCCTTTCTCGACGGCGAAGGACGGCTCGACCGCCGACAAGTACATCCGGCTCACGGTCGTCCTGGCCAGCATCCTCTTCCTGGTCGGCATCTCGACACACTTCCCGTACCGGAGCATCCGCTACGGCCTGATCGGCTGGGCATCGCCCTGCTCGTGCTGTCGCTCGTCCAGCTGTCAGCGCTGCCGCTGCCTCCGTCCTGAGCTCTCCGAGGAAAGCGACCTCCGGGCACCCGCTCTTCGAACCGAACCCTCGACATGTGGGTGCCGGGGCGCGACGGCAGGCCTGAGCTTCCCCCTTGATAGAGTCCGGCCGGTGCTGGCAGGCGCTCGCGGCGCCGTCATCCCGCTCGGGCTGGGCGGAGCGGTCAGCCCTGTCATGTTGACGGAGCAAACCGTGCTCCTCGCCGGCCCGGACGGTGGTAGGGCAGGGTACGCTACGCCGCCGGCGTGGTCCTCACCACGTTCGTGATCGTCGTCGCCATCGTGCTGTTCGGACGCGCGATCTCGCTCCCGACCAAGCCGCACCTCGACGCGACGCTCGACCTCGTTCTCGGCCTGGTCTTGGTCAACGTGGCTGTTCTCGTTCTCGTCTTGGGACGGCGCCGGGCGGGTCGCCGAGTCGCAAGGGCGGTGACGACCGTCGGCGTGCGAGTGGTTCGCGCCAGGCTCGGGCGGCGTTTCCGTTCGGCGTGTTCGCCATGGCGACTAACGTCACGACGCTGGCCCTGATCGCAGCGGCCGCCAGAGAGATCTCCAGGGCTGACGCTGAGATCGCAGCTGTCAGCGGTGCTCGTCCTCGTGCTCGTCGGCCTGGTTACAACGCCGGCGTGGGTGCCCCTCGCCCTGACCAGGGTTGCCCCGGTCCCAGCCAGCGCGCGCTCGCTGCTGTGCGCGATCAGATCGCTCGCCGCGGTCGCGGGTTCACCGTCGGGCTGCTCAGCGCCGCCGGGCTGTTCTTCATCGGACGCGGGCTCATACGGCTGCTCGGCTGACGTATGCCGCCGCAAGGACGTCATCCCCACACTCCGCTCGACCTGTCGGCGTGGAGAGGAGACTGACATGCGCCTCGAGATCGGCAATCGCGTCCGCTGCACCGACGGGGTGTACGGCGAGCTGGCGGACATCGTCATCGACCCGCTCGAGAAGCGCGTGACGCAGCTCAGTAGTCCAGCCAGAGCAAGGCGAGGGAGAGGCGCGGCTGGTGCCCATCCGGCTGGCGAAGGGCAGAGACGACGAGCAGCGCGAGATCGAGCTGGAGTGCACCCTGGACGAGGCGCAGGGGTTCGAGTCCGTGCACGAGGCCGCCTACCTCCGGCTCGGAGAGAGCCCCGCCGAGGACCCCGACTGGGACGTCGGCGTCGAGGATGTCCTCGCGCTGCCGTACTACCGGCGGTCTCGGCGTAGACGCGTATACGGGCGAGCTCGACTCCCACGTGACCATCTACTACGACCGCGTGCCGAAGGGCGAGGTCGAGGTCCGGCGGGCGAGCGCCGTCATCTCTGCGGACGACCATTCACTGGGCGAGGTGGACGGCTTCGTGGTCGACGCGGACGAGCACATCACGCACTTCGTCCTCGAGCGCGGCCACCTCTGGGGACGGAAGGAGGTCACCATCCCGATCGGGGCCGTCGCCAGGGTCGAGAGCGACGCGGTGCACGTCGCCCTGTCCAAGGACGAGGTCGGCGCCCTCCCCGCCGTTCGCGTCGGCCGACACGGCTGACGCCCTCGCGGCGCGGCGAGCTGCGGGCGCCCTCGGCCACGTCGAGGCGACGATCGAACTCGATCTGCTTAGCGATGCGAGACGATCTGTCCCGCGCGTTGTCCTCACCGACACTCACCGGAGGGGACGAGCATCGAGTCAGTCGAACGCGACTTCGTCTTTCGGATCGACATCGGGAATGGCAAGGGGCTTCGCCTGCGGCAGGATCACAACGCCAGATTCGCCGACGACGGAAACCTCGACTTTCGTTCTCTCAGCCGATCAGTCGTATTCGGGGCGAGATGTTTAGAGCTGAGACCGCCTGTTCTCGGGGTAGTCCGTGGTCTGGCCAGCGTCCTCTCATCTGAGGAACAGCGCCGCGGCACTTCCTGACTAGTTTCTCCCCGCGCGAGGCGCTAAGCCGCGGCGTTCACCCCGCGGCTGCACGATCAAGCCAACCTGCGTGCGTACACAAGACGCCGGTACGACCTTTGGGGTGGTGTGATCAAACGTCCATCTCGGCGACGATGCGGCCGGACGCTGCTGCCTCCTTGAGCGTGCGGTAGTCCCGATCGTTTTGGTCGGCGTACGTCTCGGAAAACGAGGCCATGGCGCGGTCGAAGGAGTCGCCGCTGCCGAGATAGGCGGCGATCGCGATCCTGTCGCCCGAGCGCGCGTGGGCTCTCGCGAGCGTCCAGCCGCAGATCTCTGCCGTAGGCCTCCAGCTCTGGCGGTCCATCAGCTCGACGTCCACCGAGCCCTTCGGCGTCCCATAGTTGCCGGATGTAGAAGTCCCGTCTTCTCGCCGTCGATCGTCACGATTCGCTCCCACCCGAGCAGGATGTCGGGCGCCGCCTGCATCATCCGCTGCCCTTCCACGACGCGCTGTCCGTGCTGGGTGTACTGGCTCTTCCCGAGGAACGGCTCCAGTACCGAGGCCTGCGCTTCCTTGAACTGGAGGAACAGCGGGTCGTTCTTGTCGCGGCCCACCATCAGCAGGATCCAGGAGCGGGTACCCACGCTGCCGACACCGACGACCTTCCGAGCGGCGTGCACGTACCGGTAGCTCTCGAGCAGGTTGCGCCGGTCGCGCGGCAGCGTGCGTCTGTATGTGCGAATCATGCGCCGCACAACGTCCTCCAGGTGGTCCTGCTCAGCATCTGGGAGTACGTCCTCGATCGGCGTGACGAGGGAGGGTTGCCGACGATCCGTAGCTCGCCGTCGACGGTCCGACACAGCTTTGCGAGAGCTCGCATGCTGTCCTTCGTGTGCACCTTGGCGACGTCGGTCTGGAAGCGCTTCATCTGCTTGCGGGACGCCGATGCTCCGAGCTGTTTGAGGATCGCCGCGACGTCGAGGCGCGTGTACCAGACGTCGATGTTGCGCATCTCCGCGAAGCGCGCGATCGCTTCGCGGTACTCACGCGCCGCCGCCATCACGACCGAGCGGCGAGACCGCCTCGTCGAAGCCGCGATCCCGGCCCGCGACCGCGACGCTCGCGGCGAGCCGCTTCAGGTCCCACTCGAATGGCCCCGGAAGCGTCTCGTCGAAGTCGTTGATGCTGAAGACGAGCCTCCGATCCGGCGCGGCGAAGATGCCGAAGTTCGAGAGGTGCGCGTCTCCGCAGAGTTGAGCGTGTAAGCCTGTCCGCGGCCCATCCGCGAGATCGGCCGCCATCAGATAGGCGGCGCCGCGGAAGAAGGTGAACGGCGACACGAGCATGCGCCCGTACCGGATCGGGCCGAGCTCTGGAAGACGGGTCTGCGCCTGCTCCTCGAGGAGATCGACGGGATCTGCGCGTCTGGCCCCGGCTCCCAGCGGCGTGCGCCGAGCGCGGCAGCTCGCCGCGCGCGGCCTTGCCCCGGGCGGCCCGCTCGGCGGGCGTGAAGTGCGGCACCGCCTTCGGCCTGGAAGAGCTCCCGCCCGTCGCTGCGCTCTCGTCCAGGACGTGCGTCGCGGCCTCCGGAAGCCGTCGCGGAACCTGGGTCGAGAGATCCGAAGGTGGTCGTCCGCGTTCCTCATCGTCTTACTCCTTTCGCAGGCTCCCTTGAGCGCGCTGCGGACGATGCGAGCCTCGCGAAGTGTGCCTGAACGGATGGGCGTGCGTAGTCCCCTGCACGTTGCGGGGATCCCGGAAGCTCTCGGTCAATCCCTTCTGTGCGTCAGTTGCTCGAGCGTCCGTTCCATGGCAACCGGTCGGAGCCCGCTCGCGCCGTGGTGGTAGGGATTGTCGAGGAACCAAGGAGGAGCAGGGTGGAGGTGATCACGACCGCGACGCTGCCCATCATCGTCGCCTGCACGATTGCTCGCTCGGCGCTGTCGGCGAAGAAGAGCATGAAGACGAAGATGATCCCGGCGCTCAGAAACAGGACGATCACAGAGGGGTCGGGATCACACCCTCGGCGCCATGCGTCCGGTCGGCGCGCGCGCTCTCGCGGTCGGTCCGCTGATCGAGCCACTTGCCGTAGGCGGCCTGCTCGGCCGCCGAGCGCGGCTCGACCGTCTTCAGCGTTCGGAACATCGCGATCCCCCATGGGTTGTGCCCGATGCCCAGGGTGCCCGACTCCATTCGCGGCCATTCCTGGTGGACGACCGCGCGCGCGTAGCAGATGAGCTCACCCGAGAAGCGACCACGCACCGCGACGGGCATGAGCTGGGCCGTCTCGAACTGCTCCGCGACGATCTGCGCCTCGGCCACGGCGCCGCTGCGCGAGGTGTCGAAGCTCTCGAAGGCCAGGAAGACGACGAAGCCCAGTAGCACGGCGAAGCCGGTTGCGAGGACGCCGAACACCCCGGCGCGCGCGGTCGCCGTCCTCGAAGTAGCTCCCCTCGGGAGCCCGGCGGCGGACGAGCAGCATGGCGGTGATGGCGACGACGCTCACGGCCGCGACGATCAGCGCCGCCCAGTAGAGGTTCACGGTGACGGGCCGCGCGCTGCCGGCGGCAGTGTCATCGAGGCGCGCAGCGCGACGAGCGGCGCGTCAGGGACGCGGATCAGGCCCCGCGTGGGGCGATCGAGGTCGAAGATGACCAGCAGGAGCACGGTCACGAGCGCGCCGGCGAGGACGACGGTGGTGGCGCCCCGGCCGTGCATGGCCGTGTACAGCGCGAGCAGGCCGAAGGCGAACGCGGCGCCGAGCACCTCCAGCGCCAGCACGGCGTTGGGGATGCGGTTGTTGAGCGCGGCGACGCGCACCGTCTGCTGGTCGATCATCTCGTTCAGGGTCTCGACGTAGAGCCGCGGCGCGCTATCTCGTGGCGCGGCTGTGAGCGCGTTCCCGGCCAGCGTCCAGAGCCGGCGCTGGAGCACGTCTTGCCGGGCGACCACGCGTCCGAACCTGGCGGTGGTCGGGACCGCATGCGAGAGCGCCAGGCTGGCGTCCGTGTATTGCCTCGAGCAGTTGCGAGCGAGCGGCTTCGCATCGGCTCGGCCAGGGTCTGCGCGCGCAGGTATGTGGTCCCGATCGTGTTGGCGTCGTCGACGACGGCGGCCCGGCGCGAGTCGTAGCGCCCGATCGCCAGCGTCAGGCCGAAGGCGAGGATCAGCCCGACCAGCGCGAAAAACGCCCCTTGCACGATCCCGACCGGCTCGCGCAGCGTCTCGGCCTGCCTGCGCAACACCCGGCCGGCCAGGTACCCGAGGGCCACGAATCCGAGGACGACCGCCGGCGATGATCAGCCAGAGCTCCCAGGTGCTTAGGCGGAAGAACACCGGTGGAGAGCATCGCAGGAGCCGTGCGCGAGGGGCGCCGGACGTTGACTCACATCAGAAGCACGTTGCTGCGGACGGGCATTCCGTACTCACGGCGTAATGCCCCACGTGGCCACGCGTGTTTCGCCTGGTTCCAGGATGATCAGGCCGTCGCCGGTTCTGAACGCGTCTCGGGGCGCATGTCATCGGCTCAACCGCGACGCTCCGCCGGGCGACGTCGGGCAGCGGATCGCCGGTGAACACCATCAGGTACGGCCAGCTCTCGTCGACCCACAGCGCCGTCTCTCCGACCCGGGCCTGCGCCTTGCCGTCGGCGTCGCGCTCGAGCCCGGGTGAAGCAGTGGTCGAGCACGGTGCCGCCGACCGGCCTGGGCTGCGCGGAAGTCGAGCTCCCCTCGACGGCCGACTCGCCGACGGGCAGGCCGCGCTCGTTCGATCGGAGGACAGTCTCGGCGGTGACCCGCAGCTCGACGTCGTCCACGCGGTCGCCCTCGACCGCGAGGTACGGGTGGACACCCGCTCCGTAGGGGCAGGGCGCCGAGCCGACGTTGGTTGCCATCGATTTGCACCGTCAGCCCGTCTTCGCCGAGGCGTAATCGACGCGGAGGGCGAGCGCGAACGGGTAGCCCGGGCTCGGGAAGAGCGTGTGCTCCAGCACGGCGCGCTCAGGCGCACGCTCGGCAACCGACCACTCGGACCAGCGGACGAGGCCGTGGATTGCGTTGTTGTCGCGCGGGCTCGTCGAGTGCGAGCTGGTAGCTTCTGCCCGTCGAAGTCGTAGCGGCCGTCCTCGATCCGGTTCGGCCAGGGCAGCGTGCAGCTGCCCCCGGCCCGAGGGGCAGACCTCGCGCGGCGCTGTAGCCGTCGAGCACCCGCCTGCCGCCGGCCGAATACGTGCGCAGGCCGCCGCCGACGCTCACCACGACAGCGTGCTGGTCGCCGAAAGCGAGCTCTGATCTGGTCGCCCGAGGGCGCAACACACGCCGAGCGCAGGCACCGCCGGGAGTTTCAGTTGCGGCCCCGGGAAACGCTTCATCCCCATTGGACGATGTCGCCGAGAGGGCACGGATCTAGCGTCGGCGCCGCATGAGCCCACTCGCCTCGACGGTGGTGGATCTCGCGCGGCTTCAGTTCGCGACGACCTCGATCTACCACTTCCTGTTCGTGCCGCTGACGCTGGGCCTGGGGCCGCTCGTCGCGATCATGCAGACGATCTGGCACCGCACCGGGAACGAGGCCTGGCTGCGGCTGACGCGCTTCTTCGGGACGCTCTTCCTGATCAACTTCGCGATCGGGGTCGCGACCGGCCTGGTGCAGGAGTTCGAGTTCGGGATGAACTGGTCGGTGCTACTCGAGGTTCGTCGGCAACGTCTTCGGCGCGCCGCTCGCGGTCGAGGGGCTGGCCGCCTTCACGCTCGAGTCGACCTTCCTCGGGCTCTGGATCTTCGGCTGGAACCGCCTCTCGCCGCGCGTGCACCTGGCGACGATCTGGATCGCGGTCGCTCGGCACCTGGCTGTCGGGGTACTTCATCCTCGTCGCGAACTCGTGGATGCAGCACCCGGTCGGCTACAAGATCGTGAACGGCGAGGCGCAGCTGACGAGCGTCTGGGCGCTCCTGTCGAACGGGTTCGCGCTGCGCGCGTACCTGCACACGATGCTCGCCGGTCTGATCTTCGGGTCGATCGTGATGCTGGGCGTCTGCTGCTGGCACTTCCTGCGCGGCCACGACGTCGACGCTCTTCCGCAAGGCGGCGAAGCTGGCGCTGATCGTCGCGGTGCCGGTGACGCTGCTCCAGCTGATCGTCGGCAACCGCTTCGGGGAGGCGGTCACGAGCGCGCAGAGCATGAAGATCGCCGCCTCCGAGGCGCAGTGGAACACCTGCCAGCCGTGCGGCTTCTCGCTATTCCAGATCGGCGGCTTCACCGAGGACGACGAGACGCCGAGCTTCTCGATCACGATCCCGCGGCTCCTCTCGTACATGGCCACCGGCTCGTTCGACGGCCAGGTGCAGGGCCTCAACCGAGCTCCAGGCGCCAGGAGCAGAGCAAGTACGGCCCCGGCAACTACATGCCGAACGTCAGGGTGATCTACTGGTCGATGCGGGTGATGGCGTTCGCCGGGGTGCTGATGTTCCTGGTCGCCGCCCTCGGTGCGCTGGCTGTACTGGAAGAAGAAGCTCGAGCGGGCGCGCTGGTTCCAGTGGACGGCGCTCGTCGCGATCGCCCTGCCATACATCGCCGCGACCGCCGGCTGGATCCTCACCGAGATGGGACGCCAGCCCTGGATCGTGCAGGACCTGCTGAAGACGAGCGAGGCGAACTCGCCGAGCGTCAGCACGACGTGGCTCGGCATCAGTCTCGGCGTCTTCGTCACGCCTCTACGTCGTCCTCCGCGTCGTCGACTTCGTGCTGATGCGCCGCTACGCGCGTCTGGACCCGCCGGCTGCCCGCAGGAGCAGATGCCCGCACCGGCGGTGACCTACTGATGGACCTCCAGATCTTCTGGTTCTGCCTGATCGCGGTTTTCTGGAGCGGCTACTTCCTGCTCGAGGGCTTCGACTTCGGCGTCGGGATGCTGCTCCCGTTCCTGCCGCGGAACGAGCGAGAGCGCGGAGCGATGTTCGAGACGATCGGTCCGGTCTGGGACGGCAACGAGGTCTGGCTCGTCGTCGCTGGCGCTGCGACCTTCGCCGCGTTCCCCGCCTGGTACGGGACGATGTTCTCGGGCTTCTACCTGCGCGCTGCTGCTCGTCCTCTTCTTCCTGATCATCCGTGTGGTCTCGTTCGAGTGGCGGGACAAGGAGCAAGAGCCCCCGCTGGCGAAGGGCGTGGCTGTGGGCGAACGCCGTCGGGAGCTTCGGCGCGTCGCTGATCTGGGGCATCGGCCTCTCGAATCTCCTCTACGGCCTGCCGATCGACTCGAGCGGCGACTTCACGGGGACGTTCTGGGGACCTCTTCAGCGGCTACACCGTGCTCGGCGGCCTGACGATCGTGCATCCTGTTCGCCTTCCACGGCGCGACCTACCTCACGCTGCGGACAACCGGCGACCTCTGCAGAGCGGGCGGCCGCAACGGCGCGCCGCCTTCTCGATCGTCGCCGCGCTCGCGGTCGCGGGCTTCCTCTCATGGACGATCGCGGTCGCGGTCGACCGGAATGACAAGGACGTCTTCCCGCCGATCCTGCCGGCCGCGCTGGCGATCGCCGCCGTCGCCCTCGCGGTGCTCTTCGCCTTCGTGCGACGCAGCGGCTGGGCCTTCGTGATGACCGCGCTGGCGACGGTGCTGTGGGTGGCCGCGCTCTTCACCAGCCTCTACCCGCGGGTGATGGTCTCGAGCCCGAACTTCGGGAACAGCCTCACCGTCGACGGCGCCTCCTCGGCGCACTACACGCTGGCGGTGATGAGCGTCGTCGCGGCGATCTTCGTCCCGCTCATGCTCCTCTACCAGGGCTGGACGTACCACGTGTTCCGGGGCCGGGTGGGAGGCGGCGAGGTAGCGGCTCCCGCCGGCGGCTCGCCCGCGGCCTGAGCGTGCGCGCGCTCGACCAGCGGCTCCTGCGGCGGGCCCGGCCCGTGCGCCGCCTGCTCGCCCTCGACGTCGTGCTCGGGGTTGGTGGCGGCGGCGCTCGTCCTCGTCCAGGCGACGCTGCTGGCGCGCATCGTTGCTCGGGCCTTCGAGGGCGCCTGCGCTCGCGGACGTCTCGCGGGACCTCGTGCTGCTCGCGCTGGCCTTTGCCGGCCGCGGAGCGCTTGCCTGGGGCTTCGAGCTGGCGGGCCGGCGCGCGGCGTCGTCGGTGCTCTCCGAGCTCCGGCTAGCGCTCGTTCGGCGCAGGCTCCGCGACCAGCCGCTCGCGCTCGACGGGGTCGAGGCGGGCGAGGTGGCCGCATCCGCGGTGCAGGGCGTCGAGGGACTCGAGGCCTACTTCGCCCGGTACCTCCCGCAGCTCGTGCTTCGCCTCGGTCGTGCCGATCGTCGTGCTCGCATGGGTCGCCGCGATCGACCTCATCACCGCCGGGGTCATGCTCCTGACGCTGCCGCTCGTGCCCGTCTTCATGTGGCTGATCGGGCGCTACACGGAGGAACGGACGCGAGAGCGCTGGCAGGCTCTGCGGCTCCTGTCGGGACACTTCCTCGACGTCGTCCGCGGCCTGCCGACGCTGCAGGCCTTCAACCGCAGCCGTGCACAGGCCGGGGTGCTCGCCGGAGGTCGGCGAGCGCTACCGGCGGACCACGATGGCGACGCTGCGCGTCGGCTTCCTGTCGGGGTCGGTGCTCGAGCTGGCGGCGACCCTCGGCGTCGCGCTCGTCGCGGTCACGGTCGGCGTGCGGCTCGCCGGCGGAAGCCTCGGGCTCCAGGCCGGGCTGACGGTGCTCGTCCTCGCGCCCGAGCTCTACGTGCCGCTGCGCCAACTCGCCGCGCAGTTCCACGCGAGCGCCGACGGACTGGCGGTCGCCGAGCGGATGCTCGAGCTCCTCGAAGCGCCTCCCGCGGTCGCCGCCGGGGGCCGGCTCGTGCCGCCCAGCCCGCGGGAGGCTCCGGTGCGATTCGAGGCGGTCTCGTTCGTCTACCCTCGCGCCCCGGGCTCGTCCTCGACGAGCTCGACCTCCAGCTGCTGCCAGGCGAGACGGTCGCGCTGGTCGGCCCGAGCGGCGCCGGTAAGATCGACCGTGGCGAGCCTGCTGTTGCGGTTCGCCGAGCCGAGCTCGGGCGCATGACGGTGGGCGGGATCGACCTCGCCGAGTGCCGGGCCGAGCTCTGGCGGCGCCTGATCGCGTGGGTGCCGCAGAGGCCGACGATCTTCCGCGGCAAGCGTGCTGGAGAACATCCGGCTCGGCGACGAAGGCGCGAGCGACGGTGCGGTCCGGGACGCAGCCATGCTGGCGGGCGCCGACCGCTTCATCCGGTCGCTGCCATCCGGCTACGAGACCCTGGTCGGCGACGGAGGCCAGGCGCTGTCCGCCGGCGAACGACGCAGGATCGCTCTTGCGAGGGCCTTCGTGCGCGACGCGCCGTTCGTGATCCTCGACGAGCCCACCGCCGATCTCGACTCGCGTCGAGCGCCGACGTCGTCGCGGAGGCGGTCGAGCGACTGCGCGCGGGTCGAACGGTTCTCCTCATCGCCCACCGTCCCGAGCTCGTCGAGCACGCCGACCGCGTCGTCGTCCTCGGCGGCGGCACTCGCCGTGCGTAAGGAGGCGGCGTGACGCGCCGCAGTGCGCCGGCTGACGCTGCTCACGGGCGTGTCTCGCGCGAGGTTGGCGCTCGCCGCGCTCCTCGGCGCGCTCACGATCCTCTTCGGCGTCGGCCTGATGGCGACGGCCGGCTACCTCATCTCGCGTGCGGCGGAGCAGCCGGCGGTGCTCTCGCTGACGGTTGCCATCGTCGGCGTCCGGTTCTTCGGCCTGGCAAGGCCGATCGCCCGCTACTTCGAGCGGCTCGCCTCCCACGACGTCGCTCTGCGGAGCCTCGGCACGCGCGCGCGCCCGCGTCTACGAGCGCCTCGAGGGCCTGTCGCCGACACAGCTGCAGGGTCACCGTCACGGCGACCTGCTCGCCAGCTTCGTGGGGGACGTCGACTCGCTCCAGAACCTCTACCTGCGCGGGTTGCTGCCGCCGGTCGTCGCGCTCGCCGCCGGTGCAGGTGCGGTCGGGGTGGTCGCGGCGATCCTGCCGCCGGCCGCGCTGGTCCTCGCGGCGGGCCTGGCCACCGCCGGGATCGTGGTGCCGCTCGCCGCTGCCGCTCTGGCGCTGGAGGTCGGCCGCGCCCAGGCTCCGGCGCGCGGCGCGCTCTCGGCCGAGCTCGTCGAGACGCTCGCCGGCGGTGCGGAGCTCGTCGCGTACGGCCGGCTGGAGGACCGCCTCGAGCAGGTCGGCTCCGCCGACGGGAGGCTGGTGCGGGTCGCACGTCAGCGCCGCGCTCGCCGACGGCACAGGGGAGGGCTGCGGCTGCTCGTCACCGGCGGGACGGTGGCCGGTGTGCTCGCGCTCGCCGGTGTCCGCCCACGCCGTCGGCACGCTCGACCGCGTGCTGATCGGGCTCCTCGCACTCGCCTCGCTTCGCTTCGTTCGAGGCTGTCCAGCCCCTGCCAGAGGCGCTCCGCGAGCTGCGGACGACGGTCGGCGCCGGCGAGCGGATCCTCGAGCTGACCGGCCGCAAGCCGGCCGTCGTCGACCCGGCCGATCCGCTTCCGCTCCCACCGGGCCCGTTCACGGTGGGGCTCGAGGACGTTCGCGTCCGCTACGCCTCCGGCGAACGGCCGGCACTCGACGGCGTCAGCCTCAGGCTCGAGCCGGGCCGCCGGGTTGCGCTGCTCGGGCCGCAGCGGGAGCGGCAAGACGACCGTCGCGAACCTGCTCCTGCGCTTCATCGACCCCGAGGCGGGCCGGGTCGACGCTCGCCGGGCGCGACCTGCGCGAGCTACCGGCAGGAGGACGTCCGCCGCGCGATCGCCGTCGCGGGCCAGGACTGCACCTCTTCTCGACCACGATCCGCGAGAACGTCCGCCTTGCTCGCCGGAGGCGACGGACGACGAGATCGAGGGTGCACTCCGGCGGGCGCGGATCCTGGACTGGGTCCGCAGCCTTCCCGACGGTCTGGAACACCCTCTGTCGGCGAGGAGGGCGCGAGCTCTCCGGTGGTCAGCGCCAGCGCCCGTCGTCGCCCGCGCGTTGCTCGCGACCGCGCCGGTGCTCGTGCTCGACGAGCCGACCGCGCACCTCGACGCGCCGACGGCCGAGCGCCTGATCGACGACGTCCTCGACGCGGCCGCCGACCGGACGGTGCTGCTCATCACCCATCGGCCCGAAGGGCTCGACCGGATGGACGAAGTCGTCCGGCTCCCCGCCTAGCTTCCTGGTCCGTCCCGCCGGCGTTTTATCGTCTGGGCGCAGGATGGGCCCCAGTGGATGAGCTAGCAGCAGTCCTCGCCCTCCTGGCCGCTGTCTTCGTTCGCTCTCGCCGCGACGCTCTGGCAGAGGCGGCGCTGAGCCTGACCGGGCGTCTCCGTCCGTCATCCGAAGTCGTTTCTCGTTCTGCTCACCCGGTGGGTGTGGCTGCTGGGCCTCGTCGCGCAGCTCGTGGGTATCGCGCTGCAGGCGGCCGCCCTCGACCGCGGGCGCGTCTCGATCATCCAGCCGCTGCTCGTGACGACGGTGATCTGGGCGCTTCCGCTCGGGTACTTCCTCACGCACCAGGCGATCGGAGGCCGCGAGGTGTCGGGCGCGGCGATCATCGTCGTCGGCCTCGCCCTCTTTGCCTCGTTCGGTGATCCGGCGGCGGGCGTGGACAATGCGCCGGGCTCCGACTGGGTCGCGGCGATCCTCGTCATCCTGGCCTGGCCTGCGCGGCGCTGCTGCTGTTCGCAAACCGGGGCTCCCTGTCGACGCGTGCGGCGGTGCTGGGGACGATCGCCGGCCTGCTCTACGGCCTCTCGGCGACGCTGATGAAGCCGGTCGTGGAGGGCCTGCACGCCGACGGGCTCGTCGACGTGATCGCCGGCTGGGAGTTCTGGGTCTGGGCCATCGCCGGCATCGTCGGCTTCTTCGTGCAGCAGCTCTCGCTCGCGACCAGCCGGCTCGTCCCCTCCGTGGCGACGGTGTCGGTCGCGAACCCGGTCGTCAGCGTGCTGCTCGGCGCGCCTCGTCCTGCAGGAGCGGCTCGACAGAGACCCGCCCTGGCATGCGGTGGTCGCGGTCGGTGCGCTCTGCCTCGGCGCTCCTCGGCGCGGTCGTGATCTCGTCGGCCCGGGAGCAGCGGAACGAGGCCGAGCAGGGAGTTCCGGAAGCCGGGCCGGCACCCGCTCAGCCGTCGCTCGGCTGAAAGCGCGCGGCCGCGGATGGTGCGATCCGGGTGATGCGCCGCGACGTGCGCACCTGAGAGCCTGCCCGCCGACGCCGACGAAAGGGACCACCATGACGCTGACGCACCCACAGGCGAACAACGCGCGCCGTGACGAGCTCGCCGTGCAACCCCTGTTCGGGCTCGAGGGCACGACGATCCCGCGGCACGAGTTCCCGGAGGACGAGATGGCGCCCGACGTCGCCTACCAGATCATCCACGACGAGCTCATGCTCGACGGCAACGCGCGGCTCAACGTCGCCACCTTCGTCACGACGTGGATGGAGCCCGCAGGCGCAGAAGCTGATGGCCGAGTGCTTCGACAAGAACATGATCGACAAGGACGAGTACCCGCAGACCGCGGAGATCGAGTCGCCGCTGCGTGAACATGCTCAGCCGGCTCTGGCACGCGCCCGAGTGCGGACGAGGCGACGGGCTGCTCGACGACCGGCTCGAGCGAGGCCGCGATGCTCGGCGGCGCTCGCGCTCAAGCGCCTTTGGCAGCAGCGGCGCGAGGCCGAGGGCAAGCCGGCCGACAGGCCGAACCTCGTGATGGGCATCAACGTCCAGATCTGCTGGGAGAAGTTCGCCAACTACTGGGACGTCGAGATGCGCCTCGTGCCGATGGAGGGAGACCGGTTCACCCTCTCGGCCGAGGAGGCCGTCAAGCTCTGCGACGAGAACACGATCGGCGTGGTCGCGATCCTCGGCTCGACGTTCGACGGCTCCTACGAGCCGATTCAGGAGATCTGCGACGCGCTCGACGCGTTCCAGGCCGAGACCGGGATCGACGTGCCCGTCCACGTCGACGGTGCCTCCGGGTGCGTTCATCGCGCCGTTCGTCGATCCCGACCTCGTGTGGGACTTCCGGCTGCCGCGCGTGGCCTCGATCAACGCCTCGGGGCACAAGTACGGGCTCGTCTACCCCGGCGTGGGCTGGATCGTCTGGCGCGACAGCGCGGCTCTGCCGGACGGCCTGATCTTCTGGGTCAACTACCTCGGCGACAACATGCCGACGTTCGCGCTCAACTTCTCGCGTCCCGGGCGCCCAGGTGGTCGCGCAGTACTACAACTTCCTGCGCCTCGGCTTCGACGGCTACCGGCGCGTCCAGGACTACGCGCGCGAGCGTCGCAACGCGGCTGTCGGGCGAGATCGACCGAGCTCGGGCCGTTCGAGCTGCTCACGCGCGGAGACGAGCTCCCAGTCTTCGCGTTCACGCGTGAAGGACGAGATCGAGAACTTCACCGTCTTCGACGTCTCGAACGCGATGCGCGAGCGCGGCTGGCAGGTGCCGGCGTACACCTTCCCGAAGAACCGCGAGGACCTCGCCGCGCCTGCGCGTGGTCGTGAGGCGCGGCTTCACGCACGACATGGCGCGACATGCTGCTCGCGGACCTGAAGCGGCAGCTGCCGCGCACTCGAGGAACAGGCCGCGCCGGTGCACGACGACTCGACGGCAGCGGGGTTCCGCCACTAGCGGCGCACGTGGCGACGCGTCAGGGATCGTCCGTGATGGCGAGCACACGCGCCATGTACGGCGAGCAACCCGCCTGGGAGGTCGTGCGGCCCCGGTTCCACGCGCTTCCGGCTGCTCGTCTCCTGGGTGCTGTCGGCCGCGGCGCTGCTCGCGGCCGCGTGGATCGTCCCCGGCGCGGACGTCAAGAACTTCCCGCTCGGCGCTCGTCGCCGCGGCGGTGATCGCCGCGCTGAACGCGATCCTGCCGCCCGTCGTCGCGGCTGCTGCGCCTGCCGTTCGTCGCCGCGCTCGGGCTTCCTGGTGCGTGCTCGTGGTCGACGCGCTGATGCTGCTGGCGGCCGACGCCATCACGGACGGCGACCTCACCGTCGACTCCTTCTGGTCGGCGCTCGGCGTGGCGCTCGCCGCCGCCGCGATCGGCGGTCGATCCTCGAGCATCGTGTTCGGAACCAACGACGACGACACGTACACGTTCCGGGTGATCCAGCGGATCGCGCGCCGCTCGGGCGAGCGCGAGCGCGACGGACGTGCCGGGGATCGTCTTCCTCGAGATCGACGGCCTCGCGCTGCCGGTCCTGCAGCGCGCGATCCGCGACGGCAACGCGCCGACGATGGGCGCGCTGGCTCGAGGAGGGTCGCACCGCCTGGTCGGAGTGGGAGACCGACCTCTCCTCGCAGACCGGCGCGAGCCAGGCGGGGATCCTGCTCGGGTCGAACGACGACATCCCTGCCTTCCGCTGGGTCGAGAAGGAGACGGCGACGCTGATGGTCTGCTCGGCGCCGGCCGACTGCGCGGAGATCGAGCGCCGGCATCGCTAGCGGCAGCGGACTGCTCACGAACGGCGGCGCGAGCCGCGGCAACCTCCTCTCGGGCGAGGCCGACCACGTGATCCTGACCGCCAGCCGCAGCGAGGCCGAGAAGCCATGCGAACCCGGGCTACCGCGCGTTCTACGCGAACGGCTTCAACGTCACTGCGCGTCGCTCGTGCTGTTCTTCTGGGAGGTCGTCCTCGAGGTCTCGGCGGCGCTGCGCGCGAGCCGCCGCGACGTGCGGCCCGCGCGGCCACCGCGGCGGGTATCTACCCGCTCCTGCGCGCGCGCGCTGTGCGTCGTCGTCCGCGACCTGATCGTCTACGGCGTCCTCTCCGACATGATGAAGGGCCGGCCCGCCGATCTACGCGACGTTCTCCAGCTACGACGAGGTCGCGCACCACTCCGGGCTCGAGCGCTCCGACACGCTGGAGGCGCTGCGCAAGCTCGACGAGCAGTTCGGCCGCATCGAGCGCGCGCGTCGCTACGCGCGCGCGGCCGTACGAGATCGTCGTGCTCTCCGACCACGGCCAGACGCAGGGCGCGACCTTCAAGCAGCGCAACGGCTACGGCCTCGACGAGCTCGTGCAGCGCGCTCGGTCGAGCAGGCCGAGGTCGCCGACGTGGGCACCGGCGACGAGAACCAGGCGACGGTCGGGCGCGCGGTCGACGAGGCGTCCGGGCACAGGGGAAGAAGCCGTCGAAGAAGGACGTCAGCGGTCAGGACGCTCGTCGTGCTCGGCTCCGGGCAACCTCGGCCTGATCTACCTGCTCGGCGACGAGCGGCGCCGGCTCACCCTGGAGGAGATCGAGCGCGCAGCATCCGCGGCTCGTCCCGGCGCTGCGCGAGACACCCGCACGTCGGCTGGCTCTGATCCGCTCCGAGCAGCAGGCGCGCTGGTGCTCGGCCCGCGCGGCACGCGTTTCCTCGCGACCGGCGAGGTCGAGGGTGAGGACCCGCTGGCGGAGTTCTCGCCGACGACGCGGCCGAGCCATCTGCTGCGGAGCGACGGGTTCGCTCACGCGGCCGACATCTTCGTCGGCAGTTTCTACGACCCGACGCTCGAGGAGGGGTGCGCGTTCGAGGAGCTGATCTCGTTCCACGGCGGCCTCGGCGGGCCGCAGACGCGCCGTTCCTGCTCTATCCGGCCGGGCTATCGGCGCCCGCCGGAGCCGATCGTCGGCGCCGCGCGTCGGTCAACGAGGATCCTGCTCGGCTGGCGCCGCGACCTCAGGGCGATCCGCAGGAAGCGCCGGTCGCGGAGCCGGCGGTAGCGCGCTCGACGACCAACGCCGCGGCGACGCCGACCAAGACGAAGGCAGCCTCGGTCGTCCTGCTGACGCTCGCGATCGGCGCAGTTCCTGATGACGCTCGACAGCGTCGGTGATGAACGTCTCGATCGCGACCGTGGCCAAGGACGTCGGCACGACCGTGACCGGGATCCAGGGCGCGATCACCGCCTACACGCTCGTGATGGCGGCGCTGATGATCACCGGCGCGCAAGATCGGCGCGATCATCGGCCGCAAGCGCGCCTTCGCGATCGGCTGCGTCATCTACGGCTGCGGCTCGTTCACGACCTCGATCGCTCCGAACCTGCCCGTGCTGCTCTTCGGCTGGTCGTTCCTCGAGGGCATCGGCGCGGCGCTGATCCTGCCCGGCGATCGTCGCGCTCGTCGCCGGGAACTTCCCGGTCGAGCGGCGGCCCGGCCGCCTACGGGCTCGTGGCCGCGGCGGGCGCCGTCGCCGTCGCGGTCGGCCCGCTGATCGGCGGTTTCTGCACGACCTACTTCTCCTGGCGCTGGGTCTTCGCCGGCGAGGTCGTCGATCGTCGCTCGCGCATCCTCGTTCCTCAGCCGCCGGATCGCCGGACGCGCCGGCCGGAGAGCGCCCGCAGCTGGACGTCGTCGGCGCGGTGCTGTCCGCGGCTGGGCCTCGGGCTGCTCGTCTTCGGCGTGCTGCGCTCCGCCGAGTGGGGCTGGATCCAGCCGAAGCCGGACGGCCCGGACTGGTGCGGGCTCTCGCCGACGATCTGGCTCGATCCTGGTCGGCCTGTTCGTGATCTGGGTCTTCTTCCGCTGGGAGACCGCGCGCGAGGCAGCGGCGAGGAGCCGCTCGTGCGGCCCGGCGATGCTGCAGCAACAAGCAGCTGACCGGCGGCCTGACGATGTTCTTCTTCCAGTACCTCGTCCAGGCCGGGCTCTTCTTCGTCGTGCCGCTCTACCTCTCGGTCTGCCTCGGCCTCTCGGCGCTCGCCACCGGCGTGCGGCTGACTGCCGCTCTCGCATCACGCTGCTCGTCGCGGCGATCGGGATCCCGCGTCTCCGGCCGAACGTCTCGCCCGCGGCTGCGTCGTGCGGCTGCGGCCTGCTCGTGCTGCTCGTCGGGACGGTCGTCCTGCTCGGCGGCGCTCGACGCCGACGCGGGCGCCGGAGATCGTCTTCGTGCCGCATGCTGCTGATCGGGCTCGGCATCGGCGCGCTCGCCTCGCAGCTCGGCGTCGGTCACCGTCTCGGCTGTGCCCGACGAGCAGAGCGCCCGAGGTCGGCGGCGTCCAGAACACGATGACCAACCTCGGCGCCTCGCTCGGCACGGCGCTCGCCGGGCGCGCTGCTGATCGCCGCGCTTTCGACGTCGTTCCTGACGAACATCGAGAACAACGACGCATCCCCCTCCCAGCGTCGAAGTCAGCAGGCGCAGGTGAAGCTCGCCGGCGGCGTGCCCGTTCATCTCCGGACGCCGATCTCGATCAGGCGCTCGACGAGGCGAACGTCCCCTGCACGCGCGAGGGACGACGCGGTGAGCCTATCAGGAGTCGGCATCACGGGTCTCGAGGCCGCGCTCGCGATCCTCGCTCTGATGAACATCCTCGCCCTGTTCCTGACCGGCCGCATCCCGAAGGTCAGCCGGGATCCGCGCAGGCGGCTACCGACCGCGCGCCAGCCCCTGGCCGCCACAGGCTGACGAGCCCGGCGATCAGGGTCACCAGGAAGATCTGCCCGACCAGCATCTCGGAGGCCCGAGAGCATCTTTCCGGGCTGGCGCGGCCGGGACGAGGTTGCCGTAGCCGGTCGTCAGGTGTCGTGATGCTGAAGAAGACGTAGTCACCGACCTGGAGCAGGCTGGCCGAAGAACAACCCGGGCTGGAACTTGTCACGGCGACGTAGACCCGGGTGAAGAGGATCCCGAGCATCACGTAGACGCTGATCGCTCCGAGGATGGTGCGGAAGTTCACCTCGTGCTCCTGGAGAACCGTTCCCAGGATCTCCCCGGCGGCGACCGCGAGGGCGCAGCCTGGGCCAGCGCCGCGATTCCCAGCAACTTGCCGCTCGACCCCAGAGCCGAGGCGAGGGCAAGCGCGACGGCTGCCGAAGCCGACGCCGATCGACACCCGCGGAAGCGGAGGCCGTGAGTCAGGAGCTAACGAGCGCGACGGTTGTGCAGAGGGCCGTGGTCGCCGTGAGCGCCACTGCGCCCCAGCCGCGGAAGTAGACCAGCGACGCCAGGACGTAGATCCCCACGACGAGCAGGAGGACGAGGCCGTAGGCGTTTGCGATCCGCGACGCGAAGCGGCCCCAGTGCTCGCCCGGCCGGCGCGTCAGGCCGCGGAAGGAGCGCTGCTCCCGGGCTCAGCTCGTGAGGCCTGCGATTCCATTCCGGAGCAGCGACGCGGCGATCAGGGTCAGGAGCACTAGGCGCGATCGTAAGGCCACGGCGCTCGAGCCACCGGCGGGCACCGTTCGAGCACGGCCAGCGCCCACTCTCGCGCGACGACGAGCAACAGCAGCGCCACGGCGAGCGGCAGCAGCGACACGAGCGAGAAGAAGAGCCACTCGAACCACGTAGCCCGTAGGCGCTCGGGTTTGTCTCGGAGATGTCGCTTCAGGGCGATCGGGATGAACCCACCCGGGTTCGCGAGCGCGGCGCCGGCGCCGGCGATCGCTGCGATTGGGGCGGTGGCGAGGCCGCTCATTCGGTCCAGCATCTGGTCGATCTTCAGCGGGTCGTCATGGCTGCGGACGATGCGAACGATCCACGCGAGGAGCCCGACCGCCAGGACGATGTCCAGGATCGCGACCCACGTCTTCGGCGTGGACGCGCTTCGAAGCCGCGGCGTCGCCGATCACGAACGCCGCCGCGACGCCGATCGCCGAGCGTCGCCGTCAGCGCGCCGAGGTAGAACCAGATCCCCGTCCGGAACGGCCGGTCGCCGACGACGAGCGCGAGGACCGAGAACGTCAGCGTGGTCGGCGACAGCATTGCGGCCAGCGCGGTCAGCGCGAGCTCCGCATCGAATCCACGTCACGTCTCAGTCCTCGCTCGGCACCAGCTTCGGCCTCGCGCTTCGCGGCCTTCGCTCCGCGTGCGCGGCCTTCTGCTCCGCAGCTTTGTCCTTCGCCTCGTCGTAGGACTCGCTGACGAACCGCTTCCCCCCGGTCCAGCCGAACGCCCACGCCATCAACACGATCCCGAAGATGATGTTCCACGTCGTCGTGACGAGCTGCTGCGCGACCGAGTAGGCGGTCGCGTGCTGCGTCGAGGTCGCGACGCCCTTCAGCGAGGCGACGTTGAACGCCTGGTTCACGCCGGCGCCGCCGGGCGTCGCGGAGGTGACGTTGGCGATCGAGTTGCCGCCGGCAGATGCGCATCAGCGTGTGGAAGCTGACGGGGATGTCGTAGGCCGTCAGGAAGACCGCCATCACGCCGAGGCTCGCGATCCAGCCCAGGAGCGAGGGCACGAAGACGCGAAGCAGGTACTTGCGCGGATCGCGAGGATCGCGCCGCCCTCCTTCGCATCGTCCCACCAGTGGACGCACCGCGGCCAGATCCGCGCGGACGAGCAGGAAGATCAGGTAGCGCGCCGCCGAGCAGGAAGATCGCAGTTGCCCACGGGTGCTCGTGTACGAAGTGGAACTTGATGTCGAACGAGCCGCCGACGCTCAGGAAGAGGTACAGGTACGATGAAGGCGCCGATGAGCGGTGAAGAAGATCTTCTCGACGGCGTAGCGCGCCGAGGATCGCCGCGAACGTCGCGCCGGCGATGATCGGCGGTGAACATCAGCAGCATGCCAGCGTGCCGAGGTTCGCCGGCAGGATCCCGTTCAGCGCCACGGAGGCCGCGTAGCAGGCGAGGATGTCGAGCCAGCGCACGCGGCCCGGATACGCGAAGCGGAGGATCGAGTACCAGCGCGAACGCGGTCAGCGTCGTCTGGACGGTCTTCAGGGCGACCCCAGCGACGATGTACGCCGACCGAGATCTCGGTGATCGTGTCCCAGACGTCCGAGAACCAGCCCGCGGATGTCCCAGCCGAGCAGCTGCGCTGCGGCGCCGATCACGAGGATGATCGCGGCGAAGGTGAGGGAGGCGCCGCCACTGGAAGCGGCGCTTCGGGCCTCGACTCGACTGCAGGAGCGGCGACGCTCACGCACCCAGCATCTTGGCCCACTGACACCGGACGCATCATCCGAATCGGGCGATGATCGGCCGCGCCGGCCTCGCTGAACTCCTGAGCCTTGAGCGCAACTACGGAACGCCCCTCGGCCACCGCGCGGCTCTACGGGGCTCGGCGATGGGCGAGCGGCTCGGGGCTTCATCTACGGGACGATCGTGACCCTCTCAGTTGTTGTCGCGGGCGCGAAGGCATACCCCGACGGCCCCGGCCACGTCGCGGCGCTCGCCGCCGTGACCTGCCTAGTCTTCTGGATCGCTCCATGTCTACGCACATGCGCTCTGGCCACAGCGCTGCGTGTCGGCGAGCACCTCTCGCTGGCGGAGCTGCGGCGCATCGGCTCGCCGCGAGTGGTCGATCGTCGAGGCGGCGGTGCCGTCGATCGTGGCGCCCTGCTCGGAGGATCGGGCTGCTCGAGCCGCGTGACCGCGGTCTGGCTCCGCGGTCGCCCTCGGCCTCGTCGTCCTGGGCGCGCAGGGGATCGTCTTTGCCCGGGTCGAGCGCCTCGGCTTGACCGCGACGGTCGGCGTCGTCGCCCTGAACCTCGGCCTCGGAGTCGTCCTGGTGGGGCCTCAAGCCCCTGGATCTCGCACTGACGGATGCTGATCTTCCTCGCCATCGCGCCTCCTGCTCCTCTCGTCGCCGTGGAACCTAATCGCCTTCCTGGTGCTTCTGCCGGTCTGGGTGCTGAGTCTTTGGCTGGAACCGACGACGACGAAGCGCTACCGGAAATCCGTCGGCGCCGACACCTTGATCGGGCGCGAGGCCGTCGTCTCGCGTGCCGTGCCGTCCGGTCGGGCAAGTGCGGCTCGACGGCGAGATCTGGGAGGCGCGCTGCGAGGCCGGGGCGGGACGTACGGCGAGCGCGTCCGCGTCACCGGCCGCGAGCGGCTCGACGCTCATCGTGCCGACGCCAGTGCGCAGGCTGACCGGGTCGTAACCCGATCCGTCACCACCTGTCCACCCCCGGAACCTCCGGCCGCGGGCACACTCGAGTCGTGATGCGTGCTCGTGTGTCGTCTCTACTGTGCGAGCTCCACGCTCACACGACCTGGAGCGACGGCGAGCTGTCGCTCCCGGAGCTGGTCGACCTCTACGGGAGCGCGGGGCTTCGACGTCCCTCTGCGTGACCGACCACGTCCTGCGCGGCGACGATCCCTGGCCCGCCGTGAGCACGGCCGCGTCGCCGGTCGACGAAGAGTCGTTCGCGCCCTCACCTCGAAGCGATCGCCCGTGAGCGCGACCGAGCCCGGTTCTGCCTACGGGCTGCTGGTCGTGCCCGGCCTCGAGCTGACGTACAACGACCCTGACCCCGACCGGGCCTGCCACGCCGTCGCGGTCGGTCCTCGAGCAGCTCGTCTCGATGGACGAGGGCCCGGCGGCGGCGATGGAGGAGCGCCCGCGACGCGGAGCGCCGCGGTGGTCGTCGCACACCCGTATCGAGCTCGGCCAGCGGGCTGCGACCCGCCACCAGACGCGCTACTTCGCGCGGAACTGGCGCGAGCTTCACGGCCTGTACCACCGCGTCGAGCTCTTCAACGGCAGCCAGCTGTTCGGCTGGGTGGCGGAGCAGGGGCTGCGACCGGTGGCGGCCGGCGACCTGCATCGCGCCGGAGCAGTTCCCCGGCTGGACGACGCTGGTTCCCTGCGAGCACGACGCGCAGGCGCTCGTCGACTACCTGCGGCCCGCACGGCCGGTCTTCCTGACGCGGCTCGAGCAGCACACGCGCTCGATCGCCGCCTAGTCACAAGCGATCGACCTCGTTGCAGGGCGCGCGGCGCGTCCGCATACGATTGCCGCCATGCTGCTGAGCGAGGTGGGTACGCGCGGCCGGCGACGCTCGGAGCAGGCACTGGGGTTCTGGCGGAGTACCCCGGCGCCCGCGCCCTCGCCGGCGGAGCAGACGCTGCTGAACGTGATGAAGGCGCGCGCGGCCGCGCCCGACGTGCTCGTCGACCTGAGCGGAGATTCCCGAGCTGAAGGGGATCGAGCTCGGCGCCGACGGCGACGCTCGAGCTCGGCGCGATGACGACGTACTACCGAGCTGATCGCCGTCCGCCGAGGCGCGCGGCGCGGCCGATCCTCGGCGAGGTCTGCGCGCAGATCGCGGACGTCCAGGTGCGCAACCGCGGCACGATCGGCGGCAACGTCTGCTCGAGCGACCCGACGAACCACCTGCCGCCGCTGCTCGTCGCGCTCGGCGCCACCTTCACGGTGGTCGGGCCGCGACGGCGAGCGCGTCGGTTGCCGGCGCGAGGAGTTCTTCCTCGGCGTCTACATGACCGCGGCCGGGCCCCGGCGAGCTGCTGACGAAGATCACGGTGCCCGCCGGGCCGCAGCGACGGCTTTCGCCTCCGTGCCGATCGGCGTCGACGGCACCCGCATCGTCAACGCGGCCGCCTCGGTGAACGGCGGCGTGCGCGTGGCGCTCGGCTGCGTCGGCGCGACGCCGGTCGTGGTCGAGCCCGCCTCGGCCGACCCCGAGGCCGTCCGCGGCGCGGTGCGCGAGGCGGCTCTCGAGCCGCCTTGCGACGTCCACGCCTCGGCCGACTACCGGCGGCACCTCGCCGAGGTCGTTGCGGCGCGCGCGGTCGAGCAGGCGGGACAGGGCAGCTGATGGCCACGATCCCGGTCGTCACGTCGCAGGACGGTGAGCGTCGAGGTCAACGGCACGACCTACGAGCGCGAGGTCGAGGCGCGGCGGCTGCTGATCCACTTCCTCCGCGACGACCTCGACCTGACCGGCTCGCACGTCGGCTGCGACACCGGCAACTGCGGGGCCTGCAGCGTGATCTTCGACGGAACGCTCGTGAAGAGCTGCATGCTGCTCGCCGTCCAGGCCGACGGCGCGACGATCGAGACGGTCGAGGGCCTCGCGCAGGAGGAGCGAGCTGAACCCGCTGCAGCAGGCGTTCTCAGCGACCACCACGCGCTGCAGTGCGGCTACTGCACGCCCGGGATGCTGATGAGCGCGACCGCGCTGCTGCGCGAGAACCCGAGGCCCAGCGACGAGGAGATCGCGAAGGCGATCCAGGGCAACATCTGTACGCTGCACGGGCTACTGGAACATCTTCAAGGCGGTCAAGGCCGCGTCCGGCCAGGAGGTCGGAGAGTGAGCGAGACCACGACGATCGCCGAGCCGCTCGTCGTCGAGGAGGCCGAGACGAAGCCCGGGTACGCCGGCCAGAGCGTGCCCGCGCAAGGAGGACAAGCGGCTCGTCCAGGGCGAGGGCGTCTTCTTCGACGACGTCAAGCGGCACAACATGGGCTACGTCCACTTCGTCCGCTCGCCGTACGCGCACGCGAAGCTCCGCTCGGTCGACGTCTCGAAGGCGCTCGAGCATCCCGGGCGTGCTCGGCACGCTGACCGGGGACGAGGTCGCGCTGCTCGACCGACCCGTTCTTCCAGATCTCCTCGCCGCCGGGCGCGCACCTGAAGGACTTCTGCCTCGCCGTCGGCAAGGCCCGCTTCGTCGGCGAGCCGGTCGCCGCGGTGGTGGCGACGACGCGCGAGACCGCCCGCGACGCCTCGGAGCTCGTCGAGGTCGACTACGAGCCGCTGCCCGTGCTCACTGACGCGCGGCAGGCGCTGGCCGACGACGCGCCTGTCCTGCACGACGAGGCCGGGACGAACCTGACCTGGGAGGGCGTCTACGAGTGGGGCGACCTCGACGCAGGCCTTCGCGCGAGGCCGACCGGCGTCGTGAAGATCTCCGAGCTCCACTTCGACCGCTTCAACTCGACGCCGCTCGAGTGCAACGGCGCGCTCGTCGAGTTCAACCGGGGCACCAGGCCAGTGGACGATCATCACGAACAACCAGTTCCCCGGGCTTCGCCGCGATCATGATGGGCCCGGCGATGCGGGTCGGGCTCGACAAGCTCCGCTTCGTCACGCAGGACATCGGCGGCGGCTTCGGCAACAAGATCACCTCGCACCCGCAGCTCGTCGCCTGCTGCCTGCTCGCCCGCAAGCTGAACCGCCCGGTGCAGTGGACCGGAGTGGCGCACCGACTTCCACCTCTCGATGTCGCACGGCAACGAGCGCTGGTTCCAGGACACCGAGGTCGCGGTCAAGGACGACGGCACGCTGCTCGGCTTCCGCACGACCGCGCTCGACGACGCGGGCGCGTGGCTGCGCTACGAGCCGCTCGGCGGCGTCATCTGGGCGCAGGTGACGCCCGGGATGTACCGCTGGCGGCAACATCCGGCTCGACTTCAAGCAGGTCGTGACGAACAAGGCGCCGGTCTCGCCGAACCGCGGCTACTCGCGGATGCAGCACCTCTGGTTCACCGAGCGCGTGATCGACATCGTCGCGCACGAGCTCGGCCTCGACCCGGTCGAGGTGCGCAAGCGCAACTACATCAAGGCCGAGGAGATGCCCTACGAGACGCCGAACGGCTGCGTCTACGACTCGGGCGACTACGCGAAGATGCTCGACCTCGCGCTCGAGCTGATCGGCTACGACGAGCTCGAGTCGCAAGCGGGCGGACGCCGGAGTCGCGCGGGCAGGCTGCTCGGGCCTCGGCATCGGCTCGACGCTCGACTCCGGCACGAACAACTTCGGCCAGTCGCGCCTGATCAACCCGGAGCTGCAGTTCTCCGGCAACAACGAGGTCGCGACGCGTGAAGCTCGACATCTTCGGCGAGATCGTGGTCACGCTCGGCACGACGCCGCAGGGCCAGAGCCACGAGACGACCGGCCGCCGCAGGTGGTCGCCGACATCCTCGGCTGCTCGGTCGACGACGTGAACGTGCGCGCCGGGCACGACTCCTACTGGAACTCGCACGCCGGGTTCTCGGGCACCTACGCGAGCCAGTTCGCGGTCACCGGCCTCGGCGCGGTCAAGGGCGCGACCGAGATGCTCGCCGCGGAGATGAAGAAGACTCGCCTCGGTCGTGCTCGGCTGTGCGCCCGACGACATCGAGCTCGCCGAGGGCCAGGCGCGCATGAAGGACAACCCGAGGCCGCGCTGCCGTTCATGGCGCTCGGCGCGATCATCAACGCGAACAACGCGGGGCTGCCGGAGGACCTCGACGTCACGCTCAACTGCCGCTACGTCTACCGGCCGCCGTTCGAGCCGCCGGACGTCGAGCGCAAGTTCGGCAACCTGACGCTGACCTACGCGGCGCAGGTGCACGTCGCCGTCGTCGAGGTCGATCCCGAGACCGGCGTCTACGAGATCGTCGACTACGCGGCGGTGGACGACTGCGGCGTGCGGATCAACCCGCAGGTCGTCGAGGGCCAGGTGATGGGCGCGACGGCGCAGGCGCTCGGCGCCGCGACGCACGAGACCTTCACCTACGACGAGGACGGCAACCTGCTGACGCCCAACTTCTACGACTACCACGTGCCGCACGCGCTCGACATGCCGCCGCTCGCGACCGGCAACATCGAGAGCCCGTCTCCGTTCACCTCGCATGGGCACGAAGGGCATGGGCGAGGGCGGCGGTGCCGGGATCCACGCGGTCTGCGCCGCGCTGCAGGACGCGCTCGGCTCGCGCGGGAAGCCGATCGTCTACGACAGCTGCAACCCGTACCACCGCGTCTGGGAGCTGCTCTCGATCCCGGAGGCCAGCGCGGCAGCGTCAGCGTGGAGCCGTCGATGAAGGTCGCGGGCGAGCGCGACGTTCGCGCGCCCCGCGCGAAGCGGTCTGGCGCGGTTCTCAACGACCCGGCCGCGATGGCGCGCGACGATGCCGGGCGTCGAGAGCTTCGACGTCCAGGACGACGCGCCACTGGCGCGCGAACGTCAAGATCCCGCCTCGGCCTCGGCACGCTCGGGCATGAGCGATGGACATGGAGAAGACCGAGGAGCGCGAGCCGGAGTTCGCGCGCCTCGCGATCAAGGGCAACGGCGTCGGTGCGATCCTGAGCATGACCACGGCGTTCAACCTCAGCGAGGACGGCGGGCGGGACGAAGATGGACTGGGAGGCGGACGTCCGCATCGCCGGCCCGGTCGGCCTCGATGGGCCAGCGCGTGCTCCAGCCGATCGTCAACCAGCAGGTGCAGCACGTCCTCGCCGCGCTCGACGAGCAGGTCCGCAAGGCCCACGGCGCGACGGCTCTGCGGCCGCAAGCCTAGACCGGTGCCGCAGCCGTTTCGGATCGGGGTCATGCAGCTGACCATGGAGCCGCTCGACGAGATGGTCGCCTCGGCGCGCGCGATGGACGAGGCCGGCATGGACACGATCTGGCTCGCGGAGGCCTACCCCTGGTGGCGCAAGCACGGGATGGAGGCGCGCTCCTCGACCGTCGCCTCTGCGGTGATCGCCCGCGAGACGAAGCGGCTGACGATCGGCTGGGGATCATCTCGCCGTTCACACGCCATCCGGTCCAGGCGGCGATGGACGCGCGCGTGGTGCAGGAGGCGGCGGGGCCGGGCCGGTTCATCCTCGGCTTCGGGACCTCGAAGATCTTCCTGAACAACGCGCAGATGCAGACGAACAAGACGCTCGGGCCGATGCGCGACGCAGTCGAGATCGTGCGCGGCGTGCTCGGCGGTCAGGGCGTTCGAGTACAGCGGCTCGACCTGGAGCGCGTCGGTGCCCGCGCTCGACAGCGGCCGCCGAGTCGCCGCGCGAGGTGCCGCCGGTCTACGTCGCCGCGACGGCGCCGAAGATGCAGGCGCTCGCGGGTGAGATCGGCGACGGCTGCCTGACGCCGTCGATCACCACGCCCGCCTTCGTCGGCTACACACGCGAGAACGTCGCCGGCGACATCGACATCGGCTGCACGATCGTCGCCTCGATCCACGAGGCCGACCGCGACGCCGGCCGCGACGGCGCGCGCGAGATCGCCGGCATGTACCTCGCGAACAAGGTGCAGAACATCCAGGGCGCGGCCGACACGCTGCTCGACCTCGCCGGGATCGAGCAGGACGAGATCCGGCCGGTCGCCGAGGCGATGGAGCGGGGCGGGCGCCTCGCGGCCAAGGCCGAAGGTCACGGACGCGCTGCTGGACAAGTGCAAGCCGATCGCCGGCACGCCCGACGACTGCATCGCGGCGATCGAGGAGTACCGCGAGGCCGGCTGCACCCACGTCATGCTCGAGCTCTGGGGCGACCGGCGGCACGAGCAGATTCGGCTCTTCGGCGAGCGGGTCCTGCCGCACGTGCGCTGATGAGCGCTCGCGATCGACCGCGACCGGCTCGTCGACTGGGCGAGCAAGGCGATCTCGATCCCCAGCTTCACCGGCGAGCGAGGAGGAGATGGCGCGGTTCGTCGCCCAGACGTTCGAGGAGCTCGGCCTGCAGGTGCAGTGGCAGCAGGTCGAGGAGGGCCGCGCGAACGTGCTCGGCACGCTGGCCGGCGCGGGCGGAGGGCCGGCGCTGATGTTCAACGGGCACATGGACACCTCGTACTCCGGGCCGCGAGCCGTGGCTGGCGCACGTCCCGGGGTTCCAGCCCGAGCCGTTCGTCCGCGACGGCCGTCTCTATGGGCTCGGCATCTCGAACATGAAGGGCGCGCTCGCCTGCTACGTCGAGGCGGTGCGCGCGCTGCGCGACGCAGGAGTCGCGCTGAAGGGCGATCTGCTGGTCGCGGCGGTCTGCGGCGAGATCGAGAAGGCGCAGTACGGGGACGCGCAGGGCGCCGAGTACCGCGGCTACGCAGCCGGCACGCGCCACCTCGTCACGCACGGCGGGCTGGCGGACATGTGCATCCTGGGCGAGCCGACCGAGGGCAAGGTCGTGCTCGGCCACTTCGGCGCGCTCTGGCTGCGGATCTCGACGTCAGGGCAACTTCATCCACACGGCGTTCAGCGAGGGCAAGCGCGACCAGAACTCGATCCTCCGCATGCGGCGAGGTGCTCGACGCGGTGCATGGAGTGGGTTCCGACCTGGGAGGACGATCCCGAGCCAACTCGTACCGCGGCGCCAAGGCGATCGTCAACTGTCGGCGCGCTCGCAGGGTGGCTTCGGCTGGCGAGTCTCGCGCACGCCGCACCGGACCGACCTCTTTCTCGACGTGCGCGTGCCGCCGACGAAGCCGATGCCGGTCGCGCGGCGGGAAGTGCTGGACCTCGGTTCGAGAGCTCGCGGAGGCGCTTCCCCGACTACGGCGATCGAGGGCGAGGTCTACGTGACGGCGCCGGGTGCGGAGATCGCGGAGGATCATCGCGCTCGTCGCGGCGATCGACGAGGCGCATGCCGAGCGTCTTCGGCGTCGCCGCCCGGAGCGCGACGTGACGCGCTGGTTCTCGGACGCCTCGGCGCTGACCCGCTACGGCGTGCCGACCGTCAACTACGGCACCTCGACGGGGCTGCTGGACACCGAGTACGGCGAGAACCTCGAGATCGAGGGGCTCGTCCGGATGGCGAGCGTCTACGCGCTGGCGGCACAACGCGTCTGCGGGGTGGCATGAGGCTCGTCACCTTCGACGACGGGTTGGTCGGCGAGCTCCGCGACGACCGCGTGGTTGAGCTCGACGTGCCGTCGATGCGCGAGTACTTCGAGCGCGGCGAGGCGCCGCGGGCGACGGGCGCGAGCGTCGCGCTCGAGGACGTGCGCCTGCGGGCGCCGATCGTGCCGAAGAAGTTCTTCCACACGGCCGGCAACTTCCGCGAGCACGAGGAGGAGTCGAAGAACGTCGCCTGGTCGCACGAGATCGCGCCGTGGATCGTGTTCTTCCAGAACGTCGACGCGATCATCGGGCCGGACGACCCCGTCGTCTATCCGGAGCACCTGACCGAGGAGCTCGACTACGAGCTCGAGCTGGCGGTGGTGATCCGCAAGGCCGGCAAGTGGTTCTCGGCCGGAGGAGGCGGCCGACTACATCGGCGGCTACGTGATCTTCAACGACATCACCGCGCGCGACATCCAGCGGCGGGAGATGCGCTCCGGCGTCTTCTCGTTCTGCAAGGCGATCGACACCTTCTGCCCGCTCGGGCCGTGGATCGTGACGCCGGACGAGATCCCCGACCCGCACGACCTGGCGATGGAGCTGCGCGTGAACGGCGAGCCGCGGCAGGTCTCGCACTCGAGCAACATGTCCGTGACGATCCCGGAGATCCTCAGCCACTACTCGGCGCTCGGCTACTCGGCGGGCGACGTCGGTCTCGACCGGGCACGGTCAGCGGCGTCGCCGGCTTCAGCGACGACCCGGCCTCGCTCTACCTCAAGCCGGGCGACGTGATGGAGGCCGAGATCGAGCGGATCGGCGTGCTGCGCAACCCGGTCGTCTCGTGGCAGGAGGCCCACGGCGAACCGGCCCCGCCGGCGCGTCCACTGGTGACGAGCGCTCGCGCGCGACACTCCGTACCCCCACCCTCGGGTGGGGCTTTCGACTACCCGCCTCCCTCGACGGTCGACGGTACCCGCGAAACGCGCACGTGTCTGCGACTCGGAGGTGCGCCGATAGCGTGACGATCGTCGTGAGCTGGCCCCGTGACGAGCCTGAAGCTCGAACGGGTGCGCGCGCTCATGGAAGAGGAGGGGCTCGACGCCCTGGTCGTGCGCGCTCCCGACAACGTCCTCTACCTGACCAACTTCTGGGCCGATGAAGGGCTACGACGCCGCCGTCTTCCCGCGCGAGGGCGAGCCGACGCTCGATCTGCCTCGAGGCGTCCGCGGAAGACGCCGAGCGCGACGCCTGGACGGACCGACGTTCGCTTCCTCCGCGGGTACGCCGACGACGACCCGCGGCCGCCCGCCGCCCGCACGCTCGGAGCTGGCCCAGGCGGCAGCGCGCGGTCTACGGCACGCGTCGGCCTCGAGCTCTCGCTGGGCACGCAGGCATCCGACCGCATGGTCGGCGAGCCGACCACGTTCACGCACGACTGGTTCGAGGGCTTCGGCCGGCAGGTCGCCGACGCGACGCCGCTGCTCGCGCGGGCGCGAGCGGTCAAGACCGACGCAGGAGCTGGAGCGCATGCGCCTCGCCAACGAGATCGCAGCGGCCGCGATGGAGTACGCCGCGAGCATCTCCGCCCCGGCATGAAGGAGTCGCGAGCGCCGCGCGCGCTCATGTGGAACGGCTTCGTCCACGGCGCAGGCACCGGCTGGAAGGGAAGGTCGAGTTGGCGCTCGGGTTCTCGCTCGTCTGGTCGGGGCCTGGGCATCAAGACGTTCACCGCGACCGGCGACCTGCCGGTGCAGGAGGACGAGCCGACGCTGTTCGAGATCTGGGTCTGCGCCGACGGCTACTGGTGCGACCACACCAAGAACCTCTGCCCGGGCGAGCTGCGCCCGGAGTACGCCGAGCTCGAGCGCCGGCTGCTCGCGGTCTACGAACGGCGCGATCGACCACTGTCGGCCGGGCGCGAGCCTCGCCGAGCTCGACCGACTCGATTCGCGACGGCATCGCCGAGGCGGGCTATCCCGGCCAGCCGAGCCACCCGTGTCGCGCACGGCGTCGGCGCCCGCGCGCACGAGCCGCCCTACGCGCACCAGGCCGGCGGCGGGACGATCGAGGAGGGCATGGTGCTCGCGATCGAGCCCGGGATCTACTGGGAGGGCGGCGGCGGCCTCGCGCGTCGAGGACAACTTCCTCGTCAGCGCCGAGCGGCGCCGAGAAGCTCTCCTCGCTTCCCTGACGGGGTTGTCTGCGGATGATCTGGACCGGTGAGCTCAACGACCCGCTACCGGCTCGGCGGCTCGGTCGGCCTCTACGACACGACCCTTCGCGACGGCGAACAGACGGTCGGCGTGGTGCTCGACCCCGAGCAGAAGCTGGAGATCGCACGTCTGCTCGACGAGCTCGGGATCGACCGCATCGAGGCGGGCTTCCCGCGCGTCTCCCAGGACGACTGGGACGCCGTCCGGCTGATCTCGGACGCGGGCCTGCGCGCCGAGATCTGGGGCTTCTCGCGCGCCGTGCCCGCCGACCTGGAAGCGCTCGTCGAGCTCGGCGTTCGAGCCTCCGTGATCGAGTCGCCGATCTCCGACCTGAAGCTCGAGGCGATCGGCGTCTCGCGCGAGAAGATGCTGCGACCGGATCACCGGACGCGATGCGCTTCGCGGCCGAGCACGGGATCCACGCGGCGTTCTTCGGCGTCGACTCGACGCGCGCGCGAGCCGGCGTTCTACGAGCAGGTCTACCGGTGCGGCGGTCGAGGCGGGCGCGAAGGAGGTCGCCGTCGTCGGACACGCTCGGGATCGCCTCGCCGGAGGCGCGTCGCCGACCTCGTCGGCCGCACCGTCGAGTGGGTCGGGCCCGACGTGCCCGTGCACTTCCACGGGCACAACGACTTCGGTCTCGCGACCGCGGCGGCGGTCGCCGCGCGTGCGGGCGGGCGCGCGCTGGGTGCACGGGACGATCAACGGCATGGGCGAGCGGGCGGGCAACGCGAACCTCGGCGAGGTGGCGCTCACGCTGCGACGCGCTCTACGGCGTCGAGTCGAACCTCCGCCTCGAGCGGATTCGCGAGGTCTCCGAGCGCGTGCGCGAGCTCTCGGGCTACGCGCTCGAGCCCTGGAAGCCGGTGACGGGCGAGGACGCTCTTCCGCGCGCGAGAGCGGCGCCGTCGCGAGCCAGTTCCACGACCCGCCCTCGATCGAGCCCTACTCCTCCGAGCTCGTCCGCGCCGAGCGCGGGATCGTGCTCGGCAAGAAGAGTGGGCCTCGACTCGATCCGGATCAAGGCCGAGGAGCTCGGGCTGGACGTGCCCGAGGAGCGGCGCGCGGAGGTGCTGGCGAAGGTGAAGGAGCTCGGAACCCGCAAGCGCGGGCTCGTCACCGACGACGAGTTCCGGGAGCTCGCCGGTGGCTGATCTCGACGCCGTCGTCGTCGGCAGCGGCATCAACTCGCTCGCCTGCGCGGCGCTGCTCGCGCGCGGCGGCTGGACGTGTGCGCGTGCTGGAGCGCGAGGACGAGCTCGGCGGCGCGATCCGCACAGCCGAGATCACCGAGCCCGGCTACCTGCACGACGTCTTCAGCGCCTGGCATCCGCTCTGGGTCGGCGGCGCGGCGCACGCCGGAGCTCGGCGACGAGCTCGGCGCCCGCGGGCTCGAGTACCTGAACACCGACCTACCCGACAGCGCACGCTCTTCCCGGACGGCGAGGCCGCCTTCCTGCTCCGCTCGACCGGGGGCGAACGCCGCCGAGCTCGGGCGCCGGAGTGGCGCGGGCGCCGTCGAGTCCGTTCTTCCCGACACGCCGACCTCGCCTTCGGCGTGCTCGGCACCGAGCTGTGGTCGCGGGACGGGCTCAGGCCTCGGGCTGAAGGCGCCTGCGGCGGCTCGGGCGGCAGGGCGCGGTCGAGGTTCACCGGCAACGTGCTCGTCTCCAGCCGCGACTGGCTGACCCAGACCTTCGCCTCCGAGCGGGCGCACGGCCTGCTCGCGCCTTGGGTGCTGCACACCGGCCTCGGGCCCGACGCGGCGGCCTCGGGCTTCATGACCCAGGTGATCGGGGTCGCGGTGCAGGAGGGCGGCATGCCGATCCCGCGCGGCGGCGGCGCTCGGCTCGTCGATGCGCTCGTGCGGCTGATCGAGGATCACGGCGGCACCTGCGAGACCGGCCGCGACGTCGAGCGCGTACTGGTGCGCGACGGCGAGGCGACCGGTGTGCGCCTCGCCGGCGGCGAGGAGGTCGCGGCCTCGCGTGCGGTGATCGCCAACGTGACGCCGACCCAGCTCTACGGCCGCCTGATCGACGGCGCACGAGGAGCTGGCGAAGCGCTTCCGCTACGGCCGCTCCGAGATGCAGATCCACTTCGCGCTCTCCGAGCCGCCGCGCTGGGACGGCGACGAGCGTCTCGGCAAGACGGCGATCGTCCACCTCACGCCCGGCCTCGACGGCGTCTCGCGCGCGGTCAACGAGGCGGAGCGCGGCTTGCTTCCGGCCGAGGCGACCGTCGTCGTCGGACAGCCGCTGACGATGGACTCCTCGCGCGCGCCCGACGGCGCCGGGCTCCTCTGGATCCAGCTGCAGGAGCTGCCGTGGCACGTGAAGGGCGACGCCGCCGGCGAGCTCGACCCCGGCGACGGCACCTGGACCGAGGAGCTGCGCGAGCGCTACGCCGACCGGATCCAGGCGCGGATCGCCCGGCACGTCCCGAACCTCGAGTCGGCGCTGCGCAAGCGCGTCACGCTCTCGCCGGCCGACCTGCAGGCGGCGAACGTCAACCTGCACCACGGCGATCCGTACTCGGGCTCGCTCGCCGCTCGACCAGAACCTGCTCTGGCGCCCGTTCCCGGCCAGCCCGGGGCACTCGACGCCGGTCGAGCGGCCTCTGGCACATCGGCGCGAGCACCCATCCCAGGCCCGGGCGCTCGGCGCGGGCTCGCGGAACGCTGGTCGCAGCAAACGGCTGCTCGCGCGCAGGCGGCTGCGCCTGGTGAAGCTCTCGATCTCGGAGATCACGACCGTGAGCCAGTCGTTCGCGGACGACCTCGACGCCTACCGGCGGCCGGCGCCGACGGGATCGGCATCTGGGAGATGAAGCTCGGCGACGACTCGCTCGAGCGCTTTCGCGCCAGCGGGCTGGCGCGCCGCCGCAGCCGTTCCGGCCGTGCCCTCGATCCTGCCGCTGCCGCTGATGGAGGGCCCTGCCGATCCGGCCGAGCGGATCGAGGCGATCCGGGCCGCCGTCCGGCGGCTCGCTCCCTTCGAGCCCGAGTGCGTGCTCTTTCTCACCGGCCCGGGCGACGACCGCGAGACCATCGTCGAGGGAATCCGCGCGATCGCCGAGGAGGCGCAGCGCCCAGGGCGTGCCGGTCGCGCTCGAGCCGACCCAGCGCGAGTTCGCACACTTCTGGTCGGTCGCCAGCTCCCTGGCCGAGGCCCAAGACCTGATCGACGAGGCGCGGCGCCGACGTCGGCCTGATGTACGACACGTGGCAGCTCTGGAGCGAGCCGCTCGAGGAGATCGAGCGCTACCGCGACGCGCATCCGCGGCGTGCACGTGGCCGACCGGCGCGAGCCGACCCGCAACACGAACGACCGCGTGCTCCCGGGCGACGGCGTCGTCGACTTCGCGCCGATCCTCGAGGCCCTGCCGCTGGGACGGCTTCTACGACCTGGAGATCTTCTCCGACGCCGGAGCTCGCACGGATCGCTCTGGCAGGAGGACCCGCGAGAGCTCGCCGCGCGCGGGGTGCGCAGCAGCTGCGGAGGGCGGTATCGAGCGCGTCTGCGTAGTCGGCGCCGGCGTGATCGGCAGCCTCTACGCCGGCCATCTCGCCGCGTCTGCGAGGTCTCGGTGCTGTGCCGCCGCGAGGAGCACGCGCGCGCGCTCAACGAGCAGGGCCTGACGGTCTCCGGCCGGCACGCCTTCACCTCGCGCGTCGTGGCGGCGACCGACCCGGCCGAGCTGCCCGAGCCCGAGCTCGCGATCGTGGCCACGAAGGCGCACGGAGCTCGCCTCGGCGGCCGCGCGGCTCGAGGGCCACTGGCCGGCCACCGCGGTGATGACCGTCCAGAACGGGCTCGGAGCCGAGGAGGTCTTTCCCGGGCAGGCGCGTCATCTCCGCGGTCACGTTCATGAGCGGCACGCGCCACGGGACACCCGCGTCGAGTACATCCTCGACACCGAGACGTGGCTCGGCCCCTACGGCGACGACGCCGTACGAGCTGGTCGAGGAGACGGCGCGCGCTGATCGTCGAGTCCGGTCTCAAGGCGCAGGCCTTCCGCGACCTGCGGCCGGCACAGTGGTCGAAGCTGATCTTCAACGCGACGGTGAACGCGGTGGCGGCGCTGACCGGCCTTCCGCACGATCCCCATTTCGCCGCACGCGAGCAGCTCAGCGATCTCGGGTACCTCGTCCACGCGACCTCATGGACGAGGGCAAGCGGGTGGCCGCGGCGGCCGGAGGTCGAGCTGCACGAGGACCCGTGGGAGATGAACGTCCTCGCGACGCAGCGTGGGAGCCGCCACTACCCGTCCATGCTGGAGGACGTCGAGGCTCACCGGCCGACCGAGATCGACCACATCACCGGAGCACTGGTGCGGCGAGGCGCGACCGACTCGGCGTGGCGGTTCCGCTGCACACCGCCGCTCTACCGGCTCGTGAAGGCGCGCGAGGCCTCGTGGGAGCCCGATTGACCGCCTACCCCGGCGACGACTCGAATATCCTGTTGGCGACCGGGTTTCTCATCGAGGAGGGGTTCAGTGAGACGTGCGACTAGATGGAGTGCTCTCGTAGTGCTCCTTGGCATAGCTGTGGCGATCGCCGCTCTCGCGGCGACCACCGGGGAACGCCGCCCCTTCGGCGAAGAAGCCGATCGTGATCGGCTGGGCGTTACGACCTGACAGGGGCAGATGGCGCCGTTCGACAACCCCGCTCTCGCGGCCGCGAAGATCCGCATCAAGCAGATCAACGCGAAGGGCGGCGTGGACGGCCGTAAGTTCGTGATCAAGACCTGCGACACGCAGAACAACAACGCCGCGAGGGCGAAGTCGTGCGCGCTCAGCCTGCTGCGGCGAGGCGGCGCGCACTCATCGTTCATGACGTGCGACGTCGGACTTCGCCACGCCGGTCGTGCAGGAGACGATCAAGCCGCGGAAGCTCGCGATCGCTCCATGCATCGGCACCGACCAGATGGGGCCGAAGCGCTTCAGCAAGCAGGGCAAGCTGCGCGTTCAGCTTCGGCAACGTCGCTCAGGACGAGGGGTCGGCGATGGCGCAGTACGCCATCAAGCGCGGGCTGGAAGACGGCCGGCCTCGGCGACGAACACGCTGCTCGTCTACTTCAAGAACGTCGTGCAGGCCTTCGACAAGCGCTTCACGCCAGCTCGGCGGGAAGGTGGTCGACCGCGAGAGCTACGCCACCGGCGCGAACAACGTCAGCACCGCCGTCAGCCGGCTGAACTCGCACAAGGCTGCGGTCTACGTGACCTCGACGGCGTTCGGCGAGCTGCCGGCGTTCGTGTCCGGCTTCCGCTCGCTGCGACAACAACACACCGATCCTCAACTCCTGGGCCGGTGACGGGACCTACTGGAACACGTCAGCCCGAAGGTGACGAACTACTACTTCGTCACGTTCGCGTCGGTCGTTCGGCGACGACCCGAGCAAGGACGTGCGCAAGATGATCGCCTCGCTCAAGGCAGGCCGGCGCGACTCCCGGCACGGGCGGGTTCCTCGGCGGTGCGGACGCGATCGACGGCGTCGCCATCGCGATCAAGCGGGCACACGGCTCGCTCAAGGGCTCCGCGCTCGCGGCCCAGCTCGAGAAGTTCCACCGGCGTCCCGGTGCTCGGCGGAAGATCAGCTTCTCGCCGAAGCTGCACACCGTCTTCGGTCGGCAGTACCGCGTGATCAAGATCCAGAGACAACAAGGCGTACCTATGTGGGCCCGGTGACGGCGAAGGTCGTCCCGAAGCTCCCTAGCCTGGCGCGAGCGTGCCGCGGACGGCGCTCGCGGCAAGACAGCAGAGGAGGCCCGGAGAGACACTTCGGGCCTCCTCCGTCTCACGCTCTTTCGAGGGCGTGCAGGCGCTGCAGGACGTCTCGCTCGAGCTGCACCGGCACGAGGTCGTCGGGCTGATCGGCCCGAACGGCGCAGGCAAGTCGACGCTCGTGAACGTGATCACGGGCTTCGACTTCCCGACGAAGGCTCGGTCGAGCTCGCAGGGCGAGCGATCACGCGCTGGAGCCGCACCGGCGCGCGCGAGCGGGATCGCCAGCACGCTTCCAGCACAGCCGGTCGTTCCGCGACCTCTCCGTGCGAGAGAACGTCGGAGGTCGCGGCGCTCGGCGTCGGAGCGGGTCCGCGTGAGGCGCGGCCGGCGCGCGGACGAGCTGCTCGACCTGCTGGCGCCTGCGCCGCGTGGCCGACCAGCCCGGCGGGCTCGCTCGCCCAGGGGACGAGCGGCGGCTCGGAGTGGCCCGGCGCGCTCGCGACCGCGCCGTCGCTTCGTGCTGATGGACGAGCCTGCCGGCGGGGCTGCCCGAGGCGGAGGTGCCCGAGTTCGCGGAGGTCGTGCGCTCGGTGCGCGACGACCATCGAGGCCGGCGTCCTCCTGATCGACCACAACATGGCGCTCGTGATGGGCGTCTGCGACCGGATCCACGTGCTCGACCAGGGCCGCACGCTCGCCGTCGGGACGCCCGAGGAGATCCGCGGCAACCTCGACGTCGCGGCCGCCTACCTCGGCGAGACCGCGGTCGAGTCCGCCGATGCCTGACCCCGTGCTCGAGCTCGAGGGCCTCGAGGTCGCGCTACGGCACCGTGGCCGCCGGTGCCGCGACGTCTGCGCTCAGGTCGGCCCGGGCGAGATCGTCGGGCTGATCGGCCCCGAACGGCGCCGGCAAGTCGACCACGCTCCACGCGATCATGGGCGCCGTCACGGCCCACGCCGGCGCAGATCCGGCTGCGCGGGCGCTCCGTGCGCGGACGCTCCCGGAGTCGATCGCACAGCGCGGTGTCGCGCTCGTGCCGAGGCCGCCGCATCTTCGGCGACTTCACCGTCGAGGAGAACCTGCGACTGGGGCTCGCGGCCAACCGCGACCACAGGGGCGGCTATCCCGCTCGCGCGGGCCTACGACCTCTTCCCGATGCTGAAGGAGTTCCGGCGCCGGTCGGCCGGCGTGCTCTCGGGAGGGCAACAGCGGCAGCTGGCGATCGGGCGGGCGCTCGTGGCCAAGCCGGACGTGTTGCTCCTCGACGAGCCGTCGCTGGGCCTCGCGCCGCGTGCCGGTCGACGAGGTCTTCCACGCACTGCGAAGGATCCGCGAGCGGGGCGTGACCATCCCTGCTCGTCGAGCAGCGCGCCCGCACACCGTCGCCCTCGCCGACCGGACGCACGTGCTCGTCGGCGGCGAGCTGCGGTCTGACCCTCGGCCCCGCCGACGCCACGAATCACCGACAAGATCGTCGCCGCCTACCTCGCCTCGTGATCCTCGCCGCCCTCCACTTCCCTGACTTCCAGACCCTGTCCGACGCGGTCGGGCTGGGCGCGATCTACGCGCTGATGGCCGTCGGGATCGGCCTCGTCTTCGGCGTGCTGCGGCTCGTCAACTTCGCCTACGGCCAGCTGGTGATGGCCGGCGCGTACACGCTGGCCTACACCGTCGGGCTGGCCGACCTGGGCGAGCATCCTGGCCTGCTTCGCGCGTCGTGGTCGCGCTCTCGCTCGCGATGGACGTGGTCGTCTTCCGGCCGCTGCGCGAGGCCAGTCGCCGGCGGTGATGCTCGTGACGACCTTCGCGATCGCGTTCCTGCTGCAGGCGATCGCGCTGATCGTCGACCTGCGCGACGGCACAGCTCGGCGAGGTCGGCGGCCTCGCTCGCGTCGCTCAACCAGCCGGTCACCGATCGCACGGCGTCGACATCCGGAAGATCACGCTCGTCTCGGTCGCGGTCGCCGCTCGTCTCGCTGCTCGCTGCTCGTGCTGCTGCTCGACGCGGACGACGATCGGGCTGCACACGCGCGCCGCCGCCAGCGACTTCCGCACCGCCCGGCTGCTCGGCGTGCGCGCGAACCGCGTGATCCGCGTTCGCCGTCGTCCTCTCCGGCGCTGCTGGCCGCGGCGGTCGCGGTGATGCTGACCGTGCAGTTCCGCTCGGTCACGCCGGACTTCGCGCTGCAGCGACACGATCATCGTGCTGGTCGGCGTCGTCGTCGGCGGGATCGACCGCCTCTGGACGGCGACGCTCGGCGGTTTCACGATCGGCTTCGCCTCCGGCGTGATCAACGGCGTGCTGCCGACCGACAAGACGGTCTACCTGCCGTCGGTCGCTCTTCGCCCTCGTGATCCTCGTCCTCCTGCTGCGGCCGGCCGGGCTCTTCGCCTGGGGCCGGCGGGCGGCGCGTCGATCGCGTATGACGCGGCTGCGCTCGACGCCGCTCGTCGGCTGCTCGTCGGGCCTCGGCGCTGCGTCGGTCGCGGTCGGCCTCGTGGCGACGCACCGCCTCGCTCGCGAACCAGGTCTACTTCCTGAACGCGCTCGTCTCGGTCGCGATCGTGGTCGCGATCTACGTCTTCGTCGGCAACTCGGGCGTGGTCTCGTTCCGGCCAGATCAGCTTCGTCGCCGTCGGTGCCTTCGCCGCCGGGCGTGATGACGGTCCCGCTCGAGTCGAAGAAGGGCGTGCTGCACGACCCTCTTCCCGCTTCTGCGCGACCACACGATCGGAAACGTGCCCTCGCTCCTGCTCGCGGCCGCGCTCGGCGGCGTCGTTCGCGTTCCTCGTCGGCCTGCCGCTGATGCGGCTCTCGGGCCTGCGCGGCGGGAATCGCGCACGTTCGCCGTGCTCGAGATCACGCACAACATCCTCCGCGAGTGGACGAGGATCGGCCCCGGCGCGACGACGCTCTCGCTCGTGCCGGAGTCGACCGGGCCGTTGCAGGCAACGCTCGGCGCGCTGGTCGTGATCGCGCGTCGCCTTCGCCTACCAGCGCAGCCGCCTCGGGCCGGCAGCTGCGCGCCTCGCGCGAGGATCCGGCCGCGGCGCGGGCGGTCGGCGTGCAGCGTCCACCGGCAGCGGCTCTGGGCGTTCACGCTCTCCGGCGCGCTCGGCCGGCTTTGCCGGCGGGCTGCTCGTGCACCAGCTCGGCTCGATCACGACCGAGCAGGTCTACCTCGAGCTGACGCTTCCTGACGCTGGCGATGCTCGTCGATCGGCGGCATCACCAGCCTCTGGGGCGCGGTCGTCGGCGCGCTCGCCGATCAGCGGCCTCGACTCGTTCCTCGAGCCAGGCCGAGCACGGGCGTGCACGTCGTTCGGCCACACGCTCGACCTGCCCTCGGGGTACACGGCTCGTCATCCTGGCGGCGACTCATGGCGCTCGTGCTGATCCTGCGTCCCTCGGGCATCACCGCGGACGGAGCGCGAGCTGCCGGCGTGGCGCGGCGCGCGGCGGAGGCGGCGCGTGAGGGTGTGCATCGTCGGCTGCGGCGCGGTCGGCTCGCTGCTTCGCCGCGAACCTCGCCCAGCTCGACGACGTCGAGGTGTGGGCGTACGACCTCGCGCGCGAGCACGTCGACGCGATCAACGCGCACGGCCTGCGGCTCTCCGGGCGCCGGCGAGGTCGTCGGCGGCGTCCGCGCGACGACGCGACGCCGGCGAGCTGCCCGCCTGCGACTTCGGGATCGTCGCGACGAAGGCGATGCACACCGAGGCCGCGATCGCGGCGACCGCGGCACGCGTTCGCCGACGGCTGCGGTCGCGCTCGGTCCAGAACGGGATCGGCAACGAGGAGGCGCTCGCCGAGCACGTCGAGCGCGTGATCCGCGGCACGACCTTCCCGGCCGGCCGGCTCGCTCGAGCCGGGCCACGTCCAGTGGGACGTGAAGGGCGACACGACGATCGGCCCGTTCGAGCCGAGCCCGGCGCCACTCCGAGGAGGTCGAGCGCCTCGCCGACGCGTGCACCCGCGCCGGGCATGCCGACCGAGGCGGTCAGCGACGCGCGCGGCCCGCAGTGGCGCAAGGTGATCTTCAACGCGGCCACGAACCCGCGTCGGCGCGCTGACGCGGCTGACGCACGGCCGCGTCTGCGAGCGACCCGAGCCTGCGCGCGCTCGTCACGCGGGCTCGTCGACGAGGGCAAGGCGGTCGCCGCCGCGCAGGGCATCGAGCTCGACGCCGATCCCGAGCGACCTGATCGACCACGCCGCGCAGCCGGAGGTCGCCTACGACCACAAGGCGATCGATGCTCCAGGACGTCGAGGCGCGCCGGCCGACGGAGATCGACTACCTGAACGGCGGCATCGTCCGCTTCGGGCGCGAGCACGGCGTGCCGACGCCGCTCAACGAGGCGATACTGGGCGCTCGTGAAGGGACTGGAGGCGTCGTGGTGACGCAGCGAGATCGAGCGCCGCTACGCGAACGTGCGCGCCGCGCTCGAGCGCGACGGGCTCGACGCCGCGCTCGTCTGCGGCAGCGAGTACACCGGCTTCGAGGGCGCGGTCACCTACCTCTCCGGCTTCCAGATCGTCCACCGCTACGCCTACGTCCTGCTGCCGCGCGAGGGCGAGCCGGCGATCGTCTTCCCGAGCGAGGCGCGCTACGTCGGCGAGCACGGACGACGCTGGATCGAGGAGCAGGTCTTCGCCGACCGGCCCGGCGACTGGCTCGCCGACCGGCTGCGCGGCGCAGCGGCGTCGGCGTCTACGGGCTCGACTACGTGATGACCGTCGCGCGACTTCGCGCGCGCTCGACGGACGCGTCGGAGCTCGTCCCGTGGGACGTCGAGTTCGACCACGCGCGCGCGGTCAAGAGCGACGACGGAGCTCGAGTCGGTGCGCGACAGCGTCCGGATCAACACGGACGGCTTCCACGCCTTCCGCGAGGCGTACGCGCCCGGGCGCAGACCGCGGCCGAGGTGCTGGCGCCGGCCGAGGAGCTGTTCGTCGAGCGCGGCTGCGGCCGGCTGACGATGAACATGGTGCTCGTCGGCGCCGAGTTCGCGATCGCGCGCGACGAGACGATCCTCGGCGACTTCTGCATCCCGTCGCTCGAGATCGCCGGGCCGGGCGGCCACTGGGTCGAGGTCTCGCGGGCGCTCGGCGCGCCGAACGCCGAGGTGCAGCGGATGCTCGAGGCCTACGAGCGAGTACTTCGAGGCCGCGCAGAGCGCGCTGCGTCCCGGGGCGACGGCGCACGACGTCCACCGCGCGGTCTCGAAGGGCTTCACCGACCGCGGCTACCACCTCGGCCACGTCACCGGCCACTCGATCGGCATGACGATGATCGAGTATCCCGAAGATCGGCGAGGGCGTCGAGACCGAGCTCGGCGGAGAACATGGTCTTCTCGATGCACCCGCACGCGATCGCGGACGAACGGCGCACGACTGCCTCTACATGCAGGACACGTGGCTCGTCGGGCCGGACGAGTGGAATCCCGCTCTCGGGTCTTCCGTCGCAGATCTTCGAGCCTGCCCTAGCGTTTGGACGTCGTTGCATACCAGGGGCGAGCCCGGTGCCTACTCCGAGCAGGGCGCGATCGCGCTCTTCCCCGAAGCGGGCATCGGCGCGCAACCGTCGATCCGCACGGTGTTCGAGGCGGTCGAGGTCGGTCGCGCGGCCGCTGGGGCTCGTGCCGATGGACAACTCGCAGGCGGGGAGCATCAACGAGACCTACGACCTCTTCCTGCGGCACGGCCTCCACCTCGTCGGCAGAGACGATCGTGCGCGTCGACCACTCACTGCTCGCGCTGCCGGGCTCGACGATCGACGAACTGGGCGAGGTGGTCTCGCATCCAGCAGGCGATCGCCCAGTGCGAGGAGTTCCTCAGCGCCCTCGACGTGACCGTGCGGGCCGAGTACAACACCGCCAGGTGCGGCAAAGCAGATCGCCGAGAACCGGCTCGAGCGGACGGCGGCGATCGCATCGCGGCGCGCGGCGGAGCTGTACGGGCTCGGAAGTCCTCGCGGATCGGATCCAGACGTACCCGGACAACTACACGCGCTTCGGCGCGCTCTCGCGTGACGCGCTTCTCCGCTCGCCGAGCCGGACAAGTCGTCGCTCGTCTTCGGAGTCGGTCACGTCGCCGGCTCGCTCTACCGCTGCCTCGGCTCGCTCGCCGAGCGGCACCTGAACCTGACGAAGCTCGAGTCACGACCACGGGCCGGGCGCCCCGTGGGAGTACGTCTTCTCGCCGACGTCCAGGCGCCCGGCCCACATGCCGGAGATGGTCGACGCGCTCGCGGAGCTGAGCCGGCATGCGACGTTCACCCGGCTCCTCGGCACCTACGCGGGCGCCGTGCCGCAAAGTGGCTGAGACCGAGGTCATCGCCTACGGAACGTACGGCTCGCTGAGCTCCGCGATGATCCGCTGGATCTCGGCCTTCATGTGCGCGGGCGAGCTCGCTCGGTCGGGCTGCGGCGTCGACCGTCGACGCCGTGGCTGACCGGTCCACCGATCCCGAGGACGAAGATGTTCTCGTCGTTGTAGTCGTTGGCGGGCTCGGTGTAGTTGAAGCTGCCCGCGACGACGATTCGCTCGTCGATCACCATCAGCTTGTGGTGGAGCTTGCGGACGCCGGAGGTCTTCGTCGGCTGGAAGAGGCTGATGCTTCGGTGCGCTCAGCGTCTTCGGCGCGGCCCAGCCCTGGGCCGCCTGGCCGCGGTCGAGCGCGCCCGTAACGGTCATCCGCCGCGCGCGAGCGCGAGCATGGTGTCGTCGATCCCGGAGGAGCCGGCGAAGGTGAAGATGGCGAAGAAGACCTCGTGCTCGCCCTTGAGCATCTGCTTCATGATCTCGAGCTCGGGCGTGTGCACCGGCGCGAAGAGCACCTTGGCCGGCATGCCGCCGAGGTCGAAGACGCTTCGGCACGTCGCCGTGGATCTCGCGCCCGAAGCGTCCGAGGCTGCAGCTGCGTCGATCTCGAGCTCGTACTGGCGGCAGACGTTGCTGTTGTGGAAGACGAAGACGTGGTTCAGGTTCCGGTGGGTGTCGGTGATCGTGAAGTTCGCCGAGCCCGAGAGCAGCGCCGGGTTGCCGGGCGTGGTCGCCCGGCCGTCGCGGAAGTCGCGGAGGACGAACTTCTGGTGGAAGATCTTCGGGTTGAAGTCGCCCTTCACCTCGATGTCGGAGCGGAAGCAGCGCGGCGAGGATCCTGCGGTTGGCGGCGAGGCTCGGTGTCGTCCTCATGCCCCACTGGACGCGGCGGAGGGCCTGCTCTGCCGTCTCGCGCCCGGCTTGGGCGCGGGAGCCTTCGGCGGCTTGCCGCGCAGCGGGCTGCGGAGGTAGTCCTGCTCGAGGAAGAGGTTGACGCTGACCCCGCGCCAGCGCGCGTCGAGGATCGCCTGGGCGATCGGCTCCGAGTCGAGCTCCTGCACCGCGATGTCGAGCGAGGAGCGCGCGCCGTGCGAGGAAGTCGACGATCACGGCTCTCGAGGCTGTCCGCCGCGCCGAGCTCCTGCGGCCCGACGTAGGCCTCGATCCTGCCGCGTTCGCGAACGCCGCCACTAGGCCGGCTTCAGCAGCTCGCGGTTGCGCGCGAGGCACGTCGAGCACCGCGCTCACGTCCTCGGCGGTGTTGTAGCAGTGCGCCGAGATGCGCAGGTTGTCGTCGCGCGACGAGGTGACGACGTCTTCCGCCGCCGAGCGCCGCGACGAGCGCGTTCGACGTCGGTCGAGCGGACGCAGACGAAGCGCGCCGCTGGCTCCGGCGCGCGCGGCGTGACCGACCCGGCGCCGAGCTCGTCGACGCCGTCGTGCAGGAGCGCGTTCAGCTCGCGAACGTGCGCCTCGGTCTCCGCGATCCCGATCTCCTGCATCAGCTCGATCCCGGCGATCGCCGCGTAGATCGGCGGGACTCGGCGGCGTCCCGGCCTCGAACCGGCGCGCGGTCGGCGCGGGCGAGTAGTCGTGGATGTCCATCTCGAAGATGTCGCGGTCGGCGAACCAGCCGGTCGCGGTCGGCTCGATCTCGCTCGACGAGCTCGCGGCGGCAGTAAGAAGAACCCGAGCCCGGCCGAGCCGAGCAGGTACTTCGAGGACGCCGGCGGCGAGGAAGTCGCAGCCGAGCGCGCCGAACGTCGACCGGCAGCGAGCCGACCGTCTGGTAGGCATCCGACCAGGACGAGCGCCCCGCGCTCGTGCGCAAGCCGGCCACGGCCTCGACGTCGAGCCGGCTCCCGTTCCGGAAGCAGACGTGCGTGACCGCGACGAGCGCGGTCTGCTCGTCGATCGCGGCCTCGAACCGCTCGAGCGGGATCGTCCCGTCGGCCTCGGCCGGGACGTGCTCGACCCGCACGCCGCGCCGCTCCTGCGCGTGCCAGATCTGCCCGATCGTCGGGAACTCGAAGTCGCTGACGACGATCTTGTCGCGGCCCTCTCCGAGGCGCAGGCCCGCTCGCGAGCGCGCTCACGCCCGCCGAGACCGGACGTCGTGACCGCCACCTCGTCCTCGTCGGCGTTGATCAGGCCGCGCGACGGCTCCGCGCGACGGCCTCGAGCTGCTCGACCCAGTACTCCCACGGCGCGCCGTGCTCGTCCCAGTCGTCGAGGTAGCGGCCGTAGGCGTCGCGCACGCGAGTCCGACAGCGCGCCCTGCGAGCAGCTGTTGATGTAGACGCGCTGCTCGAAGACCGGAAAGCGGTGCCGGATCCGCCCCGGCAGCGAGGCGACATCAACGGCCAAGGTAGGCCTTTCGCAGATCCTCGTGCCTGGAGCAGCGTCGACGCGGCGCCCGGAGAGCACGATCCGGCCGGTCTGCAGCACGTAGCCGCGGTCGGCGATCGACAGCGAGACGTTCGCGTTCTGCTCGACCGACGAGGATCGCGACGCCCGGACTCGTGCACCTGCTGGATGATCTCGAAGTTGCGCTCGACGAGGATCGGCGCGAGGCCCCATCGAGGGCTCGTCCATCAGCAGGCAGCTTCGGGCTGCGACATGCAGCGCGCGCCCCATCGCGACCATCTGCTGCTCGCCGCCCGACATCGTCCCGGCGAGCTGCTTGCGCCGCTGCGTCAGCAGCGGGAACGAGGTCGTAGACGCGCGCGAGGTCGTCCTTCGAACTCGCCGCCGGTGCAGGTATGACGCCCATCTCGAGGTTCTCGTAGACGGTCATCGGCGCGAACAGACGCCGGTTCTCCGGGACGATCGCCATTCCCTTCCCGATCCGGTAGCTCGTCGGACTCGCTGGGTCACGTCCTCGCCCTCGAAGTAGACACGCGCCGCGACGCGGCCGCACGATGCCGAGCGATCGTCTTCAGGGTCGTCGACTTGCCCGACGCGTTGCCGCCCAGCAGGCAGACGAGCTCGCCCTCGTCCACTTCGAGCGAGACTCCTTGCAGGATGTGGATCGGCCCGTAGTAGGTGTCGACGTTGTCGAGCCGGAGCAGCATCAGACCGCTTCGGACTCCTGCGCGTGCGCCCCAGGTAGGCCTCGACCACGAGCGGGTGGGTCGCGCACCTCGTCGAACGAGCCCCTCGGCGATCTTGATCCCGTGGTCGAGCGCGATCACGCGGTCGGAGATCCCTCGACGACGTGCATGTCGTGCTCGATCACGAGGATCGAGTAGCCGGCCTCGTCGCGCAGCTTCGCCGATCAGCTCCGTGATCTCGTGCGTCTCGTGCGGGTTCATCCCGCGCGGCGGGCTCGTCGAGGAGGAGCAGCCGCGCGTTCGTCGCCATCGCGCGGGCGATCTCGAGCCGGCGCCGATTCGCGTACGAGAGGCTGTAGGCGGGCTGGTCGTGGCGGTAGCCCGGCGAGCCGCTGGCCGAAGAACGCGAGCTTCTCCTCCGGCGAGCTTCGCGGATCTCGCTTCTCCTCCCGGCGCGAGCGCGGAGCTGCAGCATCGCCTCGAGGAATGTCGCCTTGGTGTGCCCGTATTCGGCGGCCATCACGTTCTCCGAGCACCGTCATGTTCAGGAACAGGCGCAGCGTCTGGAAACGTCCGGGCGATCCCGCGGTTCGTGATCCTGTGCGGAGCAAGGCCGACGATCTTGCTCGCCCTCGAAGACGATCTCGCCCGAGTCGACGTGGAAGATCCCGGTGATCGAGGTTGAACACGGTCGTCTTCCCGGCGCCGTTCGGTCCGATCACGCTGACGATCTCGCCTCGGTCGACGTGCAGGCTCAGATGGTCGATCACCTGCAGGCCGCCGAAGGCCTTCGAGACGTCGCGGAGCTCGAGCAGAGGCACGTCAGACGATCTCCACGCGCGAGGTGCCGAAGATCCCGGCCGGGCGCACGTTCATGATCACGACGAGCAGCGTCCCCGGCAAGATCAGCCGCAGTCGCACCGGCCACCTGCTCCGACGAGCTTGTTCTCCCACACAAACGCGGCCAGATAGAGCGTGGGGATCAAGGTGACGACGCGCCACCAGCCGCGGACGAGCGTCAGCACCGAGCGCCGCGACGATCAGCGCGAAGTAGGCCCAGCCGGCGATCGACGCACGGGTTGCTCGGGAGCAGCACCCAGTGCTCGAGCGCCCTGCCGAGGCTGCCGGCGCCGTCGATGTGGCCCGCGGTCCCCGCGACCAGACCGCGCTCGCGATCCCGTGGACGGCGTAGCCGAACGCGATCGTCCCCACGAGGACGATGACCGGCTTGTACCAGGGTCGCAAGGCGACGAAGAGCGCGAGCAGGAGCACGCCGTAGAAGAGGAAGCGCGCGTTCGACGAGGAGCGGAGCAGCTCCAGGGCGCCGTTGACGACGAGTGCGCCGATCACCACCCGCCGATGCTGCCGAGGCCGCCGAGAATGACGATCGCGTAGATCGTGATCAGCAGCCCGACGTCGTAGTCGCCGGGAAAGGCGCCCGACTGGACGGCGCCGAAGATCGTCCAGTGAACCCGCGACCGCCGCGCCGAACATGAACGCGAGCAGCTTCAGCCGGTTGACCGGGACGCTCATCGTCTCGGCGGCCAGCGGATCCTCCCGCAGCGCGCGCCAAGCGCGGCCCGTCCGGCGACCCGTTGACGAAGTAGAGCATGATCATCAGCAGCGCCAGCGAGATCAGCGTGAAAGTAGTACTGCCCGTCGTCGTTGATCCTATCGCAGTGCCGAAGAAGTTGAGCGGCGATCGATCTGGTCGAAGCCCGTTCGCGCCTCCGGTCGCCCAACCTGCCCGGCCAGCAGATATGACAAACGCTAGCTTAAATTATAAATATTGATTGAAATAGATCATTTTTTTGAATCACTGTAGGAACAATATATCGCGATCTGAGAGGTCGAGCAAATGCGCCATGAGGAGCAGTCGAGCTGTGGAGCTGGGTATGCGTCGATAATCATCAATGATCTGGGACTGCAGACCCGCCCTGGGTGGTGTCCCGGAACGCCCGAGCCATGAACCCCGCTGAATGCCAGTGGCTTCTGAAAGAGTTCACTGGTCTCTTATAGGTCGAGTTAGTCTCTGGTGAACCTGATCACTTAGACTGATCCACCAAAAAGGGTGATCTAGTAAAGACCAGCCGTGGTCTCGAAAGAGGCTGCCCAGCCGCAATAAGAACGCTGGAAGATCGTGCAATCGGCCCAGAAAGGAGAAGATCACAACAGCTGGTTTGACATGAACTCTGATCCAATCTGCTGGATCCCAGGTCGTGAGATGCCCTGCCTGGGTTCTGTGGTGTTTCACCTGCTGACTTAGGTCGTCAGATGCTAATCAGCCCCCTGGTCTGAGAGGCGTCCAGGAGCTGAGGAAACCCTGGCAGCACGCAGCCCTGCTGAGGTGGCACCCAAACGCTCATCGTGCCGTAGCTACTTCCCGGATCGCGCGCTATCCGGATAAAACCGCCTCGGCCGGATGAGGATCGATGCCGATCAGGAGCGCGAAGACGTAGAGGTTCTGCGTAGACGTCGACCCGCGGGGAGGTAGCCCGTCGCGAACGCCTCCGCGAGGCCGATCAGAAAGCCGCCGAAGCATCGCGCCGGGGATGCTCCCGATCCCGCCGACGACGGCGGCGGTGAAGCCCTTCAGCCCGGCGGTGAAGCCCATCAGGTGAGAAGATCTGGCCGAAGACGAGCCCGAACATGACCCCGCCTGCGGCCGGCGAGCGCCGAGCCGATGAAGAACGTGAACGCGATCACGCGGTCGACGCTCGATCCCCATCATCGCGGCCGCCTCGCGGTCGAACGACGTCGCCCGCATCGCCTTCCCGATCTGCGTGCGCGCGACGAGCAGCGTCAGCGCGATCATCAGCCACGATCGCCGACGACGATCGTGAGGATCTGCGAGGTTCGAGATGAAGAAGTCGCCGCCGAGTGGATAGCTCTTGACGCCGATCAGGTCGAACGTGTCGTAGCTGCGGAAGCTGCGGCCCGAAGAGCAGCAGCGCGCTGTTCTGCAGGAAGAACGAGACGCCGAGCGCGCTGATCAGCGGCGCGATCCGCGGCGCGTTCCGCAGCGGTCGGTAGGCGAAGCGCTCGATCGCGACGCCGAGCAGGCCGCAAGCCGACCATCGCGACCAGCGAACATGAGCGCGACGCGACCAGCCGACCGGTCACCGCCGGGTCGACGCGGCGCCGCCGAGCCACGTGGAGGACGAAGAAGCCGACGAACGCGCCGATCATGTAGACGTCGCCGTGGGCGAAGTTCGAGCAGCTTCAGGATCCCGTAGACCATCGTGTAGCCGAGCGCGATCGAGCGCGTAGATGCTCCCGAGCGTGACGTCCGCTGACCAGCTCGCCGAAGAAGAGGCTCCAGTTCACGGGTGGGAAAACGATCGCACAAAACGCAGTGCGGCCCACCACGGGTGGGCCGCACTGCGTTCAGGTCAGACCGACTGGACTACGCGACTCGGACGAAGACTCCCTTCACCGACTGGTAGATCCCGAAGCGGCGCTTCGACCATGTCGCCGTTCTCGTTGAACGCGACGGGCAGGCCGAGCAGCGACGTCTTCACCGGGATGTTCGTCTTCTTGATCTGCGCACGAACCTCGGCGCCGGGACGCCTTGCCGTTCTTGCACGCCCGGTCGATCGCGCCCGCTGACGACCTGCGCCGCCACGTAGCTCGGAGCACCGAAGAGCTCCGCGTCGCCCTTGTGGACGGCTTCTTGAAGGCCTTCACCCGCGTGTCCGCCGGGTTGACGGGGAAGAACGAGTCGTACACGTTCGATCCCGAGCTCAGCGAACGACCGGATCGAAGAGGCCGTCGGAGCCCATCAGCTTGATGTTGCCCTTGCCCGCAGGCTCTTCATCTGCTGACCGAACGCCTGACCCTTCGGGCGGCAGCTGCCACGGAGATGTAGACGAGCTGCGTGTTGCGCGGGATCTTCGTTGATCAGCGACGAGAAGTCCGACTGCTGCTGGCTGACGCCGTCGCGGCGAGACGGTGACGCCGCTTGGCCTTGAGCTGTGCTCTGCACCTCGTCGGCGAGGCCGATGCTGTAGGCCTCCTGGTCGTCGATGATGTAGACCCGCTTCACCTTCAGCTTGGCGGTGATGTAGCCGGCAGACGCTCTTGCTCTGCGACGAGTCCGGCGGCGACGGTGCGGAAGAAGAAGCCCTTCCGCGGTGCCGTCAGTCGTGATCGTCGTGTTCGTCGCCGAGCCCGGAGACGCAGCCGAGGCCTGCGCCCTTGAGGGCGCCGCAGTCGTCGCCTTGACCTCGTTCGAGCCGGCCGGGCCGACGACGCCGAGGACGCTGCGAGTTCGAGCCGAGCGCCTGTGCGCCCTTGACCGCCTCGAGCCGTTCCGTTCGGCGGAGCCGAGCTGCGTGTCCTCGTTGACGAACTTGATCTTCGTCTTGTGCGTCTTGTTGTACGGAGTTCCTGTGAGAAGTTCGCCCAGTGCACCTGGTTGATCCCGATCGACGCTGCCGGGCCCGGTGAACGGCGCCATCAGCGCCGATCGAACGCGTGTCTTGCCGCACTTCGATCGAGCGCGGTGTCCGCGTTCGAAGCGGAAGCGGCCTTGCTCGCGCCGACCTGGTTGACCCCAGAGCGGCCGTCGCGAGCACGGCCACTACCGCCGCGAAGCACCGCGGCGACTACCACTTTCTTCATATTGCCCTCCTGCTGAGTTAACCGGTACTTGAATGAGACGCCAATCGCCGTCATTCGTTTGCCTCGTACGCGCGCGAGGCCGGATCGCCGGCTGGGTGGAAGACCGGCGACGATCCTTCATCGGCGTGTCCCCGCCGTTCTCGAGCGAGTGCTCGAGCAACGGCGGTAGATGGATGCAACGTGCCCGCCGACGACGGGCTCGTGCCTCCGGTCGATGTGCAGCGTCCCGACGCCTTCGAGCACGTAGATCACCTCGTCGTACACGTGGCTGTGATCCGGTGCGCGGCCGGGAGCGATCACGCCGTAGAACTGGGTGAGATCGGTGCAGCCGACCTCGTCGGTGACGAGGTAGCGGAACTCGCGGTCGCCGCTCGCCGGCAGGGACGGGCTGGTCCGTCGTAGCGGACGCGTCCGGCGCGCCAGCCGGCGGCGCGCCATTCTCGTTCGGCGCCGTCGCCGAGACGAGCAGCAGCGTCGTCCGGCCCGGGGTTCTCGACCTCGTAGGACTCGCCGGCGCGCCACGTAGGCAGCCGGTGCCGGGCTCGAGCTCGTGCGGCTCTGCCGTTCACGAACAAGGTGCCTCGGCCTGAGACGGCGTAGATGATCTCCTGCAGATGCCGTCGAGCGCGCGCGGTCAGCGAGCGCGCCGGGGTCGTAGCGCGTCACGTGCAGCTCCAGGCGCTCGGAGCCCAGGCCGGAGTCGATCGCGACGGCGCGCTCGGCGGTGTCGCCCTCGGCGCGGTCGGTCTGAAGCGTCCTCGGCACGCGATGGAATGACCCCGCATCTGCGCATTCTCACACGTCAGTCGCCTCCGCTCGACAGTACGCTCACGCCGCGTGGACTATCGCGAGCTGGGCCGCACCGGCCTCGAGGTATCCCGGATCGGGCTCGGCTGCGGGAACTTCGGCGGGGTCGGCTCGGCGCCGGAGCTCTTCGGCCAGGGCGAGACCGAGGAGGAGGCGTTCGCGCTGATGGATGCCGCCTGGGCGGCGGGGATCACCTTCTTCGACACGGCCGCGTCCTACGGCGGCGGGCGCAGCGAGCGCTGGGTCGGCAGGTGGCGGGCCGAGCGGGGTGAGCCCGTCCTGCTCAGCTCCAAGGTCTATTGGTCGGTGAGCGGCGATCCCGGCGGATCGCGGGCTCTCCCGTGATCGGATCCTCCGTGAGGTCGAGGGCAGCCTGGAGCGGCTGGGCGTCGAGCGCGCTCGACCTGTACCTCACGCACGAGCCCGACCCCGAGACGCCCGATCGAGGAGACGCTGCGGGCGCTCGACGAGCTCGTCCGCGCCGGGAAGGTGCGCGCGATCGGCGGCGAGCAACCTCGACGGCGTGCAGCTCGAGGAGGCGCCTCGAGACGGAGCGAGCGGCTCGGCCTCGCGCGCTTCGCGTGGGTGCAGAACGAGTTCAGCCTGCTCCGACGCGAGCAGGCGAATGGCGTTCTCCCGGTCTGCGAGCGCGAGGGCCTCGGGTTCACGCCGTTCAGCCCGCTTGCCGGCGGCTGGCTGACCGGCAAGTACCGCGCGCGGCGAGGGCTATCCGGCCGGCTCGCGGATGACGCTGCGTCCAGGACCGTACGCAGGCGCTCGCGAGCGACGAGACCTTCGACGCGCTCGAGGCGTTCGAGGCCGCGGCCGCGAGGCGAGGGGTCGAGCCCGCAACGCTCGCGATCGCGTGGGTGCTGAGCGACCCGCGGGTGACGGCGCTCGTCGTCGGGCCGCGCAACCCGAGGCAGCTCGACCCGCGCGCTCGAGGGCTTGCGCTCCGGCTCTGTCGGCCGAGCGCGACGAGCTGGCGGAGCTCTTCGCGTGATCCCGCTCGAGGAGATCCGCCGCGCGCGGGAGCTGCTGGCCGGAAAGCTGTCCTGCGCACGCCGCTCGTCCGCCTGGACGAGGGTCCTCTACCTCAAGCTCGAGAACCTGCAGCCGATCGGCTCCTTCAAGCTGCGCGGCGCGCTGAACGCGATCGGCAACGCGCCGCCGGTAGGAGCTGGAGGCCGGCGTCGTCACCGCGAGCGCCGGGAACATGGGCCAGGGCGTCGCCTGGGCCGCCCGCGAGCTCGGCCTGCCCTGCACGGTGGTCGTGCCCGAGAACGCGCCGGAGGCGAAGCTCGAGCGCGATCGAGCGGCTCGGCGGGCGCGATCGTGAAGGTGCCGTACGAGCGCTGGTGGCAGACGCTGGCGGACTCCGGCTACCCGGAGCTGCGACGGCTTCTTCATCCACCCCGTGCAGGACGAGCGCGTGATGGCGGGCAACGGGACGATCGGCCTCGAGCTCCTCGGAGGACGCTCCGGACCCCGACGTCGTGCCTCGTCCCCTTCGGCGGCGGCGGGCTCAGCTCCGGGATCGCGAGCGCGGTCAAGGCGCTGCGGCCGAGACGAAGGTCTACGCGGTCGGAGCCCGAGACCGGGCGCGCCGCTGACGGCGGCCTTCGCGGCCGGCGAGCCGCGCCGATCGACTTTCGGGCCGTCGTTCGTGGACGGCGCAGGCGTCCGGCGGTGCTGCCCGGAGATGTGGCCGCTCGTGCGCGGAAGTGCTGGACGGTGCGTTCGCGATCGTCGCTCGGACGAGACCGCCGGAGGCGGTGCGCGTGCCTGGCACGAAGCGCGCGCACGTGGTCGCCGAGGGCGCTGGCGCGCTCGGCGCTGGCGGCTGCGCTCGCCGGTCGGCGCGGAGGGCGGAACGGTGGTCTGCATCGTCTCGGGCGGGAACATCGACGCGGCGAAGCTCGCCACGATCCTGGGCGGAGAGGACTCCCTAGGCGCTTACCACTTCGAGCGGCGCCCGCGGCGGCTCGTGTAGACGAGCTTCGCGGGAGCAGACCGCATGCCGGCCTCCTCGAACTGCTCACGGTGACCGAGGCGGCGGGCGACGCGGCTCGTCTCGGCCTGCTGCTCGGGGAGCACGAACGTGACCGCCGGTGCCGCTGCGGCCGGCGCGGCCCGTGCGGCCGGTGCGATGGACGTAGCCCTTGTCCTCCTCGGGCGGATCGAAGTTGATCACGTGCGTGACGTCGTCGAGGTCGAGCCCGCGCGCGGCGACGTCCGGTGGCGACCAGCGTCGTCGACCTTGCCGCTCTCGAAGCGGAGCGAGCGCCCGCTCGCGTGCGTTCTGCGACATGTCGCCGTGCATCGCGACCGCGCGCGACGTCGTGCCGGGCGAGCTTCTGCACGAGCCGGTCGGCGCCGCGCTTGGTGCGGACGAAGACGAGGGTCGAGCCGCCGGCACTGGATGTGCTCGACCAGCGTCTCGACCTTCGTGTCGGCGGTCACCGAGCACGAAGTGGTGCTCGATCTCGCCGGGCTGCCGCGTGGTCGAGAGCTCGCCCTCGATGCGCGACGGGCTGTTCGTGTAGGCGCGGGCGAGCTCGCCGACGTGGCCGTCGAGCGTGGCCGAGAAGAACATCGTCTGGCGGTTGCGCGGCAGCCGGCGGACGAGCTTGTCGACCTGCGGCTGGAAGCCCATGTCGAGCATGCGGTCGGCCTCGTCGAGGACGAAGCGAGCGCACCTTGCGACAGATCGACGAGCCGTCGCGTCGCCAGATCCTCGAGCCGCCCCGGAGTGGCGACGAGGATGTGCGCGCTCTTGATCGCGGTTGGCCTGCGAGCTGGATCGGCACTCCGCCGTACGCGGCGGCGACGCGAAGGCCCTTGGCCACTGGCGAGTGCCTCGAAGGCCTCGGTCACCTGGGCGGCGAGCTCGCGCGTCGGCACGAGCACGAGCGCCGAGGGGCGCCCGATCGGCGGGCGTCGTCGCGCTCGACGATCGGCAGCGCGAAGGCAAGCGTCTTGCCTGAGCCCGTGGGCGAGCGCACGAGCACGTCCAGCGCCCTCGGAGCGCGTCCGGCAGGACGAGCTCCTGGATGCTGGAAGGGATGATGGATCGAGCGAGCTGGCGAGCGCGTCGACGACAGGCGCGGACACGCCAAGCTCGCGGAAAGACTGGTTCGACATGAAGTTCGACTCCTTTACGGGTTCGAGACTTGCCTACCTCGAAACACCCGAAGGAGGAACGAGAAGCTCATCTCACCGGGCGGCGCGGATTGCCGACCCGTGCTCACACAGTAGCAGGCGCCTATACCCTGGGGCGATGGCCGAGCGACAAGCCCGAACACGTTGACCGCTCGCCCAGAAGGAGCAGCTCGAGGCCGAGCTGGCCGAGCTCGAGGGCCCGAAGCGAGCTGCGATGGTCGAGGCGATCGCGCACCGCCCGCAGCTTCGGCGACCTCTCCGAGAACTTCGAGTACCACGCCGGCCAAGAACGAGCAGGGCCTGCTCGAGCGCCGGATCACGCGTGCTGCGCGACCGGCTCGACCGTGCAGTGCTCGTCGACGAGACGCGGCCGCGACCAGCGGCATCGTCTGCAGTCGGGTCGAAGGTGGAGGTCGAGGACGAGCAGGGCGCGACGCATGCAGGTCGAGATCTCGAGCGTCGGCGGCGTCTCGCCCGACTCGCCCGGTCGGGCGCGCGCTGATGGGCGCCAAGGCCGGCGACGAGGTCGTGATCGAGGCGCCGAGGGGCGCCTGGCGAGGCTCGCGTCTACGATGTCAGGTGTCTGGGAGGGTTTGACGAAACGCCGCCTGTGTCTCCGGGCGCGCTGCTCGCCACCGGCTCCGCCCTGGTTACCATCAGATCGCGCCCGTATCCAGTGGATAAAGGCGAACGCTCCCTGCGTCCTTGCCTCAGGAGCGACAAGCGCACTCCGGCGACTTGAGCGCCGTTCCCCCAAACCACTCCTAGTGCCGCGGCAGCACGTAGAAGGCGATCGTCGAGTACTGGAACGCGACCGCCACGATCACGAGCGCGTGGAGAGAACCTCGTGATACCCGAACACAGCGGGAACCGGATCGGGGCGGCGTAGGCGCGTACACGAGCGCCCCCGCCGTGTAGGCGATCCCACCGGCGAGCAGGAGCGCCGCACCTGCAATTCCAACGCCATCGACGATCTGGGAAACACGACCACCGCGACCCAGCCGAGTGAGATTCCGATCGCCGCGGAGAGCCACTTGGGGGCATCTACCCAGAGAAACTTGAGGGCGATCCCCGCGGCCGCTCCGGCCCAGACGATCCCCAGCACCGCCGTCCGCCAGGCCCCGTCGAGCACCAAGAGGCCGACGGCAGTGTGGAGTCCCGGCGATGAGCGCGTAGATTCCCGCGTGGTCGAGACGACGCAGCCAGCGGCGCTTGTCGTCCGGCCAGGTGACGCCGTGGGTAGAGCGCGCTCCGCGCCGAACACTGGCCCGCGGCGCTCGTTCCGAGACGACGATCGCGGCGACCCCGACCCACGGCCGTATCCACCTCGAAGCTCAGCAGGACGGCAAGCGGAAGCGCCAGGAAGAACGCGATGCGATGGAAACGCCCCTGAAGCGGGGCCGTACGACGCTAGCGGCCGCCACGGTGACGGAGGCGCGCGCGACGCGGCGACACCGCTCTTCGATGAAGACCACGTTCTGGGCTTCCCGCCCGGCGTCGGTGACGATGAGATCGAAGCTCACGACGGCCTCCGCGCACCGTCCTTCCGGCCTCTTCCCTTCGGCAAATCCGGTTCCAAGGACGGACAGGCGCTCACCCTCCTCCGTCTGGATGAAGCCGAGATCCTTGACCTCGTTGAACCAGAGCATCGTTCCTCGCATCCGCTGCCTTTCGCCGGGAGCCTGGCCTTGCCTACCACTGCTGAACGGGTAGATGGGGGCTTTCGGGCCGGCCAGGTACGCGCTCTGTAGTGCCTTTCAGCCTACCAGCGGGCCGTGAGGCCACGGCCTCCGCGATTTGCCTCGAGCTCACTCGTCAGGCGCAAGCGCTACCCCTTTGGGAGTCATTTCCGCGAAAGACAGCCGCTCAGACCGTCCGTTCGGCCGTTGCTAGCCACGCCGCCTCCTTCGTAGAGTTCGCGTGCGACAAGAGCGGTCGATAGGCGCTCTCCAATCCTCCCGGCCGCTCTTAGTCGCCCAAACTCCTCAGGTTGTGCCGAATGCGTGGTGGGAGAGCCGGGCGACCTTTCTCTGCGGCTCATGTCGGGGCACTAGGCGGCCCTAGCACCCACGGGAGAGAGGAGATCGAGGCCCCCGGCTCCATCCCGGTGTTCGCGCCCGGCGGGTGGGTGTCCTCCCTCCCGGAACGACCGCGGCTGTCACTTCAGGGGACGCGAGGGAGGTCCCGAGCGGTCGAGGACGGCTGTTGCGATGTCCCGCTGCCGCTTCTCGCCGGGAGTACCGTCCCGCTCCGATCGTGAGGGGCTTCCATGGCTACGAACAGGAGCCACACCACCGAAAGGAAGAGCGCGCAGGACGCGATCACGGCCCCCGACTCACGGGTGATGCTCGATGCCTGCCCGCCACGCTTGACCCTGCGGCCGCGGGCTTTCCGCCACAAGACCGGATTACGCGCGGGGACTCGCTTACGCGCGGGGACTCGCGCCGCGGGCGCTATCGCCCTGCGTGTGCGACGGGCCGACGAACACGGCCGACCACCCGGCCCTGGCGGCCGTCGGCTTCGTCGAACACGCCGGCCAAGGCCCGGGTCAGGCGTCGGTAGTCGTACCGCGAAACCAGGTCGTGCCTCACCTCGGGCGCTGGAAGACCGAGGCGGAAAGCGCTCGAGCTGGCCTCTGAGGATCCTGACCATGCCGTCCACGTCGCCGGGCCCACAGATCAATCCGGTCCCGGCCTCAGCGAGTAGTGTCCCGTGCGTCACCGTCGGGCACTGCGGCCAGGATTGGACGTCCCGTGGCGAGATATTCGTACGTCTTTCCGGGCACGATGGTTGCCCGAACGCCCGCACGCAGGTCTTGCATCGGCAGGGAAGAGGAGATCGGCTGTGCGGAGCAACTCCAGTGTCTTCTCGTGGCGAGACGTATCCGTGCAACCGCGTGACGGGTGACCCCACAGCCAGCTCGCGGTCGACCTCCGAAAGCACACCGGCGAGATGGATCTCGAGGCGCCGCTCCAGCGAGGGATCCTCCTGCAGGGAGCCGGTCGACCGCTTCCAGGAGGAAGTAGTGCGAGCGCGTCAGGAAATCCACGCCCGGAACGGTCTCCACCGAGGAGCCGCCGCATGGGCGCAGCATTTCGCTGGCGCAGCCCCAAGCTCCGTATGGAAATACCCTGGTGTGGACGATTCCGGAAGACGTTTGGGTCACTGGTCCGGCGCGGCGCCGGCGAAATCGTCCGAGTCGAACCCATTCGGAATCGCGACGATCGTGCTTGTCGTCGAACTCGGGAAACGCTTCACGAACGCGGAAGACCGCTTCCTGCGTGCTCATTACGATGGCCGCTGCGCTTTGGAGGCCGTCGCGCATCTGCCGGATTGCCAGGCGGCGGTGAGCTCGCGTCGGGTAGACCATCATCTCGTCGAGCGCCCACGGGTCGCCCAGGTCGGCGATCCACGGTAGTCGGAGCTTTCCGCGATTCGGCTTGCCACGACCGCCGAGCTGAACGGGGACATCCAGGCATACACGAGGTCGGTCTCGCTTCCACGATCCGCGGCGCACGTGGTCGCTCCGTCGATCCACCACCGATCCCAAGCCGTCCGAAGCCCGAGATATCGACCCACTCGCTCGCGGACGAAGCCCGTGTCGGACGGGACCGGACCGGGCACTCGTCGCACCTGCAGTCCCGTCTGGAAGCTTGGCCAGCAAGCTCTCGTCCTGGGGTGTCCATCGGCTGTGCGCGGGTCCCGGCCCGGTGACGACGATTGGTTGGTAGCCCGACCGCGGCAAGTACCGGACGAACGCCGCGGGACGTTGCGCTCCTGCGCCTCCGACCGGCGGAAAGTAGTACGAGAGAATGAGCACCGACCTCATTGGGCGACCTCTTCGGTCCCTGCAAAGCGTCGAACCACCGACGCCGGGACGCCTACGGCGACGGCATAGTCCGGAACGTCGTCCAACACGACGGCGTTAGCGCCGATGACTGCACCGCGGCCGATTGTCACGCCCGGGCAGACGACGACGTTCTGACCGAGCCATGCACCGTCGCCGATCACGACCGGTTCGAGACGGGCAAGGCCCTGATCAGTACCGCGCGCGTTGGATCGTCGTACGCGTGGATGTGGTCGGAGATGTAGACGTTTCGCGCGAGAAGCACCTTCCGCCCTAGGCGCACCGAGCACGCGGCCGAGAGCACGCATTGACCTGAGATGCTCGTCCCGTCTCCGACCTCGAGCACCCCGGAGTGACCCTGCCCGTCGAGCGTCTGCAAGCCACGAGCCCGCGCCGACGAAGACGTCGTCCCCGATGGAGATGTGGGCCTCGCCGGCGAGCCGGACGGGGGCTCGATCACGCTGCGGACGCCGAACGACGCGAACGCGCCGGACGCCGCGAGCGAGAACGTCTTGGCGCGCGCGCGCGCGAGGAATCGGCCAGTCCTGACCGTTGCCCGCCCGATCGCCGCCCGAGCCCGACCCACCACTTCAGTGTAGAAAACCTCGCTTTGCCGCTCCGCCCCCGTAGGTACAGGGTTGCGTGGTGCATCTTCCAACCCCGCGTTTCGAGTGTTAAAGAAGGAGGTGTTGTGGCCACCGCTTCGCTGTACGCGCGGACGAGGTCGTGGGCGGCGACCAGCGACACCGTGCGGCGGTGGCGCGAGCGCCGCTACCGGCTGTTCCTCGAGCTGTGCCACGTCGAGCCCGGCGAGCCGATTCTCGATGTCGGTGCCGGAAAGGGCGGCGCGCTCGGAGCGGTTCAACACCGCGAATCCGATCGTGGCGCTTTTGACCTGGAGCCCGATACCAGCGAGTGGCTGGCGGCTCCCAACGTCAAGGTGCAGGTCGGCGACGGGACAAGGCTCCAAATACGCCGATGGCGAGTTCGGCACGGTCTTCTCCAGCTCGACGATCGAGCACGTCCCGAAGGAGCTGCAGCCGCGCGTTCGCGGCCGAGATCCGGCGGGTCGGGCGGCGGTACTTCGTACAGACGCGCCGAATCGGTACTTCCCGATCGAGCCGCACTACCAGTTTCCGCTCTTCCAGTTCTTGCCGCGCCGTGTCCAGAAGGGGCTGAACAACCGCTTTTCTCTCGGCTGGCGGCCGAGGGCCAGTGGGAAGAGGTCAACCCTCCTGAGTGCCCGCGACCTGCGTCGGCTCTTCCCGGACGCGGAGATCCATCGCGAGCGCGTCTTCGGCTTGACCAAGAGCCTGATGGCCGTCCGCCGCTAAGCCATGTCGACCGCCTTTTCCTCCCTGTTCGGTAAGCCCGGACTAGCCGGACGCGGGTCGTCGCAAAGCCGCTTTCTTCCTAGCATCCGGAGCGTCCGGCCATGGCCGGGCGGTCAGGCAACGGGGAGGGAGAGACGCTGAGGGAAGCAATCGCCGATTGGGTACGCGAGGAGGACCTCGAAAAGGGTGACGAGCTGCGGGCGAAGGTTCTCGGCTGCTGGATCGATCGCCGTCACGCTCGACCAGACGGTCGAGATCGTCGAGCAGGCGATCGCATCCCGCAGGCCGTGCCAGCACGTCGCGATCAACGCGGCCAAGCTCGTGCGCTTCCAGCACGACGAGGAGCTTCGGCGCGTCATCCGCGGCTGCCAGCTCGTCACCGCCGACGGCCAGGCGGTCGTCTGGGCGGGCCGCGTGCTGGGCCAGCCGCTGCCCGAGCGTGTGACCGGCATCGACCTGATGCACGCCGTCCTCGAGCGGGCGGGCGAGCCGCGGGCTACGGCGTCTACGTCCTGGGCGCGCGGGCGGAGCGTGCTCGAGCGCGCCGTCCGTGAACTCCGCAGGAGCGCTACCCGAGCCTGCGGCTCGTCGGCGCCCGCCACGGCTACTTCCAGCCGGACGAGGAGGCGGGGATCGTGGAGGGCATCCGCGCGACGGCGCCCGACGTCCTGTTCGTCGCGCTCGAGACCCCGGCGAAGGAACTCTTCCTCGCGAGGCACCGCGACCGGTTGCAGTGTGCCGTTCGTGATGGGAGTTGGCGGCGCCGTCGCGACATCCTCGGCGGCGTCCGCCGACGAGCTCCCACGTGCGGATGCAGCGGCTCGGGCTCGAATGGGCCTATCGGCTCGCGCAGGACCCACGCCGGCTCGCCGGCCGCTACGTGGTCGGCAACACGCGCTTCACCTGGCTCGTCGTCCGCGAATCTGTCCGCCAGAGGCTCGGCCGATGAGCAAGGTCGTCGTACACGTCGTGGGCGCGCGGCCCAACTACATGAAGATGGCGCCGCGTCCACGCCGCGCTCGCGCAGCGCGGCCTCGTCGACCAGTAGCTCGTCCACACGGGCCAGCACTACGACGTGCTGCTCAACGACGTCTTCTTCGCCGAGCTCCCGCTGCCCGAGCCGGACGTGATGCTCGAGGTCGGCTCCGGCTCCCACGCCGAACAGACCGCGCGGGCCCTGGTGAGGCTGGAGAGACCTTCGTCAGGATCAAGCCGGATCTCGTGGTGGTGCCGGGCGACGTCAACTCTACGCTCGCCGGGGCGCTCGCAGCTGTAAAGCTGAAGATCCCGGTCTGCCACCTCGAGGCGGGGCTGCGCAGCTTCGACTGGGACATGCCCGAGGAGCACAACCGCAAGGTCGCAGACCACCTCTCGAGCCTGTTGCTCGCGCCCTCGGAGGACGCGGTTCGGAACCTGGCGACCGAAGGCATCGCCGCGCGAGCACGTCGTGCTGATCGGGAACACGATGATCGACTCGCTGTTCTCGAACCTCGACTTGGCGCAGCGGCTCGCCTCCTGGCGCCGAGTACGGCCTCGGGCGCGGCCGCTACGTGCTCGTCACGCTCCACCGCCCGGCGCTCGTCGACAACCTCGAGCTGCTGGGCCGGACGATCGCGGCGCTGGAAGAGGTGTCGCGCGTGTTTCCGGTTGTTTTCCCGATGCACCCGAGGACGAAGGCGCGGATGGAGGAGGCCGGCATCGAGGTTCCAGGGCGCGTGCACATCACGCCTCCGCTCTCGTACACGACTTTTCTCTCGCTCGAGCTAGGCGCCGCAGCGGTCGCGACCGACTCGGGCGGCGTTCAGGAGGAGACGACGGCACTCGGCGTCCCGTGTTTCACGCTGCGCGACAACACCGAGCGGCCGGTGACGGTCACCCACGGCACGAATGTGGTCCTGGGCCTCGATCCGAGCCGCCTCGCGGAGATCCCCAGCCTGCTGAGCGGGCCGCGCGTCGCTCGCCGACCGCAGCTCTGGGACGGTGCGGCCGCAAGCGGGCCGCGGTCGAGATCGAGCGCTTGCTCGGCGTCGAGCTCGCGCAGTCCGCCTAGCCTCAGCGCCGCTTCGTCGGCTCCGGCGTCTGCTCTCGAGCCTCGCGGCCTCCGCTGGCCGTCGATGTCGCGCCGGGGTACCCGGTCTTGCCGCCGTGGTTGATCGCGGGGGAGTTTCGGCGCAAGTGCAGGTTGAAACGGCCGGGTGTGGACCTGATGAAGCCGAGATCCCGGACTCGTCGATCCGTCCTCCCGCACTTGGCCCCCTTCCAGACGTTGTAGGCGTAGCTGACCCCGTTCGAGTAGCAGGTTGCCCTGGCTCATCGGGCCGAGGTTGCCGATGTAGCGGTTGTTCCAGTGAGATCTCCGCCGGTGGGCATGGCGCGGCTCCTGCAGCCAGCTGTTGTAGCGGATGGTGCAGTTGGTGCACTCGCGCATGTTCAGCGAGTAGTAGGTCGGCCCGCCGCTGTTATCCATCGCCTCGTCGAGGAAGTTGTTCTCGATCAGGATGTTGTTCGGGCGCCGTAGCCGGCCGCCGACTTGGAGTCGCCGCGCGAAGTCGTTGGCGAAGTTGATCACGATCGTGTCGCAGCGGCGGAAGACCGAGTTGCGGATGGTGACGTTGTCGGCCGGCTCGACCTGCAGGCACTCGGTGTGGTCGGAGCTAGTGCAGCGGGAGAAGTTCTCGAAGGTATCGCCGTCGAAGAGCAGATCGTGCGAGCGCTTGAGCTTGACCCCGTTGACCGTAAGTCGTAGCTGTTCTGCACCTCCGGGTGGGCCGAGCCGTTGCAGGGGGAGCCGTAGGAGAGCGGGCCGATGCGGCTGTTGATCAGGGAGACGTGGTCGCAGCTCGCACAGACGAACCCGTAGCGCCCGCGCACGTCCAGGTTGTAGAGGTCGATGTAGTTGCCGCCGGAGTTGAAGGGCACTGCTGCCCATCCTTTGACTGGCCCGCAGCCGTTGATGGAGATGTCGCCGCTCAGGACGATGCCCACGCACCGTCAGGTGCGTGGCGCCTCGCACGAATCGGGATGGTGCCGATCTCTGAGGTCTCCGATCGTCACCCGCGCGCGCTTTGCCGGACCGATCACCACATTCCGCGGGGCGTGGGCCTTCGAGGCGTCGTAGAGCAGCGTCTGGTCGCCGTAGCTGCCCGCCGCCGCCTCGACCACTTGACCTGGACGGGCCACGTGGTAGCCCCGGTTGAACGTGCGACAGGAGCGCGCTTGGTACACGGGCTCGAGTCGGAGCCGCGGGGAGACAGGAAGAGACCTCGCGCGGCGCGCGACGTCTGGGCGTGCCCCCGGCGCTGGTCGCGGCAGAGCTCGCCAGCAGCGCGAGGCAGCCGCAGGTGAAAACGGCCGACACGCAGGCCGCAGTGGAGAGGACTGGACTTCGGGAACATCTCGGCAAGGCGTTGGCGGCCGCCGGGGCGCTGTCTCGGGGGTGTCGCCCCGGACGAAGTGCGGGAGACTAGCAGAGGTGTCGGCGTTCGCTTTAGCCGGCTTCGTCCGCCCTCGCATCAGGCCCCGACCCCTGTGGCCGGCTCTGCCCGTCGAGGTCGCGGGCGGGATAGTTGCCAGGATCGCCGTGGTTGAGCGCCGGGGAGCCCGGCGTCAGGTGGAGGTCGAAGCTGCCCGCGGTCGGCGTTCACGAAGCCCGAGGCTCGAGACGTTCAGGTCGCTCGGGCGGCACTGCGGCGCCCCTTCAGACGTTGTGCGAGTAGGTGACCCCGTTCGTGTAGCAGTTGTAGTCGCTCATCGGCCCCAGGTTGCCGATGAACTTGTTGTTCAGCGAGATCTCGCCGTTGGGCATCCGCGGCTCCTGGAGCCAGCTGTTGTACCGGATCGTGCAGTTGGTGCACTCGCGCATGTTCAGTCCGAAGTAGGTCGGCCCGCCGCTGTTGTCGAGCGCCTCGTCGATGAAGTTGTTCTCGATCAGGATGTTGTCTGAAGCGCCGTAGCCGGCGGCCGACTCTGGAGTCGCCGGCGAAGTCGTTGGCGAAGTTGGATCACCATCGTGTCGCAGCGGCGGAAGACCGAGTTGCGGATCGTGACGTTGTCGGCCGGCCTCGACCTGCAGGCACTCGGTGTGGTCGGCCGAGGTGCAGCGGGAGAAGTTCTCGAAGGTGACCCCGTCGAAGAGCAAGTCGTGCGGAGCGCTTCAGCTTGACCCCGTTGATCGTGTCGTAGGCGTTCTGCACCTCCGGGTGGGCCGAGCCGTTACAGGGGAGCCGTAGCTGACCGGGCCGATGCGGCTGTTGAAGACCGAGACGTGGTCGCAACTGGAGCAGTAGAAGCCGTAGGGGCCGCGCACGTCCAGGTTGTAGAGGTCGATATGGCTGCCGCCCGAGTTGGAGGGGCACTGCTGTCCGTCCACCGCTGCCCCGCAGCCGACGATCGCGATGTCGCCGGTCAGGACCAGTCGTTGCGGTACGGTCAGGTGGGTGCTCCCTTGGTGAAGCGCGTTGGCTGACGCGTTCAGATCGCCGATCGTGACCGTGGCGCCGGCGGCAGGCTGGATGACGACGTTCTGGGCCGCTCCCTCCTTGGTTGCGTCGTAGAGAACGGTCTGCGTTCCGTAGCTCCCCCGGCCGCGCTCGACGACCTGGCCCGGGGCGGCGACGTGGTAACCCCGGTCGAAGCTGCGGCAGGGCGCCGCCTGGGTGCAGGGATTGCTGTCCGAGCCGCTCGGCGAGAGGAAGTAGCTCGCCGGTCCTGGCGGCGGAGGCGGAGGCGGAGGGGTGGACGGTGGAGGGGGGTGGCGGCGGAGGCGGAGGCGGTGGCGGAGGCGGTGGGGAGACGCCGTCGGGACCGGCGTTGCCTCGTCGCTTGCGATCTCGCCGCCGGAGAGGGCGCGGTTGTAGACGCGGACGTCGTCGATTCTCCCGCTGAAGTACTCACCCCAGGCGGCGTCTCCGCCGATCCGGAGCGGGTCGGCGGTCGCCGCGCATCGCTCCGGAGACGCTCTGGGTGGCTGTCAAGGCGCCGTTGACGTAGAGACGGAGGGTGCTCCCGTCGTACGTCGTTGCCAGGTGCGTCCAGGTGTTGAGAGTGGAGCTGCGAGCTCCCGTAAGCGCGCCCCTCGCTCGTCCCGTACGCCATTCCAACGGGCGAAGACGTGTTCGCATTGGCGTAGAGGCGTAGGCCTGTCCGGAGGTCAGCCCCGAAGTGTCTTCCTTGATCGTCACGGCATGCCAGCCGCCCAGCGCGGTTGGGCAGACCCAGGCCTCCAGCGTCATCCCGCCACTCAGGTCGAGTGTCGGCGCATCGGCGACAGTCACCCAGCTGCTCGTGCCGTTGAACGAAAGCGCGCCGGGCCGTGTGGCCCGAGCTCGACCAGGTCGCGTTGGCGACCACACCGGAGTTCTCTGCCCGAGCTGTCCCCGGCGGTCGTCCCGGAGCCCCTCGTTGAACGCGTAGGCGGCGACGAGGCCGGACGGGCGTCGCACAGGCGACGGTCGAGGTCGCGAGAGAAGTCTTCGACGAGCGGTTGCCGTTGAGGTCGTACGGCGTCAACGGCGAGGTCGTACAAGGTGCCGCAATCGAGGCCCGTCAGCGCGAAAGTTGTTCCCTGCGTGCGTGCCAACCGGCACGTTGTTTCGGTAGATCCCGTAGCCGACGACGCCGACGTTGTTCTCACAGAGGAAGTCCAGGCTAGGGAGATGCTCGAGGTCGCGCGCCCGCTGATCTGGAGGCCACCGGGCGTTGAGGGCGGGAGTGGAATCGCTCGGATGTCCCACAACGCACGGGGTCGTCGACGCGCTGATCGTCGTCTTCCCGGAGCGGTTCCCGGCCGCGTCAAAGGCGTCGACCGTCAGCTTGTGCAACGTGCCGCACTGGGAGGTGTGGAGGCCGAGTCGCTGGTCGAGGTCGTTGTCCGCGGCAGAGCGTCCCGTCGACGTAGAAGTCGTAGCCGGCGACGCCGCGATTGTCTGTCGACGCCTGCCAGTGGACGCCGAGCAACGTCGCGGTCTGTTGGATCAGCGTGAGGCCCGTGGGACTCGAGGGCGCCTTCCGGTCCTTGCTGGTCGCGCCTGAGGTCTTGAGCGTGCCCAGGTACTCCGGAGAAGGTTCTCTGGCCGGCCCTCTGCGGCGCGAACCCGAGGTCGAGCGCGGCGCTCGAGCTCGCGAGCCCGATTGCGCCGCGCCAGCGCGCCGCGCGCGGAAGCGACGCGCCGAGCGAGTGACCGCCAGCACGCGGCCGGAACGCGGAGCGGGTAGGGCGCGCACGACCGCCGGGCTCGCCAGGCGAACGACGACGAGATCGGGCGCTCCCGACTGAGCGATGTCACCGCGGTGAAATACGAAGCCGCCGCCAGCGCGCACGGGCTGCCGGGCTGGGATGCGCGCTGCGGAAGCTGTCGCACGCCGCCTGCGGCGTTCGCGGCCGTGGCCGGCTTCGTGAGTCCGAGCGGTTGCACCACGCGCAGGTGCGCCCGTCGGGTTAGGCGGGTCAGACGCGAGACCTGCGCCGGCCGGAGCAGGCCTCGATTCGACGATGACCGTGTTGATCCCCGCGTGGCGTAGTCGCACGAGCTGTCCTGGCCGTGAACGCCGGGTTGGCCGCCACGCCCCAGATCTCCGGCAGGGTCGAATGACCGACGGCGGCCGGGCGGGAGCTTGCGGGTGCGGCTGCAACGAACGCTGTGAGTGCCGCGGCCGCGAGCAACACAAGGCGGCTGCGGTGATGGGGGCGGCTCCCCACATGCACCCGGAATCGGCTCGACCCGTCGGGCTCAGCATGATCACTAAGAGGATCGTCGTCCCTCGAAAGCGGTACTGGCCGTTGGGGTAGCGAGACCCAAACAACCGGTCTTGAAGCCAAAAGGTCGCTGCTACGCTCGATCTGTGACCCTCGTCGACTACAACGCGCAGGAGGCTCGTGTTCAAGCAGGAAGCTGGCCCGGCGAGCTCTGCCCTCGTCTCGCGTCGTTGCTTGCGCGAATGTATGACCCCGGGACGGGGCTCTTCCCCTACTCAACGCGCACGTGGGGCGGGGGTGCTCGAGCACGACCTCGAGCACCCCCACACGCTCCGCTACACGATCAACACGCTGGCTCGGCCTCCAACGCGCAGCACGCACGGCGATCAGCGGGTCGCGTTTCTCGGCGGTACGGAACGCGATGGTCGACCACTTCCTCGACCTCCACCGCGACGTCGTGACCGACCCGGCGGACCTGGGTCTTTTCCTTCTGCTGCTCGTCGAGGGCAACCGCGATGCATTGCTCCTGAGACGATTGCGGCTCGCGTCGGCGCCGCGAGCCGGGGCTCCGCCGGCCGTGGCCTGGCGCGCTCCAGGATCTGTGCTGGATGCTGTGGGGGAGCCAGCGTCGCGGCGCGGAGCGGCGTCGCGAGGGCCGAGCGGTCGCCCACGAGCCTCTTTCGCGCTCGTCGACGGCACCTTCGTCGACCGGGACTCCGCTGCTCGCCCGCCATAGCCCTCGGCCGCTACCGCAGTCGGATCGTCTCCTTCGGCGCGACGGTCTACTTCCTCCGCGCCGTTTACGAGTACGCGTGTCCTCACCGGGTCGACCTGCCCCGGCGCGCGGCTGTTCGAGCACGGCGTGGAGGCGATCCTGAGGATCCAGGCGCGCAGGGCGAATGGCCTTGATGATCTCCGCGTGCGCACCGGCATCCCGCTCGACTTCTACCCCGTGTTCGGGGTGCACCAGGACAGCATGGCGATGCTCTTCCTCCTGCCCGCTGCTCGACGACGGCGTCGCGGACGTCGCCGATGCGATCCGGCTGAGCTCGGCACTGGTCGCTGGGCGCGAACGAGCTGAGGAGCCGATGTACGGTCGAGGCGGTCTTTTTGCGTACCGTTCGATCCGGCGCTCGGAGCGTTCTTTCGCCAGCGCCGTTACGCTCCGCTCGCTCGCCAGGGCCGATCGCCCGACCGGCCGGGATCGTCGCGACCCGGCCGCAGCGGTTGATGGTCAACCGCGAGTGCCGTTCGTACCACCTCGGCTGGATCCTCTACGCCTGGGCCGGGCCGACCCGATCAGCCTCGGCTGAGACGACGTGACGCGGCAGCTGCTTTCCGTACGCTCTAGTCACGCCTGGCCCGCGACGAGGCTGAGAACCTCAAGCGGCTCGACGCTGCCTTGTGGAGCAGAGCGTCCTCCCCGCCTGCTGGATCGTTGTCGACGACGGCTCGACGGACGGCACGCTGGAGATTGCGCAAGGCTGCTCGCAAGCTCTCGCACCCGTGGGCCCGGCGCCCTGACATCGAGGGCCGCAGACCCCGCAGAACCAAGAGAGCAGTGGTCGGGACCGGCCGCGACATCGTCGCCTTCAAGACCGGTCTCGCTGCGCTCGAGCCCCGCCGGAGATCGTGGTGAAGCTCGACGCCGACGTCTCGCTCGAGCCGACTTCTTCCACGTCTGCTGGCTGGAATTCGAGGCGGATCCGTCCCTCGGCATTGCCGGCGGCGTCTGTTACGAGCTCGAGGACGGGCCTGGCGCCCTTACCACGTTACGAGGGGACACGTCCGCGGAGCGACACGTGCGTACCGCTGGCAATGCCTGCTAGACGTCAGTCCGCTCGAGGAGCAGATCGGCTGGGACGCCGTAGACGAGATCCGGGCCAACCTGAGCGGGTGGAGCACCCGCAGCATCTCCGACCTCCCGTTCTACCACCACCGCCTCGCTCGGCGCCCGCGACGGCAGCCGCCTGCAGTGGCAGATGCAGGGGGTCATGGCGCACTACCCGCGTACCGCGCCTCCTACCTGCTGGCCTCGTGCGCTGTGGCGCGGGCGCAAGGATCGCCGCCGCGCCGTCGATGGTGCCCGCGTACGCCGCGGCGGCTTGGCGACGGGAACTTCTGCTGCCCGCCCGACGAGCGCGTGCGCGCGTACGTGCGGCGTGAGCAAGAGCCTGCGCAAGCTGCCGTTGCGCTTCCGTGAGGTAGCGCTAGGGGTCGAGACGGCCTGTAGTGGCCGGCAGACGAGCGCGCCGACACATCACTCAGCCGCAGGATCACCGCGCCGAATCCGAGGGCGAAGAACAGAATGAACGTCGACTGGATGAAGGCGAAGGCGTCGTAGGTCATCATCATGCTGGCTGCATAAGCGCCGATGGAGGCCAGGATAGGCCCACCGCCAGCCAGCCGGTGGGCGACTGGTCACGTCTCGCTCTCGCGCGCGAGCCGGCGTGTTGCGCCGACCCCAGCAGCCAAAACCACGCGACCGCCCCCACGATCCCGGTTTCCGAGCAGGGTGCCGAGCCACTGGTCGTCCAGGATGTTGGAGTTCGCGTCGGGGTCCGTTCACGACGCGGGGTTCCGGAAGCCCCGGCCGAGGCAGAGATCGGATGGCCCGACCATTCTCGGAGACCGGGACCGAGGTCGGGCCAACCGGCCGCCGCCGGCGGTACCCGGTCGGCCTGCTGCTGCGCGACGAGTCCACCGGCCGGGAAGAACGAGTTCTTTGAGCGTCCCGATCGTCCCCGGAACCACATCACGTGGAGCACGAGGGAGCGCTGGGATGAGCGCCGGCCAGAGCCGCCTCATCTGGACGGGCCGGAGCCAGATGTAGATGCCGACGAGATCGCGACGAGCATCAGGATCGCTCGTCCGCGAGTACGTCGCGAGCGAGCCGACGAGATCAGCGAGCACGACCGCGACCCACCACCGCTTCTGTCGCGTGAGCTGGGCAAAGTGAGATAAGATCCCGAGCGGGACGAGCAGGTCGGAGTGCGGCGCCGAGAGCGATCGGGGTGCTGGCCGGATGCGTAGGCGCGATCGCCCCGCCCGTCCTGGCCGACCCACGGAATGACCTCTCTTCGCGCAGGAGCGGAACGACTCGTGAGAGATGGTTGAAGACGTTGTAGCCGGTGCGCGCTTCGGACGATCGTCGAGAGCGCGCGCGACCAGAGCCCCTCCCTCCGACGAGCAGTCGCACGAGGTAGTCCACTGCGCGCGCGCGAGCGGACAAGCGCTCACGATCAAGTAGAAGACGAGGATGAACGACGCAAAGAACGTGATCTGCTTGACCGAGTAGCCAGCGACGGACTCCACCTTCCCCGGGTTCACGCATGACCGAGCCCATGATCGCGATCGCGATCAGCCCGATCGGCCGCTCGAAGCCGCTCTTGCGAAGCCGGACGCGCGGCGTCGACCAGGAGGGACGCGATCCAAGCCGCGACGACCAGGAAGACGAGCAGGCGGTAGGGCTCGAGCTGAAAAGGAAGATGGCCCGGGAGCGAGTACCGGCGAATCGGGACGAACAGGATCGTGACGATCAGCAATACGTAACTGAACGAAGTACAT
>ERZ1370068.1854-contig-11804_pt1 | contig 73284 bp, 114 predicted proteins | sample MGYA00561227_ERZ1370068 | MGnify/ENA primary metagenome ERZ1370068 (study PRJEB38410, sample SAMEA6850437) | metagenome | study: Metagenomic assessment of the ecological functions of the soil: analysis of the soil microbiota associated with the... | reverse complement strand
TGTACTTCGTTCAGTTACGTATTGCTAGATGGCACAGGCAGTCAAGGCGGAGGCGCTGCGCAAGCGGGTTGGCGGGCATCTTCGAGCGGCTCGACGTTCCGGCCGAGGACGCCGGGATCGTCGCGCACCACCTGGTCGAGGCCGATCCAGCGGGCGTCCACTCCCGCGGCGTCATCCGCGTGCCGACCTACGTTCAGGGCCTCGAAGGCGAGCAAGATCAACCGCAAGACCGAACCATCGAGGTCGTCGAGGACCACGGCGGGCAGGTGGTGATGGACGGCGACAACGGCCTCGGCCAGCTCACGGCGTTCCGGGCCAACAGGCGGCTGGCGATCCAGCGCGGCAAGGAGCATGGCATCGCCGCCGTGGCGCTCCGCCGCTCCACGCACTGCGGCGCGATGGCCTACTACGCGATCGCGCCCGCGAGCACGGGGTCTGATCGGCGCTGGCGATCACCAACGCCGAAACGCGTATGAACGCCAGCCCCGGCCCGGCGGCACCGCCAAGATCATCGGCAACAACCCGTTCGCGATGGCCGTGCCGACCACGCAGAGCAGTGGCCGATGAGGCCTGCTGGACATGGCGACGAGCGTGGTGGCGGCGGCAAGCTGGACGTGGCCCGCTCGAAGGGCGAGTCGATCCCGCTCGGCTGGGCCCGCGACAAAGGACGGCAACCCGACCACCGGTCGGCCGCCGCTGACCGGGCAGGCTCTGGTAACGCAGCTCGGCGGCCACAGGGGGTACGGCATGGCCGTCATGCTGGACGTCCTGGCGGGCGTGCTCTCAGGGCGCGCGGTTCACGGCGGGATGCTCGGCGTCGAGCCCTGGCGCAGGTGGCATGGGCCAGTTCTTCCTGACGATCGACGTCACGCGGTTCATGCCGCTGGGCCAGTTCAGGCCCACGGATGGACGAGACTGATCGACCAGATCCACCAGTCGCCGAAGTCGCGGGCGTGAGCCGGATCTACGGTGGCGAGTCGAGTGGGATCTCAATCAGGCCCCGGGAGCGCGACGGCGTCCCGATCAGAGTCAGTGCTGGCCGACCTGGGCGGGTGGAGGAGTTGTGAGAGGCGCGAAGTGCTGATCGACTGTCACGCCCACGTCATCCCGAACGCAGGCGCTCCGGCGCTTCTCACGCAGCCTGGCCCAGCACATCCCGCGCTGCGTGACCGCCGAGCCGCAGTGAGCGCTCCAGCGGATGCTGGACGAGCTTTTACGACCCGCGTCGGCGTCACGCACGCGCGGTGGTCGGTCCGACTCTCGTTCTTCGTGGAGTCCGCGCGCGACGCACTTGCCCGAGCGGTCGGCCGTGGACCGCGCCCGCCTCTTCAGCGACGGCATGGTCGACTCGTCGGGCAGGTACCCCGAGGCGCATCTACGAGCTTTCGAGCTGCCTCGGACCCGTTCGGCGGCGAAGACTCGGCCGCCGGGGGCTGGAGCGCCTCACGCGCGACCTCGGGCTCGGTCGGCGTGCTGATCAGCCCGTGCAACGCTCGGCAGCGCCGAGTACCTGGACGCGCACTTCCCGGCGGCCGAGCCGTTCCTGGCGGCGGCCGGCCGTCGCCCTCGGCGCGCCAGCGCTCTTCCTGCACCCCTCGCGCGACCTGCGGCCGCCGGCGGACTCCACGCGAGTTCGCCCTCAGCGTCGCCGCCTCGCCCGGCCGCACCAGACGGCCATCTGCACATCAGCCCGGATGATCTACAGCGGCACGCTTCGACCGCCACACCCCGGAGTCTGGGGCTGCTCGCTGGCGCGGCGGCGGGACCGTTGCCGTTCACGTGGCTGGGCGGCTCGACGCCACCCTGGCGGGATGTCGGCCCGGCCGCTGGGACCGGACCCGACGTCCTGACTCAGCCCGCCGAGCAGCTACCTCTCCCGGCTGTGCTCGACTCGCTTACCTGGTCCTCGCGGCGTTGCGGCTTGCGATGAGACGTTCGGGTCCAGCATGTGTTGCTCGGGAACGACCTGCCGCCCGGTCTGGGTGCGTTGGACGGGCCGATCGCGCTGCTGGATCAGCGGGCTATCTGACGCGGACCTGGAGGCGATCCGCTGGCGGACCGCCGTCCTTCTTCAGTGCCGCTGACGCAGGCCTGACGGTGAACTCGCTCAGCTCCACAAGCTGCGCTGGCGATGGGCTCCCGCCATCGCCTTGAACTTCGCCCAGGTCACCGTCAGGTGGACCGTCAGCGCGAGCGCGCGAACGTCGAGAAGCCGCAGTCGGTGCCGGCGATCACGTTCTCGCGGCCGACCAGGCGCGCGTAGCGAACGATCCGCTCGCGCGACCAGCTCCGGGTGCTCGACGAAGTTGGTCGTCGAGAGTCGAGCACGCCGGGGATCAGCATCTTGCCCTCCGGCAGCTTGACGTCCTCGCAACACACTTCCATTCGTGGGCGTGGCGCGGGTTGGCGGCCTCGAAGGAGACGCGCGCCGACGTTCGCCTTCAGCACGATGTCGAGGATGCGCGTCAGCGGGATGTCGCGCATGTGGGGGCCCTCGATAGTTGCCCCAGCAGAGGTGCAGCCGGACCCGCGTCGGCCGGAATGCTTGGCGATGGCGTGGTTGAGCGCCGCGACGTGCAGGTCGGCGACCTTGCGGAAGTCGTCGATGGTCGAGTCGGCGAAGGTGTGAGCTGATTCCAGCCCATCGCGCAGCTCGGGACAGTCGAGCTGGAGGACGAAGCCGGCCTGTGTGGATCGCCTCGTACTCGTGGCGCATCGCGTCGGCGACGGCGAAGACGTACGCCTCGTGGGTCGGGTAGTGCTCGTTCAGGAGGAACTGCCAGACCACGCCCGGCGAGGCCGCCGTCATGAACGCGTCGGCGACGTCTGGCGCCCGGCGTCAGAGCGCCGCCTTGAGGTTCGCGATGTCGGCTGCTGGACCTGGGCGTCGCCGCGCGCCACGGCGATCGGGCCGACGCAGGCCGGCCGGCCGGATCGTGGCTGCGGCCGCGACCGCTGACCGGTAGTACTCCGGGAACTGGCTCGACCTCGACCTGGCGCGGCAGCTCGGCCGGCTCTGCTCGGAGAAGCCGGTCACGCGATCGGTCACGTAGGTAGGAGTAGCCGACCTTGCTCATCTCGCCGTCGTTGACGACGGTGACGCCGCCTCGTCGACCTGCTGCCGACGATCTCTTTGACGGCGCCGCCGATCGCGCGCCTGGAAGTCCGGATCAGCCGTGGCCTCGCGCTGGTCGCGGCCATCGAGCATGCCGACCAGATCGTCTGGTCGCGGCAGGCTCCCGGTGTGGGTGGTGAGGATCCGATCGGTGCTGTGCTTCATTTCTGCGTGTCTCGGTCGTGTCCGATGGTGGCGAGGGTAGCGAAGCCATCTCAGCGTGACACCGCCCGACGACAGCCAGGTCCTCGGACCCAATCAGGTAGGCCTGGCTCGTCAGGGCGTAGGCGGCGGCCTGCTCCAGCGTCACGTCGGCCTCGCCCTCGGCCTGGGCCGCCGCGTACGCTTCATCGCCCGAGCGCCGCCCGCGTCAGCGTCCCGGCGTCCTCCCGCAGCGGAGCTGCCCGGCCGGCCGGCTGTACCCCGTGCCGCATCGATCGCGGCCCGTACGCCGCGCCCAGTAGCCTGCGCGGGCCGGTGCATCCACGGCGGCGATCGCCGCCCAGGCGATGCCGTCGAGGCGCATGGGCCGACGGCGGTCGGGCTGCCCTGCTGCCGCGCCCGATTACGTCGCCACCTCGCGACGCCGCGGCCAGCACCCGCTCCTCGTCGCCCAGGCGGTGCGCGATCCGCATCAGGTTCACCAGCGAGGGACGCAGCGCAAGCCCGCTCGTCGCGCTGCCTGATCAGAACCAGCCCTTCGGTACACAGGCGCATCGCTTCGTCGTCGAAGGCTGGCCGCGCTGCAGCGCGACGCCGACCCGGGAGGTTGTTCAGCATGTGCGCGACCATGTGCACGCCTGTCGCACGCCGCAGGAGCGGGCCAGCGCCTCGGCCCAGGCGGCCTCGGCAGCGTCGACGTCGCCCTGGCCTCCCCGCGCCACCTGGGCGCGCCCCGTGCAGGACGTGCCCGAGCGGCAGGCGCCAGCCGCCGAAGCCGCCGCGCGATCGCCGAGCGCCTCCGCCGCGGCCCGGCGAGGCTGCTCGATGCCCGGCTCGCCGATGTTGCGCAGCATGAACCCCCAGCGGGCCAGCGATCCCCGCGCGATCGCCCCACTGGTCGCCCGTGCGCCTCGCCCGAACTCGATCAGCTCGGTCCACAGCGCCAGTCGACCTCGCGGCCTCTTCGTCCTGGAAGAACGCCAGGCTCGCGGCGGCCTGCGACAGCTCGATCCGCCGACCGCCCGTCGGTCGGTCGCGGCCCAGCGCCAGGTCTGACCCAGCTGCTCAGCCTCGCCGAAGTGGCCGCGCAGGTGCTCAAGAAGAACCAGAGCCCGGGCGGCGAGTCCGCGCCAGCACGCTCGGGTCGGACGCAGCGTCGCTCCAGACGAGCGCGGCCCGCAGGTTGTCGTGCTCGATCTCCAGCCGGTCCGCAGCCACTGACGCGCCCGGCGTGCCGGGTCAGCCACGGCCCGGCCTCCTCGGCGAGCGCCATGAAGCGCTTCGGCGTGGCGCCATGGACCTCGGCCGCCTCGCCGCGCGCCTCCAGCCGGCCCACAGCGCGTTACTCGCGAGATCGTCTCCAGCATGCCGGAAGCGCGGCTCGCCGTCCGGCTGCTCCTGCTGCCGCCGCAGCTCCGCACACCAGCGCCGAGGATCTCGGGTCGCCGAGTGCAGTTGTCATGGGTTCGTGGGTCGGGGCGACGCGTCCTCCCCCAGACACCCAGCACCCATGCCCACTCCCAGCGTGAAGCTGCCGACGAACACGCCCAGCCGCTCGAACAGGCGCTGCTCGGCGGCCGGTCAGCAGGTCGTAGCTCCAGTCGATTGTCGCTGAGCGTCTGCTGGCGAGCCGGGCAGGTCCCTCGGGACCACCGGTCAGGAGCGGCAGCCGACGCTCCAGCCGGGCCAGCATCGCTCGCGGCGAAAGCAGGCGGGTCCGCGCCGCCGCCAGCTCGATCGCCAGCGGCAGCCCGTCCAGCCGCACGCAGATCTCGGCGACGGCGGCGAGCGTTCTCGTCAGTGACGGCGAAGTCCGGTCTGCACCGCCTGTCGCCCGCGCCGACGAACAGCGCGCCACGGCCGCGCACTGCCCGAGCGTCGCCGACGCCGGCTCGCCCGCCGTGGGCAGGCTCAGCGGCGGGACCGAGTCACCTCGTGCTCCCCGCGCAGCCGGACCGCCGCGCCGCCCGTCAATACCAGCACCGTCAGCCGGGGGCAGGCTCCGCAGCAGCGCGTCGACCGTCCAGCGCGGCCGGGCAGCACCTGCTCGAAGTTGTCGAGCACCAGCAGCTTGGCTCACGGCCACGCACCGCGTCCGACCAGCACGTCCAGCAGCGGCCGCCCGCGCGGTCGCTGCACGCCGACCGCCCGCGGCGACCGCCGTCACCACCAGTGCCCCGGATCGGAGACCGACGCGCCAGCTCGACGAAGCACGCGCCGTGCTGGCGATGCGCTCGCCCGACGGCGCCGGGCGGCGCTCTGAGCGCCACGACGGGTCTTGCCGACGCCGCCGGGGCCCGGCCAGGTTACCAGGCTGCACCTTGCATCGTCGCGCAGCAGCAGCTTCCCGCACCGTTCGCCGCCCGCTGCTCCTCGCCCGATGAGCGGCGTCGTCTGGAGCGGCAGGATGTGCGGCTGCGCCTCCGAGCATGGCCAGCGGGCGGACCGCCCGCCGGGCGGCGTCGTTCGCGGGAACGCCAGCGAGCCGACTGGTCTCGGCCCGGCCTCGGTGGGGGATGGCGGCCGACCACGGCCAGGGTGCCGCGCCCGTCACGCGGGCACGCTCCGCCGCCAGGGCCGCTGGCGGGCGCCGACGGGCGCGGGCGCGGCTGCGCTCTCGGCCGTGCGCTCGCGCGCGCCTCGACGGCCCGGCAGAAAGCCCCAGCGCCTCGGCCAACGGATCGACCGCCGTGCCGCGGCTGCGGGCAGGCGCTGCCGGCCTCCAAGCTGCTGGGTCGTGCGCGGCGCCCACGCCCGGCCGCGCGCTCGGCCAGCGCCTCTCTGCGTCAGGCCCGGCCGCCAGTCGGTGCTCGCGGAGCAATGCGCCCGAACGTCGCCGGGTCGTGCGGAAGCGACATCTCCTTGCTCCTGGTGGCGGCACGTAGGCTGGCCGACGATGGCCGGTGTACCATGCGCGCCCCTCCTGGTGACGGCGCGTCTGGACGGTGATGACCGCCCGGGCGGTACCCGAGGCGTGTGTCGTCGGGCCGGGTCGGTGAGCGCGCTCGATCCTGACCCCTCAGTTGGCGCGATCCAGGCCGGACCCGACTCGTCCAGGGCGTAGGCGGCGGCCTGCTCGAGTGTCATCGGCTCGCCCTCGGCCTGGGCCGCCGCGTACTTTTCCTCGCCGAGGGCTGTCGGGTCAGCGTCCGGCATCCTCCCGGCGCGGCGCTGCTCCGGCCGTCTGTACGCTGTGCTCGATCGCGGTGCGCCTCCGAGCGGTTGGCGCCTGGTCGGTGCTTCCTGGCGGATGGCGACCCAGGCGATGCCGTCAGGGCATGGGCCGTGGCGGGCTGTCCTGCTTGGCGCCGATTGTCGCCACCCGCGCGCCGCGTCAGCGCCCGTCCTCGTCGCCCAGGCGGTGCGCGATCCGCATCAGGTTCAGCAGGGAGGCAGCGCGAACCGCTCGTCGCGTTGCGGCAGATCCAGTCCTCGTTGCAGAGGCGCATCGCCCGTCGAGCTGGCCGCGCCAGCGCGACCGCCCTGGGAGGTTGAGCATGTGCGGGACCATGTACGCCAGGTCGGCCGCGCGAAGCGGACCGCGCCTCCTCCCAGGCCGCCCAGCGCGATCGAGATCGCTCTGACCCATCACCACCATTGCGACCCGTGCAGCGCATGCCCGATACTCCCGCTGTCGCCACGCTGCCGCGCAATCAGAGACGCCTCCCGCCGCAGGCGCGGCAACCTGCTCCCATCTCGCCGACCAGCCCGAAGCACGAGCGCCTTCCGGGCGAATTTAATGGGAGCGCCCAGGCGATGTCGTGGAGCGCGCGGTTTCGACCATCTCTCGGTCCACAGCTCGATCGACTGTCGATTCTCGTCCTGGAAGAGCGCCAGGTTGGCGGCGCCCTCAGGAGCCGCGTGCGAATCTCGCCATCCAGTCGCGCGGTCAGGGCGGCCGAGCCAACGCCTGGCCTCGCTGAAGTGACCGCGCATCCACCAGAACCACCAGAGTGGCGCCGCGATTCGCCCCAGCAGATTCCAGGTCGGCCACGGCCTCGCTCAGACCAGCGCCGCTCAGCTGAATTATCGTGCTCGGTCTCCAGCCCAGTCCCATCCACTGACGGCCCGGCGTCGGGTCAGCCACGGCCGGCACTCCTCGGCCAGCGCCAGGAAGTGCTCGGCGTGCCATAGCGTCGGACCCTGGCCGCCTCGCCGCGTGCCTCCAGCCGTTCGAGCGCGTACTCGCGGATCGTCTCCAGCATGCTGAGCCCGGGGCTCGCCGTCGGCTGCTCGTGCTGCCGCAGCAGGCTCCCCTCGACACCAGCGCCGAAGCCAGGTCGAGGATCGAGGGTGAGAGTCATCGATTGGTGGTAAGCGGATCATTCAGGCACCGGATAAAGTTAATGAGAAAGGCCTGCGTCGCGCGTTACACTGGGTTTCGAAGCTCAGTTACATTTAGCACATATGCCTCGCGGTTACCCTTCAATGTTTTACTCGGCAGCGATCGCAACTTCGACACGGAACAATAGATCGACCAGTCGGCGTAGGGCGTAATACCGAGGCGAGGTTTCGACTTTGCTGCGCTCGACATGCGCCTGAGTCGCAGCTTCCGCATCAACGAACGCGCTGGTTTGGAAGTGCTGGCCGAAGGCTTCAACCTTTCAACCGAGCAACTTCGGAGTTCCTAACAACACTTTCGGTTCGGGTGTTAGCCCGCTGCCAACCTTCGGTCTAACCGACCGCGGCTTTCGATCCCGCCAGCTTCAGTTCGGATTGAAACTCAGCTTCTAAGACAATGCGGTTGACCTCGAGACCGCAGCATCGCCCGAACGGTTCCTTTTAAACAGGGTACTTGCTGCCAGCTAATTGCAGCTCTTGACCACAATTAATGTATCAGTCTAGCGCGCCGAGGACCCATCTGCTAAACTGAGTTTACGTGTTAACTCAGAGCGATATGGGCGAGTCAGTTAGACCTCGTTAGTATCGCTTCACGCAATTCAAACCAGAGTTGCTGTCCTCGTCTCCCTCAGCGAGTCAAAAGCACTTTTTCACATTCAACAAAGGAGTAGAAGAATGCCAACCTCTAGAAAAATCAGCAGTATCAGCCTCTCGATCAATCCGGGCCCCGGCGCCCGCAGAAACAAACCATTGAGGTAGTGAATAAGCTAGTCGCGACCATGCTGGGCAGGGCTGGCTGCGAAAGGTGCGGCCGCTTGGCGCTTTCTGGATTTTAAGTTCCTGGGCGATCCGGTCCGGATGTTTGCCAAGCTCGGTGGTATTTCGATTGAGGTCCGGGAGGGATAAGCAATTACTTCGACTAGTGGAAACGATATCCAGCCCCCTGGGCATAGGCTTTCCATACTATGCGGTGTTGCCGGCCGATTTGTATCGGCCCGACATGGCAGCTTTTGTTGAGGTTACTCCCGAGACGATCTGCCTGGCAGCGGGGGACTGGAAAAACGACCGAGATCGAAATTCTGCCTGACCTTATGGAGCTCGCCCAACAAACTTGTGGCGGGCTCCCATGGTCATTCACGGCGTAGAGCTCTCGATCGGTTCAGCCCACAGCTGGAACGACGCGATATCTGAGAATGCTCGACAGCTTCCAGCAGTCTCTGGCCCTTTGTCTGGCATAGTGAGCACCTTGGATTTCAAACGATTTCCGGTGATGACGGAGCAACGCTTGAGGTCGGTGTTCCGCTGCCGATGCCGCCTACCGGGAAAGCTGCCGCACTCGTCGCTTCACGCAGCGACGCAATCCTGCAGCGTTATGGCGTACCGTTCCTATTGGAAAATCCAGCTCACTACTTTTCCGATCTTCCCACGGACCCGGAGATTGAAGGTGACATTGGACTGCTTCACTCGATTACCGAAGGCAGTGGCTGCCGACTTCTGCTTGATTTGCACAACCTCTTCTGCAACGCGGTCAACCACAACTTCGACCCGTTCAAAGCAATCGATCGCATGCCGCTAGACCAGGTGATTGAAATACATGTCGCAGGTGGTTCCTGGCGCGATGGCTTTTGGATGGACGCTCATGATGGGCGCGTGCCGGAACGAGTCTGGGAGATGTTGGACTATGCGTTGCCAAAGGTGCCCCACGTGGCGAGGCGTGGTATTCGAGTTACTCGAAAGAACATGCTGTGAGCCTCGGCCCTGAGGCGATTGCGGATGAGTTAGAAGCAGGCGTGGAAGATCTGGAATGCGCATCGAGCCCTTGAGTAATCGTTGAGATATGGCGTTAATTGAGTTTCAAACCGGACTCGGCCGATTGCTGCGGGAACAAGAGCAGCGATCCGCTGCACGGCGTCAATCTCGACGCGAACGAAAAGAGGTACTTTCGAAACACTGCAAGAAACCGCTGGCTTCCGTTTCTGTGCGAGCATCCAGCGGTCGTGGTGCAGTGGTCGCGCGGCCAGGTCGGCTTACTTCACTCTCTCGCTCCTGCCAGACGAGGAACGGCAAGCACTGCTTAACGAGTGGGTAGATGCCGGCGCTGGTACCAGTTCGTTTTTCGACGCCGAGGGGGAGTCGTTTCTCAGCTTCATTAGCAAACGCGTAACGGACCCATCGCACGAACTTTCAGTCTGTCAATTCGAACAGGCCACGTTGAGGGCCAGCAACGCCGCCAGTTCCTATGCCTCGCCGAGACCCCTTCCGGGCTCGACGATCCTGACCGCAACCTGCGACATGGAAGCCACGCAGCCCTGGTTTGCCTCTACGTGGATCCGAGCCTGCTACTCGATTCAATGCAAACTCGAAAGCCATTACCGCCGTTAGCATCCGAGCCCATCGTTCTAATGTTCAGCCCCGGGCTGCCGCAGTTGTGTCATGAGCCTTCAGAAGAAGAAATAGCTATCTGGGAAGCGTTGGACGCGCCCGCCTCGGTCAGGACACTACTGAGCCTTAACGTTTCCCCAAAAACCCTGGCGCGACTCCTTAAGCAGGGCACTATCGACTACGCCGCCGCCTAATGTACCGGCGACACGCTCCTAAAAGCTGAAAACCGCACTCTGTGGCTGCGTCTGATAATACATATTATGTTGGAGGTGCAAGGCCTGTTGGAGGTTAGCGGTGAGGAGTTATGAAGCAGGCGTACGGCGGCTTCGCGAACGTTAAGGACCTGGCGGAATACTCTCTTTAATTCGGTAAGGTACTGGCCTTTGCTGTCCTCCACGACGACAAAGTCAACTTTGTCGCCAACTCGAACTGCGTCCATAAGCGATGAGTCCCGGACCCAAAACTCCATCTGCATCGCCGGCATTAAATCCTTAATCTCTTGGTGTTCGATTTCCACCCAACCTTCCTTCCGGTTGAGGATGGTAACGACGCCCGTGCCGGGATAGGGCTTGCCGAGCACCACCGGCGGGAACCCTGGGGGATTTGTCTGGACCGCGGGTGGCGGTGTGGGCGTGGACGCTACCGTTTTCCCAGCCTGAGGTTGGGGCCGACAAAGACAAAGCCAGCCCTGTCGGCAGTAGGACCGACAAGCAAAACGCAAGCAGAACTCTTGGCGTCATGGTGACTCGGCGACCCTAACTTAGGAACTAACATAATTAGAATGTTATGAGCTCACTCATATCTTAAGGCAATCATCGGATCTACTCTTGCTGCTCGAACGCGCGGGCAGATAGCTGGCCAACAATGCCGCTGCGGCCAACACCAGCGGTGGAATCAAAAAAGCCCTCGCATCAAGTGGCGGTAATACCATAGAGCCTGCTTGGAGATCACTCGTGTCAGCACGACCGCCCCGCCGAGTCCGATAACGGTGCCAACGGCCATCAATCAAGGTCCTGCCAAGAGAGTTTCCATTGGTCACCTCGTAAGCGTGCAGCATCAGACGTCGCTCATTGCCTTGCTAATACGCCGGCGCGATCGCCTGGGTTTAATCAAAATGATTTCCAGTACACGAACTAGCACGAAACGACACTAACCAGACGGTTCGTGTAGTTACGTTACGGTCCTTAACAAACGCCCGGAACACGATGGCTAGTCGGAGATCATCCAGTTGACTCCGGAAGTCGAGGAGTTTATTAATGCTTCGAAAGAGGAGATTCGAGGCACGTCCAGGATGGCCTAATTTGATTTCTCTGGGAACACTGAGGTTTCACAGAGAAAGCGGAAGGTGACTTTGTTATGAGGAACGTAGAAATACATTACTGCTCGTTGTGACCGGTCAAGAAAGCGATCGCTGCCCGTGTGGCAGCTGAAATCAGAACGATGGCGACCTTCATGTAACGATAGTAAAAGGCGGGCTTGGAGAGCTCAGCGTTTCTATCGATAGTAGAAAAGTGATTGACACGAATCGGCTTTGGTATCCTCGTCCCAGCAAGATCGTAAACGACATAAGAACACTGTTAACAAAGTAAATTCGCCATCAACAAGGCAGAAGCCAGACCCGCGGTCATCGGATCTATTGATGACGGCGGCTGGCGCGCATTCTCTCCGCTTGAGTGACAGTTTTTATTTTGGTCTTCGGACGGCTCATTCTGTGAATGAGTGCCAGCAACGATATTTTGGCCACAGAGGAGCCAAACGTTTATGGACGTTTGCGAACAATTACTGTTTGGCGCTCCAGCGGAGCGCAATGTACCGGTGGCTGAATACGTCGAGCCATACGATTTCACTCCGCTGAAGCGAAGAACTTCTTAGAAGATGAGTCTATAAACATTCGGTCCCTCCGGGACTGGGCGTCAGAATGCTAATGTTGATTCACACTCAAGGGGCATAGATGATTATTGCACTGGCGTCGCCTCGTATCGCCTCAACTCTTTGATGACGGTTTAGACAAGATAAAGCGACTCCTCTCCGACGCTTCCGGCGCAGGGTGCGAGAGATCGTGTGTTTCCCTGAAGCTTATCTGCCAGGTTTGCATGGGCAGGATTTTGAAGTTCTGCCTTGGGATCGGTCGCAGCAGAAACATGTGCTCCAGCTCAGTACGTCAGTGGGTGCGTGAATACGCCATCGCCACAATCCTCGGAATGGAAAGCGTGACAAACGCGGGGCGGCAGATATTGGCTCTTGTCATTGACGCCCAGGGTGAGAGTTCAGGGATACCAAACCAAGAACCAGCTGGACCCAACCGAAGATCAGTTTTACGTACCTGGAAACACCCGGCGGCTCTTCGAGATCAGCGGAGTCAAGTTTGGGGTGGCGATTTGCCATGAGGGCTGGCGTTATCCTGAGACCGTAAGATGGGCGGCTGCGCGCGGCGCCAAAGATTGTGTTTCATCCGCAACACACGGGCAGTGATCGTGCAGGCGTCCGTCTGACCCAATGGGGCACATCAGGCGCACCTTATTACGAAGGCGATGATGATGCGCAGCATCGAGAACACGATCTACTTTGCCAGTGTCAATTATGCTTTGCGCTTCCAGGAGTCTGCGACAAGTTTGATTGCCCCGTCGGGACAGTGTCAGGCGTATTTACCTTACGGGCAGGAAGGCGTGCTTGTGCAAACCATCAACGTCAAGGAAGCAACCGGTTTGCTGGCCAAACGATTCGCACCCGATCTCTACCAGGAATACGCTCTGGACTGACCACGCACATAGAAGAATCATGCAGCCGTTGCTCTCCGGTACTGGGCGCGCTCATGCATGACCGCCGTGGTTCTGGCTGCGAGATAGTTGAGTCCTTGAGCGGAAACAGCAGAATGGCTTCCCTTCACCGAACACAGTCTCAGCGAGCGAAGCGTGCGCTTGAGCGAATGCTTGAGTTTCAAAGGAGAAGGCGCAGCACTTCCTCGAGACGGGGACATGATCACGAGTGGCGCGTTAATGCGCCGATCGCTAGAGGTGCGAAATAAGCTTGAGGAGTTTCAGCATATCAAGACCGACGCGCGGGTGCTTGAGGTTGGGAGTGGAGCGCACGGTCTTATCTTTTCTTCGGCGCGCAGCTCGGTATTGGCATTGACCCGCTCGCTCATCATTACGTCTCACTTTTTCCCGACTGGCAACGCCGTGTTCCTACTGTATCCGCATACGGTGAAGCGCTTCCCTTCCCGGACAATTCGTTCGACACGGTCTTGTCTGATGACGTGGTGGATTACGCGGAGGATCCCGAGGCGATCTTAACTCGAGATAGCGCGGGTGCTAGCTCCTTCAGGAATTGTCTACTTCACCGTGAACATCTGTCATCCGGTGTGGAATGTTTTGAGCAAGCTGCGCCGCGCAGAAGACTTTCACACGACTCATATTTCTCTCGGACGAGCGCGGCGCTTCTTCAACGATTTACGTCTGCGCATCGTTTGGGAAAGTCATAACATTGCTTCGAGCCGGGCCGCCATCAGGAAACGACAGGAGCGCCGCTTTAGTGCCTGGGTAAAGAGCATCTTCTACTACAAAGGCGCGTCTGGTGATCATTGCAATCCGTGAACCGTTATGAACCAACTGTGCCAGGCTGGCATGAATGATCAAATATCGTCAAGACCCTTCGCGAGGTCCATCAAACACATAGCCGGATGAGGTCTCGCAAAGTATGACGTCATAACTCTCAAGCATTGGCATGGCGATGGCTTCCAGCTCGTTCTTCCACAGCTCGCCTTCGTAGAAAGCATTCTTCATCTGCTCTCGTTCGTCCAGGGACGGAAAACTGCGCAACCAAACGAATTTGTTGGGATTCTCGAGATCCAGCAAAGGCCCCATTATTTTCATGCCGTGGGAGCGCAAAGCGGGTATCGATCGCGTTTCGAAAAACTCTATGAACTCGGCGCGGCGGCCGGGCTTGATTCTGTAGCTTCGCACTTCGACTATCATGACTTACCTCCAGTCGCTCGGAAATATCTGGTTAGCGTTTATTCTCTGTGCAACCTCTGTGTTCTCTGTGTCTCCGTGTTGAGTCTTAATATCGATTGTTCACCACAGAGACACAGAGAACTCAGAAGGTCGCACAGAGAAAACTGAAACTCTTCCGCGTCCTTATCTCCTCGGATCACTCTTTCACTCGCGTGTCTATCGCCACCCAGTTTACTTCCCAGGTCTTGCCGCCATCATCAGAGAACGCTTGTTCAAACCGGCATGAATTCGGAGTGATGTCCGAAATGACAAATCGAACAAAGATGGCTCGACCATTGAGCGTCTCCTGGTTGAAGAACTCCCCGCGTCCATTTTTGAACTCGCCGATTGTGGGCAGGCTAAGAGTACCGCTACTGCTGTTGGCAAAATTTAGACTCCACTGGCGCGATTCGGGATTGTACAGACGCAGGTTCAGACCTTCGAAGTGACCTGACAGGCCATCGGCTTTCAGTTCCACCAGATTGGCGCGGCCATCCCAAACCTTTCGGACTACGGTCGTGCCTTCATACTCGACCCAGGTGGTCGATCCGGTTAAGGGCCGCAAGAGACGTCTCAGGTGAGTTTTCCAGGTGCCGATCTCGAAATCAAAATCGTGTTGTCCATCTCGTGCCTTGAGAGTTTGCTGCTGGCTTGTTGTCGTGTCTGAATTTGATTTGGACTGCGCGAACGCGAGCACGGGTTGCAAGCCGGCAATCAGGCCGAACGATAAGAGAAAGGCGCGCAAATATCTGAATGTGTTCATTACCGTATCCTTAAAATTAGGCTCTTTCGGCGCAGCCTTGCAAAATCCAATTTCGCAGTCCGCACAGCGTGACGACTGAAAAAGCCCAACGATTTATCGGCCCGCTTGCCTGGTCAGCGCAAAAAAGCAAAAATACATTTCGCAGCAATACAGATAGGAAGGTATTCCGACCCATGAATGCGGTCAAGAAGGTACCTGCAGGTAACGATCCTCGCGCTGAGTCTCTTCCGCGACGGGCCAATCCGGTCGGCGGATGTCCGCTGACGGCAGCCCTGGCGGCGATTGGCGGAAAGTGGAAACTGATCATCCTCTACTGGCTGGCAGAATCACCGAAACACTTCGCGGCTCTGCAACGAGCCATGCCAGGGATCTCTCAGAAAGTTCTCACACAGCAACTTCGCGAGCTGGTTAGTGACGGAATCGTACAGCGACAACCGAAAGGCGCGATTCCCGCTCCGGTCGAGTATTCGCTTACGGAATATGGTCAATCAGTATTGCCGCTGGTGGAGGAGGTTCGCCTCTGGGGCCGAGACCATATAGAACGATTGGCGTCGCAGCCGGATGGCTCCGCACATGGTTCATAACCTCATCTAGCCCGGTGAAGATCAATGGCCGCAAACGGATAACCCTAAACTGCATCAGTAACGCTTTAAGCGCCTCCTTGACATGCCTGAAAGCCGACTGTTACATTACGCGGTCTTTTTCAACTTCCAGATTTTACCGAGTGTTTACTATAAGGAGTCTCCTTGAGTACTGAATCAGGTTTTCTATTTACCTCCGAGTCTGTCACCGAGGGCCACCCCGATAAAATCGCCGACCAGATATCTGACGCGGTTTTAGACGCGGCTTTGGCTCAGGATCCAACTTCCCGAGTGGCCTGCGAAACCTTAATCACCACTGGTTTGGTCGTAATGGCCGGGGAGATAACCACCAAAGCACATGTCGACTACAGCAAGGTGGCGCGCGAGACGATTCGTAATATCGGCTATACCAGGGGAAAGTATGGGTTTGACTGCGACACTTGCAGTGTTCTGTCAGCCATTGATCGTCAATCGCCGGACATCGCGATGGGTGTGGACACAGGAGGCGCCGGCGACCAGGGTTTGATGTTCGGGTTTGCCTGTAATGAAACTCCTGAATTGATGCCGCTGCCGATTCAACTGGCACACCTGCTGGCGCGCCGCTTGTCCGAGGTTCGCAAATCGGGCGACCTTCCCTACCTGCGGCCCGACGGCAAATCCCAGGTGACTATCGAATACCGGGATGGCCGCCCGTTTCGAGCAAGCGCGATCGTGATCTCATCCCAGCACGCTGACAACGTTACCAACGAACAATTGCGACGCTGAGATTGAAGAGAAAGTCATTCGCAGTACCGTCTCTTCTGAACTGATGGACGGCGACACCAAGATACATATCAACCCAACCGGCCGGTTTGTAACGGGTGGTCCGCAAGGCGACGCTGGTCTTACCGGTCGTAAGATTATCGTTGATACTTATGGCGGCTACGGCACCGCACGGCGGTGGCGCTTTCTCGGGCAAAGATCCGACGAAGGTTGATCGTTCGGCTGCTTACATGGCGCGTTATGTTGCCAAGAACATAGTGGCTGCGGGACTCGCAGATCGTTGTTTGGTCCAGTTGGCATATGCCATCGGTGTGGCCGAACCGGTATCAGTAATGGTTGATACCAAGGGCACTGGCCGCATCAGTGAAAACGCGCTCGCAAACCTGGTGCGCAATAGTTTCGACTTAACGCCGCGCGGGATCATCGAAGAATTAAACCTTCGCCGCCCCATCTACCAGGCGACGGCTGCATACGGCCACTTTGGCCGCGAGGAAGATGGCTTCAGCTGGGAAGCAGCCGACAAGGCCGAAACGCTTCGCAATGCCGCTGGAGTTTAGCTCGCCGAGAAATTTCAGCAGTTTCGCATTGAGTAATTCAGAATAATTCATAACCGGATACCAAAGGATAATTTCGTAATGAGTGCAACACGCTCGCTTGATTTTGACGTGAAAGACATCGGCCTGGCCCCACAGGGCAAGCAAAGAATTGACTGGGCCGAACGGGAAATGCCCGTGTTGAGATTAATTCGCGAGCGCTTCGGCGACGAGAAGCCGCTCCAGGGAGTCAGGCTGGTGGCCTGTGCTCACATAACGACTGAAACCGCGAACCTCGCGCGGGCCCTGCAAGCCGGCGGCGCTGAAGCAGTGCTGATCGCGTCTAATCCCCTCTCGACTCAGGACGACGTAGCGGCGTCGCTCGTCTCTGACTGGGGCATACCAGTCTATGCAATCAAAGGCGAGTCAACCGAGACTTACAATCGTCACGTACGCACTGCGCTCGATTTCCACCCCGACATAATAATTGACGACGGCTCTGACGTAGTTGCCACGCTTATCAAAGAACGTGGCGATCAGATTAAAGAGCTGATTGGATCCCACTGAGGAAACATCTACGGGCATTCAGCGACTCAAGGCGATGGAAATTGCCGGAGTGTTAACCTTCCCAACTATCGCCGTCAACGACGCACAGACCAAGCACTTCTTCGATAATCGCTACGGCACGGGCCAGTCAACGTTGGACGGAATCATTCGCGCTACAAACATCCTTCTCGCCGGCCGGAACATTGTGGTTGTCGGTTATGGTTGGTGTGGTAAGGGCGTGGCTCTGCGAGCGCGCGGCATGGGCGCAAACGTAATTGTTACTGAAGTCGACGCGATCAAGGCAGTCGAGGCGGTGATGGACGGTTTCCGAGTTATGCCAATTGCTGCAGCGGCGTCGGTGGGAGATATTTTCATTACGGTAACCGGTAACCGCCACGTTATTGACGGCGAGCATTTCGCAAAAATGAAGGATGGCGCGCTGGTTTGTAACAGTGGCCACTTTGATCTCGAGCTGAACCTTGTCGCTCTCCGCGAGATGTCACGGGAAGTGGTAACTGTTAGACCGTTCGTTGAAGAGTACAAGATCAAAGCTTCCGGGAATCGCGTCATGGTTCTAGGCGAAGGCCGGCTGATTAACCTGGCCGCAGCCGAAGGACATCCCGCGAGCGTGATGGACATGAGTTTTGCCAACCAGGCACTTTCGGTGGAATACCTGGTCAGAGAAGAAGGGCGAACTGAAGCCCGGCATCCACCTGCTGCCGAAGGAAGTCGATACTGAGATTGCCAGCCTCAAACTTCGAGCGCTCGGCCTGGCCATCGACACGCTGACAGCTGAACAACTCGAATACATTGGGAGTTGGGAAACGGGAACGTAAACAGACAGTAGACAGTAGGCAGTAAGCAGGTAGGCAGGAGGTCGAGAGGCTTCCTGCCTTTTTGTTTGGGCCAGTCAAGTGACTTGCTGGGACCGCGGGCGTCCCGCCCGCAACGCACCGCAGGTGCAAAGTATTTTCAGAAGATGCTTCTCAAAGTTATTTTCGCGCTGCGCGCTTGTTGCGGGCGGGATCGCCCGCGGTCCCAGCACATCACTTGACCGTACTTCCTCTACGTGCGGACTCGCGAGAGGAAATACGTTCCGGCAGCGGCGAATATTACGGGCGGGGCCCACGCAGCCACCTCGGGGGTAACAATCCATGATTGCCCAGCTGCTGGAACCCGCCACCAATTCCCCAGTAGGCGACACTGACGCCGACAGCTACACACAGCGCCACGATCGCCCCGCGTCTGCCAAATGCCAAAGCCAGCGGCATGCCGATAAAGGCCATCACCAGGACGCTGAATGGATTGACGTACTTGCGTTGCAGTGCCAGCGCCAGGGCGGAGACGTCAACCCCACGCTGTTTGGCCGCCTTCAGATAGCTCCTTAGTGCCAGCACGCTTAGCTGCGAAGGCTTGTCTACTGTCGGTCGAAAGACCTGTGGCGACTCGACGCCGGCTATCAATGTCTCTGTTTCGTGTTGTCTCTCTACCACCATCCCGTTCAAGTTAACCGTCTCGGCGTCTTTGATAAGTAATTGATTGTTCGCCGTCCAGGTTCCGAGTTTGCCCGTCGTCACCCGGCGCAGATGCACGGCGTTATCGTCTAATTCGTAAACCGTCGGCTCTATTAAGACTCCGGCTTGCTCATCAAATTCGTAGGAATACAAACGCCGGCTCTCAATTGATGCCAACCACTGCCGGCCGGTGCCTGTAATCGCGCGCGGCTGACCGCCCCTGATTCGAGCTCGCAATGCTTCCTGTCTAACGTTCGCCGGCGGCATCAGGTGTTCCTGGACCAACCAGGTCCCCGCGCCGGCGGCGACTGCAACAGCAACCCCGGCATCATGAGCCGGTAAACACTTTGCCCTGAGGCCCACCAGGCGATTGCTTCGTTGGTGCGCGCCAGCAGGGCGTAGGTGATGAGAACAGTAATAAGCATCGTTGCCGGGAAAAGCTCTACCGCTACCAGCGGAAGAAGGAAAAGAAGATACTTTCCAACTATCGCCGCCGGCACGTTGTTGCTGGCAATGAAACGCCAAAGTTCAAATAGCGTGAAGATTAAGAAGATTGAGACCAAGGAAACGAAGCCCACGACAAAGCTTGCCGTAAGTGAACGCAAGAGACTGGTATCAAGCAGACTCGGAAATCCTGACCGTCCTGCACCGAGAGTGTGCGCCGGAGGAACAGTGCGATATTGAGACTGGCCGGTTCCCCGCTTCAATAGGCTTCTGGCAGAGGTGAGTTTTGAAAATCCCTCGAAGCGCAAAAGGATGAGGCTCAACAGCAGCATTACGGCGGTTGCCATCCACTCGCCGGTGATCGCCGAAACGGAATTATTCTTGGCAAGAGACTCGCCCAGCAAAGTGGTCAGGTAGTAAATAATTACCACAGCGATCGACAGCAGAATCCCTGCACCCCGACCGCCGCGTCTGACGCGCATTCCTAAAAGACCACCGAACAGAGCAAACACAAGTGGCGCCGCCGAAAGCGCCAGTCGGCGATTAAGCGTTCGCCGCGCTTCGTTTTTTCTTCCGGAGAACCGGAGTTAAGCTGTTGTCTCAGTTCATTCCAATCCAACTCTTCAGTTGTCACATCTTTCTTGCTAAAGTTTTCGAGCAATTCTGCCCGGCCGGTGTTAATCGTTATCCGCAGCTGGTCTAAACGCTCAACTAAGTAATCGTGCTGCGGACCTTCGGGCCTGGGAATCTTCATCGCCACCGCATCGCTCAGGACGAGCTCCGAGCGGTCGTTTGATGAATCGATTCTTCCGGTGTTGGCGGTCACCACTCTGGTGGAACCATCGGGTTGTTGAGCGTAAATAAAGACGCGTCCCCACGTTCCCTGACTCTTGTCGCCATCGCGCACGTAAATAACGTAGCCGGGAAGGTCCGTGTTGAATGTCCGCGGGTCTACCGGCGAATCCAATTTTCGTAGCGCACCCTGCAACGCAACCCGGCGCAGATCGCGAGCGGCTTCAGGCGCTTCCTTGAGGTGTAGGAACGTGGTTGCGGTAGTGGCTACTAAGCCAATAAGAAGCGCCGGCCAGAGCAAGCTCCAGGTACCGACGCCGGCGGCGCGAATAGCAACGATTTCGCTGTCGCTTCCCATTCGCGCCAGTCCAATGATGATGCCGGCGAGAACCGCTACGGGTAAGGTAAGAATCAGGACGCTGGGCAAGAGAGCAGCAGCGATTTCACCCGCAAGCGACAGCGGCAGATCTGTATAGATTGCTAACTCGGCGAACCGACCCGTTTGCTGTGTGAAGAGGATGGCAGTGAGCAAGACGAGCGAAAGCACTACGTAGGGCAGCGCCCCTGGATTACGTAGATTGCTATTAGCTTCTTGCCGCGCAACATTAAATGTAAGTTCTGAGCAAACTAGGAGCAGGAGGCAGGAGCAGTCAGCACTAAAGCGTTAACTCTCGCTGCTCCTGCCTCCGTCTTCATCCTCGGCTAAGCCAGATAAAGGCACCGCCTACGCAGGTTGTTCTGAAAACACGTTATCTGCTCCTGCCGCCTGCTCCTGCCTCCTGGTTCTGCGACTCATTGGAAAGTTGATCGCAGTCGCGGTTGTCTCTCCAGCACGCGTCCGATGAGCCGATGAGTAAGTTCAGCCATTTCGCGATGAATGCTTTCAGGTATCGCTCGCGACTCCTGTGCGAATACAAAAGGCGCCAGTCGCTGCGTGGCCCGCAGCTGGGTTTGCAGTTTTATCGACAACGCACTGCCGGCTCCCCGGCTGCAGGTGCGACAGCGAAACACCAAATCCGTGTTCACGAAAGTCGCTTCCTTCAGGTCAAACGTGCGATGACACTCCCCACATCGCCTCATGTCAGGAAGATAACCTTCAAGTTTTAGCAGCCAGATCTCGAAATATCTCAAAATCACCTGCAAATCAGATTGCGATTCGCAGATAGCATCGAGGCAGGCTTTGACCATGCGAAACAGCCGCTCGTTGGGTTCGTAGGGAGGTGAAAACTCGATTACCAGGTCACCCATGTAAGCCAGTCCAGTCAGCGTCTCAGCCTGGCCGGACAGATCGAAATGCGACTTAACTATCTCAGCGTGATTGAGCGATACCAGTTCCTGATTCTCTTTTTGGTAGTAAGTGATCTTTGCCAGAGTGAAGGGTTCAAGCGCGGCGCCGAATCTACTCTTGAGCCTCCGGCAGCCTTTGGCGACAGCGCGAATAAGGCCGGAGGTATGCGTCAAACAGACAACGATTTTGTCAGCTTCGCCAAAGTTGTAAGTCCGCAGGACAAGTGCCTCTGTCTCAAGAATTGCCATTCAAACCTCTAATGCCGTTCCACCCTGTTACCGCCAGTGGTAATGACAAAGCACACCGGCGCCGCCTAGAAAGGAATGAAGTAGAGAATCCATGCCAACACCAGGCCGATGACCATAAACTCTGCAAAAACCTTAAGGCCGTACATGAACTGTTCTCGGGCTGAATCCTTCGCGACCGTTCCGAAGACAATAGCGGCGAGGGCGGCGAAGGCTGTCATGACATTAGAAAATGCCTCATGATTTCCTCCCGGCGGCGATATCAAAGGCGTCAACATGGCTAAGGATAATTAAGCAGGCCGGCGACGAGGAGGAAGGTCCAGCCGTATTCGAAGGTCGGCAATGGCCGCCTGTTGCGCTTCATGCGCAAAACCGTAGTCCATATAGCCAGCAGACAAGTATAGAGCAGGCCCGCTGCCAAGGTCGCCGATCATCGGAGGGATTTGCAGCAGCGGTGAGAGGCCTGGTTCAGATCCGTGAGTACTTAAACAAGTGTCCTCCCATCCGAAAGCCTGCAATAAAGCAAATCCAAACAGCACCGCCGAGTAAAAGGGCACGCCACCACTTGCGCTGAAGTAGATGCCTAGGTCCGGGAACCAGCCACGCCGCACCACCCATCAACCAGGCCTTTGGTGGAGCATTTTCAAAGTCTATTCGTTTGTCAGCAACCGTAGTCAAATCAACCCTCCGTAAATCATCAAACAATATATTGCGTCTCGGTCGACGCCGCCGAGCTCTTAAAGTTTTGCCTCAACCTGAACCTCTAAAGACCTGCCAAACCTAACTTCGGACATTAACGGTCGGCGCCACGACCTCTAAACATTCACCTTAACAATACTAGTAAAGGAGATAACGCTCACGCACCTTGATGAAGTCGTCGAATGGCACGGCCCAGGTCTTTTCAATTTCCTCGATTGTACTTCCCTGCTCAAAAGCTTCTCTAATACTTGAAGTGCCGGCTATTACGTCGAAGGGGTTTCTATCGTAGACGTATTCATATGGCGGCTCCTTCCAGCGAAAATCCGAACCGGTAAAGCTCGTAAGCAGCCTTAACCATCGCAACTCCGGTGATGACCGGTTCAAACTCATTTCGATCGAGAACGTGAATTTGCACGCCGCCGCAACTTACCCCGGCGTGTTTTTGGAAAGTTGGCCGGAAGATGCAACTGCGAAAGAAAACGCCCGGCAAGTTCATTTCGTTCAGAGTCCGCGCGTATTCCTCCGGATTGACGTAGGGAGCTCCTATCAGCTCAAACGGCCGCGTCGTACCTCTTCCTCCGATAGTTGTGTGCCTTCGAAATGCACTGTTCCCGGAAACACTGTAGCCGAATCAAGCGTTGGGATGTTTGGCGATGGCATAACCCACGGAGCGTCGGTTTCGTCGAGCCAGTGTTGGCGTTCCCATCCTTCCATCTTCACTACTTCAAGCTCACAACCGATCTCAAAATGTTCATTGAACATGCGCGCGAGTTCGCCCAGAGTCATTCCGTGCCTGGTCGGAATGAGCAACTAGACCAACAAAAGAAGCCTGCTCTGGCTCCAGCACGTTCCCTGCGACTTGCCGGCCATTGATAGGGTTTGGCCGGTCGCAGACAACCACCTTCTTGCCGAATTTACGCGCAGCTGACATGCAATTGGCCATCGTATAGGCAAAGGTGTAGATCCGGCAGCCTACGTCCTGCATATCAAAAACCAAAACATCGAGGTCGCGGCAGCATTGCCTCGGTGGGTTCGCGAGTTTCGCTGTAGAGCGAATGTATGGGCAAACCAGTCTCTCGATCGATGGTGTGCTCCGTTTCAATCATGTTGTCCTGAACGTCGCCACGAATTCCATGCTGAGGCCCAAACAGCGCTTTAAGATTAACGCGTGGCTCTTCATGAAACAGGTCGGCGGCGTGACGAAACCCATGATTCACAGAAGCCTGGTTACAAATCAAACCAACGCGGGCTCCGCTCAATAAATCGAGTTGTTCTTCAAGTAATTTCTCAAGACCTAGCTTGATATGTGTTCGAGTCATGCTATGAAAAGAAAGTTGAACCTTTATTTGTTGCCTCACTTCCAGCTGAGACGGAACTCTAAACTATAAGAGTTAATGTAAACCATTACCTTAACCACAGAGAACGGAACCGCCGTTTACGTTCAATATTTCCCCGGTGATGTGCCGAGACCAGTCGCTGCACAAAAAGACAACGGGCGCTGCGATGTCTTCGGGTTGCGCAATTTTCCCTAGCGGAATCGTTCGGGCAATCGCCTCCCGCTGCTTCGCATCGCCGAACACTTCCTGTGTCATCTCGGTTATCACCCAGCCCGGCGCTACGGCATTAACGCTGATTCCCCATTCACCTAGTTCCTCAGCTAAGGATTTCGTGAAGGCGATTTGTGCACCTTTGGAGGCCGCATAATTCGAATAATTTGCCTCACCGCGTTGTCCCGCAGTTGAAGTCAGCATAACGATCTTCCCTGATCGCTGTTTCTTCATCTGTGAAACTACTGCTCGGCATACGGTCCACGTGCCTTTAAGGTTTATGTCCATCGTCCTGTCCCACAGGTCCTCAGACATCTCTTCAAGCGGAGCGCCTTCCCAGATACCGGCATTGCACACCAGGATGTCGACGCGTTTGAAATGTTCCAACGCAGCCACAATCAATTGCTGAGCTTCAATTGGATTGGCAACATCTGCACGAAATGAAATTGCCTCCACTCCCTTCCCTCGGGCTGCGATTACAGTTGCTTCAGCCGCTTCCTGATCCTTGAGGTAGTTAACCACCACGTGCGCACCTAACTCTGAAAGCAACTCAACCACAGCTCTGCCGATGCCGCGTGAGCCGCCCGTCACTACTGCCACACGTCCGCGCAGTTGCAGATCACTTAGATGCACTCGAAGTCTTCTCTTTCGTCGAATTTAGGCTGGTGGTTAATTTTGCTTCGGCGATGAATCGCTCGAATAGAGCCTGCGATAAGGGATCCCGCTGCCATCCAAGCTCCGGGTGCCACTGCACACCCAGAGCAAAACGTCCGAGCCGAGAATCCTCCACCGCTTCTATCAATCCGTCAGACGTCCAAGCGGTAGCGACCAAGTCTCTGCCGACCTTTTCGACTGCCTGGTGGTGATGGCTATTGACCAGGACCCGCTCGGCTGCTGCCAGTGATACCAGGAGACTCGTTTTGGCCACCGTGATTGCGTGCGAGGGACGATCACGCGGCGCCCCTGCTGATGTTTGATTGCTCTTGGTAGTTGGGAAGGAATGTCCTGTATCAGCGTGCCTCCGCGGTAAACGTTGAGTGCCTGCATGCCGAAGCAAATAGCAAACAGCGGCAGCCCCCGCTTCTCAATTTCATCCAGCACCAGTAAATCTGTTTCGTCCTTCACCGGATGCACGCTTCCCAGATTTGGATGTGGCTCGGTGCCGTATCGCAAAGGGTCGATATCGGAATCGCTGCCGGGGAGCAATACGCCGTCGAGATCGTCCATGACTGAGGCTACGTAACCCGGATTTGGAATAAGGCTGATGTGAACCGGCGCGCCGCCTGCTGCTTCGATCGCTTCGCTGTAGTAGCGCGAAAGATAGAAGCGATCAGTCTCTAATTCGAGTCGCATTGTTATGCCAATGCGTGGCCGATTCGCGCTCATTAGGTCGCTATCTCCAGTTCAATCTGTAGTATCGCCGCCGCTATCATAGCCTAAAAATTTATCAAGTGATTGTCGGGAACACGAGCCCCGAAGCGAAATAAGGTCGGTACCAACACGTGGTAGCAATTTTTGGAGTGCGGTGACCTGTCACCGCTTTCGTCCGTCGTGACCTGTCGCGACGCTGCTGGCGACAGGTCGCCAGCGAGCAAAGCGCCGACAGGTCGGCGCACTCCAAAATCGCTACCGCGTGGTGCTGCTTACTTCATTACACTTGGTAGATCCAAAGGCCGCGCTTGACTTGCCTTCAAGCGAATTCCTATAGTGACCCTTACCGAAAATGCCTAAAGAAACACCAATCGTTCGCAGCACTACCGTGCTGCTTGTCCGCAAAGAAAACCACGTTGCGCTCGCTGGAGACGGCCAGGTTACATTGGGCGAAACTATCATGAAGGCTAGCGCCCGAAAGGTTCGCCGGCTCTACAACGATACTATACTTGCCGGCTTTGCCGGAGCCACCGCCGATGCTTTCTCCCTGCTGACTCGATTTGAGAGCAAGCTCGAACAGTATCACGGCAAATCTCGAGCGCGCGGCCATAGAGTTAAGCAAAGAATGGCGCACCGACAAAATCCTGCGGCATCTTGAGGCTTTGCTTGTGGTTGCCGACAATAAAAGTTCTTTTCTGTTATCGGGCAATGGAGACGTGATTGCGCCGGATGATGGCGTGTTGGCGATTGGCTCGGGCGGTTCGTATGCATTGGCTGCAGCGCGGGCTCTGATGGAGCACACTGAATTGTCGGCTCGCGATATTGCGGTCAAGGCGCTGCAGATCGCCGGAGACATTTGTATCTACTCGAACCAGAATATCGTAGTTGAAGAACTGTGATTCGAGGCGGGAAATTGCAACTCAAAGAAGTAGGATTTTTATTTAAGATGGTTATTTATTTAGAAGGCGAAGTGGACGAAGAAATAAAGCTCGACGATATGACTCCGCGTCAGATTGTTACCGAGCTTGATAAGCACGTGGTGGGACAACGCAATGCGAAGCGTGCCGTGGCGGTTGCCCTGCGCAATCGCATTCGTCGTCAAAAGCTTCCTCCCGAGATGGCTGAAGACGTGATGCCGAAGAACATGATCGCGATCGGCTCCACCGGCGTCGGCAAAACCGAGATCGCGCGGCGCCTGGCGCGCATGTCTAATTCACCTTTCCTGAAAGTCGAAGCCTCGAAGTTTACTGAAGTCGGTTACGTGGGGCGCGACGTGGAAAGCATGATTCGCGATTTGACGGAAATCGCTGTGGACATGACCCGGCAGGAGAAGATTGACGAGATCGCGGAAAAAGCGGAACTGAACGTAGAAGAGAGAATCCTCGATCTCTTGTTGCCTCCGCCACGTTCTAATTCAAGCTTCTACGACTTCGACGCGTCTACAAGTGAAGCCGCAGATACAGAAGCTGCGACTGCTGAAGCCGCGAACGCCGCTACGCCAGGATCAGTTTCAGCGCACGCGCGAGAAACTGCGGACGCAATTGCGTAGCGGGAAACTTGATAACCGCTTAGTTGAGATTGAAATTCGCGAAAGAAACTTTCCGGTGATCGAGCTGGCAGGGCCGCAAGGTGTGGAGGAGATGGGCATCAACATGAAGGACATGTTGGGCAATCTTTTCCAGGGACGCACCAAACAAAGAAAGATGACGGTTGACGAGGCCATCGAACACCTGATGGCGGAAGAAGAAGAGCGGCTGGTTGATATGGATGCAGGTGGCGCGCGCTGCTATTGAGCGAGTCGAAGTTTCCGGAATTATCTTTCTGGACGAGATCGACAAGATCGCGGGCCGTGAGTCGGGTCATGGACCTGATGTTTCGCGCGAAGGCGTGCAGCGCGACATATTGCCGATCGTTGAAGGCACAACCGTAAACTCGCGCTACGGCATGGTGCGTACTGATCATATTCTTTTATCGCGGCGGGCGCGTTTCACGTTTCAAAACCTTCTGACCTGATTCCGGAACTGCAGGGACGCTTCCCCATTCGTGTCGAATTGGAATCCCTGACCGTCGACGACTTCAAACGCATTCTTACTGAGCCAAAGAACGCTTTGATCAAACAGTATCAGGCGATGATGGCCACCGAAGATGTGATAATCGACTTCACGGATGAAGCGATAGATTCCATTGCGAATTTTGCCTTCAAGGTAAATGAGCACACAGAGAACATCGGCGCCCGCCGGCTGCAAACCATCATGGAAAAGCTACTCGAAGAGATCAGTTTTGAAGGACCTGACCTGGAACCAAAGAATCAGCGCATTGACGCGGCCTATGTCGAAGCGATGCTTGCAGAAACTGTTAAAGACCAGGACCTGAGCCGGTACATTCTGTGAAAAACAGCAGGCGAGGCAGAAGGCAGAAAGGCAGTTTAAGCAAAACTCCCGAGGAGAGTGTGGCCGCTACGCACTGCTCGCCCGGTGGCGATCGGTTTTTCTCATCTTCTGCCTCCTGCCTACTGCCGTCTGCCTGCTGAATTGTGGCAAGCGGCGGCCACCGCTGCCGCCGATAGAGCGAGTGCAACAGCGTACCGAATTGTTGTCTGGAGTGCAGCGTGGAAATCAAGTCATCCTTAGCTGGCCCGCGCCGTTGCGCAACGCCTCGGATGTGAGCGTGCAGAGCATCCGGCGCATTGATGTCTACCGGCTCGCAGAAAAGCCGCGCGCTCCGCTTGGCTTAACGGAGGAAGAGTTCGCGACTCGCTCGACATTGATTGGTTCTGTTACCTACGACGAGATCAAGAAAGGCGGAGAGGTCCTCACCTACACCGACACGCTCGAACTCGCCGGCGAGCCAACCCGTTTGCGTTATGCCATTCGCTATGTGAATGCTGCCGGCCAGCGCGCCGCGTTTTCAAACTTCCTCCTGCTCGAGCCGGCCGCACGCATTTCGCAACCGCCAACGATGATCACGACCGGCAAGGAAGTCAGCGAAGATGCAATTACCGTCGCGTGGCAGCCGCCGGCCGCAAACATTGACGGATCAACTCCTGTGAACCTGCTCGGCTACAACGTCTATCGGGTGACGAATCAGGACGGTGAAGGTAGCCAGCCGATAAACGACGCCCCGATTTCCGGCACACAATATCAGGACCGGAACTTCAAGTTTGGCGAGACCTATCGTTACGTGGTGCGCGCAGTTTCGTTGGGCACCGAAGGCGGCCAGGTTGAAAGCCTGAATTCAAACTCGATCTCCGTATCACCGGTTGATACTTTTGCGCCTTCAGCGCCGGCCTCGATAACTGTGGCCGCAGCTCCCGGGCGACTTTCAATTTTCTTCCCCGCAAATCCGGAACCCGATATCGCGGGCTACAACATCTATCGATCCAGCGACCCGGATCTTCCGAAGGGCAGTTGGAACAAACTAAACTCAGAGCTGTTGACGCGAACAACTTTCCAGGATGAGAAAGTGGAGTCAGGCAGACGCTACTATTACTATCTGATCGCCGTCGATCAGGCGGGTAATGTTAGTACGCCTTCAGAAGTAGTTTCGGAAACCGTCCCGTGATTAGGTCAGAACCGCCTGCGCTAGCGGGCGGCGTATTGGAAGCAACGCGAACAGTTAATGCGTATCTGTAGATTCACAACTTCCAAAACACCGGCGCCACGCTTCGGTATTGTCGAACCCGACTTCGTCTTGCCGCTCGCTGAAGGTGAGACAATCGAGTCGTTCCCAACCGCGCACCAGCGAACCAATTTCTGTCGCTGAAGTAGAGTTCGTTGCTCCAGTTTCACCTTCAAAGATTGTTTGCGTTGGACGAAACTACAAAGAACACGCCGCTGAGCTGGGAAACAAAATGCCTGACGAGCCACTGCTTTTTCTCAAAGCGCCTTCAGCGATTATCGCGAATGGAGCGCCGATTGAGCGACCGCCGCAGTCGCAACAAGTGGAGCATGAAGGCGAACTCGGCGTAGTGATTGGCCGGCTGGCGCGAAAACTCAGCGAGAGCGAAGACCCGCTCGGCTACATTCTCGGTTACACCTGCGTGAACGATGTGACTGCGCGCGATCTGCAACGCAAAGATGTTCAGTTTACTCGCGCCAAGTCTTTCGACACGTTTTGTCCCGTGGGCCTTTCATTGTTGATGGGTTGGATCCACTGAGCCTGGTCGTTACCGCTCGCGTCAACGGCAAAGTAAAACAAAACGGACGTACCGCTGACATGGCGTTTTCGGTTCCCTTCTTGATTAGGTACATAAGCAATATCATGACGCTCTATCCCGGAGATCTGATTGCTACCGGAACACCGGCTGGCGTTTCGGCCATGAAGGACGGCGACGTGGCGGAGGTTGAGATAGAAGGAATCGGATTACTACGCAACCCTGTGTGCGACGCTGCGTGAGTGAAGGGCGAGCCAGTTGGTATGATTAGTATCGCGAACCACGCGGGCAGCCCGCGTGGGGTGCAGGAAATCACCGGGCTAAAGCCACGGTGTGAATGAGATTCAAACTGCAACAGTACCGCAAATTGGAATTGTTCATGGCGCTAAATAACCTGGAGGTCTTATGAAGTTTTTCTTGATACGGCAAATCTCGACGAGATTCGCAATGCAGCAGCGTTCGGTTTAGCTGACGGAGTTACCACCAACCCTTCGCTAATCGCCAAAGAAGGTAACGTCGATTTCAAAGAACATATCGCGGCGATTTGTAAGATTGTGAGCGGACCAGTTTCCGCTGAGTGCACCAGTGAAGATGCTGAAGGGATGATTAGCCAGGGGCGCGACTACGCCACGATTGCGCCCAATGTTGTCATCAAGTGCCCGTTGACGCGCGAAGGTTTGAAGGCGACAAATAAGTTGTCGAATGAAGGAATAAAGGTCAACGTCACTCTTTGCTTCTCTGCCGCTCAGGCGATTCTTGCGGCAAAGGCCGGCGCCTCGTTCATCAGTCCGTTCCTGGGCCGGCTTGATGATATAGGCGAGAATGGCTTGCTGTTGCTGCAGGATATTATTGAAGTTTACAGAAACTACGATTGGAAGACTGAAGTGCTAGCAGCCAGCATTCGCCACCCCATTCATGCGATTGAAGCCGCGCGCATGGGCGCCGACATCGCCACGATGCCTTTTCAAAGTAATCGATCTGATGTTCAATCATCCGTTGACGGATAAGGGCCAGGCGCAGTTTCTGGCCGACTGGCGCAAGAGCGGCAGGAAGTAGCAGGTTGAGACTCGCAAGAGTCAAGCAGTTCAGAGTTCAAGCTTTAGCTTGCGCGCCAGCGAAGCCACAACCTAAAGGTTGAACTCTGAACTGCCTGCGTGACCGGAAAGCAGAAGTCGAGTTGTCGCAAAATGGAAAGTCGATTCTTGTTCGCGCTTACAAGTACGACGGCGTGCTTCACCGAACCTGGGATGCGGAGCTGGTTCGCCGGGAGGGTTCGCTTGTTGTCCTCGACGCCAGATTTCCTGACGAGATTGTTCACGATCTTTTGGGCACGATTGCGAGCGGAACGCAAAGTCTTGAATACTACTGGCTGGACCGCTGGTACAACGTCTTTCGCTTCGCGCAACCCGATGACACGCTGAGAAACTACTACTGCAATGTTAACGTGCCGGCCAGCTTTGACGGCGAGACTTTGAGCTACGTGGACCTGGACCTGGACATTCTGGTTGATCCGGACTTTTCTTACAGAGTGCTCGACATAGAAGACTTTGAACGAAATGCTGAGCGTTATGCCTACCCTGAAGAAGTGCAGGCTAACGCGCGGCAGGCGCTTGAAGACCTCATGAAGATGATCGAAAGCCGCGCCTTTCCGTTTACCGATTTATGACGCAAACTGTGCTTGGTGATTTAGCCAGCGATGACCAGACAACAGCCAAAGCAATCCAAAACTAAACTCGAAGTTCTCCGAGAACGCTCATTGAAGGCGGAACAGGGCGGCGGAGCCGATCGCGTCGAGAAGCAGCATGCGGCCAATAAGATGACCGCGCGCGAGCGGATCGACTTCCTGCTTGATGAGGACAGCTTTGAAGAGTTTGGCAAACTCGTGGTGCATCGTTCGAAGGACTTCGGTCTCGACGAGCAACTCTATCCCGGCGATGGTGTGATTACCGGCTATGGGCTGATAGACGGACGGCGCGTGGTTGTGTTTGCACAGGACTTCACAGTCTTCGGAGGTTCCCTCTCCGAGACGCACGCAGAAAAAATTTGCAAAGTTCTCGACCTGGCAATGAAGGTCGGCGTGCCGGTCATCGGCTTGAATGATTCCGGCGGCGCGCGCATTCAGGAAGGCGTGGTGAGTTTGGGCGGATACGCCGACATCTTTCCTGCGCAACACGTTGGCCAGCGGAGTTGTGCCGCAGATTAGTTGCATCATGGGCCCATGCGCCGGCGGCGCGGTTTACAGTCCGGCGATTACGGACTTCAACGTCATGGTCAAAGACACGTCGTACATGTTCATCACCGGACCTGACGTGATCAAGACCGTGACGCATGCCGATGTCACGAAGGAGGAGTTGGGCGGCGCGCTAACGCACAATCGAATCTCGGGCGTCGCCCACTTCGCGGCAGACTCCGACGAAGCACGCTTTGCGGATGGTGCGCGAGCTGCTTTCGTTTATTCCTTCAAACAACCTCGAAGACGCGCCGCGTGTCAATCCAACCGACCGGCCCGATGCGGACTGAAGCTACAACTGAACACGATCGTTCCCGAGGCTTCGAATCAGCCCTACGACATACGCGAAGTTATCAACGCAGATCGTCGATGACGGTTACTTTTTGAAGTGCAGCAACACCACGCGCCAAACATTTGCGTAGGCTTTGCGCGGCTCGACGGTCGCTCGGTTGGCATCGTCGCGAATCAGCCGGCGTTCCTGGCCGGCGTTCTCGATATCGACGCCTCGGTAAAAGCGGCGCGCTTCGTCAGGTTCTGCGATTGTTTCAATATTCCGCTCATCGTACTTTCGAAGACGTGCCGGGCTTCCTGCCCGGCGTGTAGCAGGAACACGGCGGGATTATCCGTCACGGCGCGAAGTTGCTCTACGCGTTCGCCGAAGCGACCGTGCCGAAGTTAACAGTGATAACTCGGAAAGCGTATGGCGGCGCCTATTGCGTGATGGCCTCGAAGCATATTCGTACTGACGTTAACTTCGCCTGGCCGTCCGCGGAGATCGCGGTGATGGGAGCGGAGGGAGCGGTTGGCGTTTTGTACCGGCGTGAGATAAACGAAGCGAAGGATACGGAGGCGGCGCGCCGCGCTCGCATACTGGAGTTGGAAGATAAGTTTGCGAATCCTTACGTGGCCGCTGAGCGCGGCTTCATCGACGAAGTTATCGAACCCTCGCAGACAAGACCCAAACTCATCCAGGCGCTTGCGCTGCTCGAAAACAAACGCGACACCAACCCACCGAAGAAGCACGGGAATATTCCGCTGTAACAGTGACCGGGCATTGAAATGAAGTCAGTACCACCACGCGGTAGCGGGTGGGTCTCTTGATTGCCGATTGTCAATTGCCGATTTGCGATTGGCGCTCGCGATAGAGCCAATTGGCATGCGATCAATAAACGACTGCAAGATTACTTTTATCAAAAGTGATCGCGTTAGTTCCTGCCCTAACATCGACACGCAAATTCCAGACGAAATGCTGATTGCCATAAGGCACGATCGCAACCAGCCACATCGTCTGCGCTGGAACGTTATTGAACGAAACATTGCCGTTGGGGCCGAGGTTTGATCATCCGCAGGAACGAATCCTTCATCGCATCCAACCCTTGCTTGCACCGCGGGCTTTGCGCTTTGCACAGCTCGCCCCAATTAGCGATTGCCGACTGTCGTGCCGTTGTGTTCGCAAAACCGGCGTTTCTCAAGATGTCTTCGAAACTCTGTTTGACGACAATCAGAGAAACGTTGCCGAAACGGTTCGGGTTTTCGCCGGCAAAGCCGTTCAGTATGGCGAGTGACCCGACGGCAGATGAAGTAGCCGGTGGCGCAGGTCGGACATTTGTAGTGGCGGGCACGGGGTTATTAACGCGTGTATTAGCGGCTGGTGCGACAGTTGTCGTTGAATTTTCTCTCTGCGGCGAGAAGCGTTCCATAAGCGCAGGTGTCCGAGCTGGCGGCATAAACGGGATCGCCCTGCTGATTCTTGCCAACAATCTTCTGTCCATAGATCGGAATGCTGGCGCCGTTTCCGACCAGCGTGCCGTCAAGGTTTAGTTTAAATGCGAGCGGAGCGCCGGCGCCCTCGACATTCACCATCACCTCGCCATTTCGCAAGGCAACGGTGTAGGGGTTCTCGTCTCTGGTAACATGGCAGCCGACGATCGCTTTGTCCTCCAGAAACTCGATATTTGCTCCGCTTGAGCCGTAATAAGTGCCCGCCATTCTGAGCCCGTTCGGCACAAACACTTCCTCGCCGCCCAGGGCGTCCTCAAAGAGCTTCTGCAAACCGGTCGACTCTTCTTTTGGCGCGTTAGATGGTTTCAAGGCCGGCTCGGGCGTAATTGTGCCAGCCATACAGCGAACAGTCTTGGGAATGTAAACCGGAGCGGACGTCGTGGTTGGTGGAGTATATTCGGTAGAGGTTGTCGTTTGCGGAACGGAATAGGTTTGTGCGCCGGTCTGCGTCGCATTCTGCTGTTGCCCGGCCGACATAACGTCGGTACGGTTCATCTCCACTTGCGTAGTCGTCGTTACCTGATGCGCTTCGCCCGGTGTTGTCACGGTCGTCGAACCGCCCGGAACGAATCCGTGGATCGCCAACGGGCCGGGTCCTACCAGCGCCAGGTCGGGCCTATAAGTCAGCGTGACGGTGTCATCTTCGTTCTCGATGTGGACCAGGATCTGGCCTCCCTTTCTTTCTATGGTGTACGAAGACATCCGATTAACCCCGGAGCAGCCGACGTTGATATAGCGCCCGGACCAGAAATTTGCGTAAAACTTCGGCGTCTGATAAGAGCCCCGCAGCAGGAGTCCGGGAGCGAGCGGCTCGGGCTTCAAGCCTTTAAAGAGTTCTTTCATAACTCTCGATGTCCCGCACATAATCGGATCTTTGCCTGCGCATGGGTCGTCGACCGCCGCTTGGTCTTTTGGCCCGATACTAAGCACCACACCGGCGCTCTCTTCCGATGTTTCTCGTAAATGCGGCAGAGTTTTTATCGGCCTTGAGGTACAACTCGTGAAATCCTTTTGAGAAGAACTTGTCCATCATCTCAAAGTGCAAATCCCAATTGTGAATGTAGTTGTCGTCTCTGCTTTTTGCCTTGTACCAGAGGTCGGCATAAGCCTTCCCGTACACTTCTTTGATCCGGTTTTCATCCGGCGTGGCGTGATTGGGAAGATACCGGTGTTCCAGGCCATAGGCCATGTTATCGATGATCTCCATCAGATGTTTGAAGGCTCCCATCTGACGCTCGATCGTATCCTCGGCGTCCTTGCCTTTTATCTCGCGCAATATCCGCTCCGGTGCGGGCATTTCGCTTAGCCATCGTGGATTCGTGGTCTGCGCGGTGACGGGGATAGAGAACGTTACCAAAAGAATTATCGACATGCAGGTCGTTGAACAGGAACCAGGATTTTTCATATACGTCACTCCTCAGCTTTTCTTAACCACAGTCTCAAACTCTTAACTGCGAGGTGTAAACGAATGGATCTCTCATTCAAGACTGGCGAGTTCGTTGCTCCTCCGACCGGATCGCCTGCTGCTTCCGATTGAGAGAAACAATCGCCAATGGCAGAGCCACTCCATATGGGATCCAGATGAGCCATCGGTACGGATTTGGTAGCACGAAGAGAAGGATCAGAAACAGTGTAACCACCACCCAGGCGACAATCGCTGTCCGTACCATGAACTGCCGCTCACGGGGCCCTGCGGTGTTCCTGATGCTTGCATAAGTCCCGATCGCGCCACCAGCGAGTCCCAGGATGCCGCCAATTATCCCACCAACTGTACCTACATCCATAGGTCCCTTCTTTATGGGCAACCACCTCCGCGCTACCGTTCAGCCTACTTGATCCCCACCCTTCTTTTTCACAAACAGCAGTTCGATAGTGCGCTCCCCAGCGAAGTGTTATACGGCCGCGGGCTCGCGATTGCGGTCGAGCCAGTGGGCAACCCCAGCAAAGACAAGATATGAGACCAACGCCGTTATCGCAGCAGCAACTGGAGAAGTCGGGGGTGGCCCAAAGAAGACATAACACTGAATGGCAAGCATTAGAACGCCGAAGATAGGTGGGCCAAGGCGGCCGACAGCACTGAGCGGCCTGGTTCGTCTTAGATACATCATCATGCCCCCAAACAGCAGAAGCGCTTCTAAGGACAAGGCGATAATGGGATAGTTCCAGATGCCGAGGCCAACCTTCGCGGCATCGTCGTACAACGGCAGGTCGCGTCTATGAACCAGAAAGTCGAGAACCCAGTGCGAGAAGACGGCCGCTCCGATCCAGATGCTGGCTGACCAATCGCGAATGCCGAGCAGGAGTTTGCACAGTATTATTCCCGCGATCCCCCAGGCAAAGGCCGCCACCAGGCTATGCGTATAAGGCATGTAGTAAAGATCGAGCGGATTCGAAGCAGTTATTCCCGGGACGATTCGAACCTTTTCCACTCCAAAGAAAACCAGCACCGACCAACCCACATCCAGCAGCTGCACCGCAAGAATAGTGCCCACAGCGGGATGGAAGGCTGAATCGACTTGATGGCGAAACTGGGACCGTAATGTCCAACAAACATTGAACTCACTCCAAAGGCCGCATAACGTCCGGCATCACCTGCGCCCTCACCAAACCGCATGAGAGGCACGCTGTCATGCCGCTCGATGAAATCACGCAAGACAGTCTATTGACGGTCCTGCCGTTGATTGAGCAATTTCGTCGTGGATTCAGTAACGCTCGGCGGCTGAACCATCTCTGCCGTATCTACAACATTCTTTCGGAGATCCGTGCCCAGAACGCTTTGCTCGGAAGGTAACGAAAGCGCGCGCGTGCGGGCGCCAACTTGCGTTCTGTTCTTCAGGTTCATCTCTTGTTTAGCCTCGAACACCGCATATCCAAACCGCAGAATCGGAAGCATCAATAAAATGAAAAACGCTTTTGACAGGAATAGTTGAGGCACCAAAGCGACGTTAAATACCCCTTGCACCATCATCAGGAAGATTATTATTAGTGGGAGAGATAGCATGAGTGCCGCTTGAGTTAGCCCCTTCGGGAACGCAGGTCTCCGCCCACTCGGATATCCAACCAGCTTGGCGGCAAATCCTTTTTATCATCAGGCGGGACAGGGCTTAGCAAATCCTTGACGCCATCGAGCGCAAAGCCGCAGCGGTTACAGAAGCGTACACCATCAGAAACTACCTGTTGACCACATTGCGGGCAATGCATCAACGAATCCTCCTATCAAGAGATTTGGCGAGGAGTGCGTAATCGTAGTTCACTTACAAGAGCTAATCCTCTTATCTTGCGGCCAAGGCAATGTTGGTCCTTCAAACCACAAATGAGAGTTGCAAGCCAAGTTCTTTCACCTCTTTGGCGTCCGAGGAATCAGGTGGCCGCCCTGAGCGTTCCCGATTTCATTCAAGGTTGCGTGTTGTTCTTTCGGTTACGCTTGGCGTCGCAACGAGTTCGCCAGATATAGATTTCTTGAAAGCATCAACAACCGATGTGGCAGGTGACGACAATGCAGCGATTTTCGATGCATCGTTCAACTCGTTCTGTTTGATCCGCCGCCGAATTTGTCTAGCGTGAAAAACATCGGCAAAGCCTTTGCCGAAAAAGAAGAACGCCGGAATCAAGAGAAAGAGCCATAAAAGACTGCTGACGGAGCTATGGGTCGCACTCAGAATAACCGCTACCATAAAGAAGCCGTCGCCAATGATGACACTGCCAATTCCTGGCCGATCAATTCATCAGGGTCTTTTGATTTGGCTTTGATTAATCTCTCATCGGTTCTTTCCTGGGCAGAAGATTTTGCTGGAAGGATATAAGCGATGAGTCCTCCAGATTAGTTCCGCATCTCCGGCAAAATCTCTCGCCTTCGACAGTTCGGTTTCCGCATTGCGAGCAAGCCATAACGCTCGTCCTTTATTTATATCTCTTACGTCAAAAGTCGCCGTGGAGTTCACGTGAGCAGCCTAACATTGGCCTTCAGCTGCAATCAGAATTATCTGGAAGTGCCGCCAAACCGGCACTCCTAATGAGGTCAAGTATTTGGGGGCTCGCAGAAAGAAACGTTCTTCCTTGTTGTCGCACGCTGCGGTGGCGTGCCTTAGGATTTTCCATAGAGCTTATACGCTTCCTTCACCTCTATGCGCCTGGCCCGGATCAATCCATCTCTTAATTTCTCGCCACCCAATGGATCGATATAATCTCTGCCGGTGAAGCTTTCCGACGGATTTATGCCAAAAACTCCTATATTGAACATGAAGACCGGCTCACTCAATGCCTTGAACCAGTGAATATTATCTCTCTGGTCGGAAACTGTCGTAACCAGCTCCGACCTCAAGCACCTTGTCGATGGTTGGCTTAATCGTCAAATATTGCCCTTCATCGGAGACACGCTCAAACTGCCAGCCATGAGCTTGGCCTTTGAGCATCATGTGCATGGAAGCCATATTCCGATGACCGTGCGGTACTATCGCAGCTCCTTTTTTAATGGCATAGAAATAGGGCGCAAAGCTTAGTTCCGCAGGTAGACCTACGTTGTGAGAAAAATCCACGTCTTCGGCTGACTCATGGTCTTCGGGAAAAACGGCGATTTTCGCTAATCTGCCATAATCAATTGCCGACAATAAATCGTTCAAATCGACGCGAGACAGTAAAGATTCAATTTGACGTTGCCACTCAATCGTCTTTACCTGTCCCCGCCTGAGTTGCTGAGTTACATGTTCCATCTCGATCAGCCATTTCCTCAAGATTGGCCTAAGAGAGTTGGCAAGCACATCCGACTTTATCCAGACTTTTGACGAGTGAGAATGTCAGCAGCGAGCCGAGCATATTGCGAGTAAAAGTTCGACGCGATAATTTCATCGCAGCACTCTTTCGGAATGAAAAACTCAACGATCCCGGAAAAAGCCGAACACCGCGCTTTGCGGCTCGCCCACGCAACTTAGCGAAAGAGGCCCGCTCACAGCGAGTCCGCTCCAAGCGCTTGTTCGGTCGTCGGCGTCGTGATCAAGGCGCACGCTGCAGAACCAGGTCCGCTTCTGTTCAAGTTACCTTTAACCGATCAGCGACAGCCGGGAATAGTGTTTTCAATTGTTCCTTACTGTAAGCGCCGCCAGCATCACGAACGTCCAATGTTCGCCGCGATCATTTGAGACACCAATCAAGGACGATTGGCCAACCAATATGCCCTCGAGCGACTTTGATCTTCATCGTGGTAGGCAAAATTTGCACGAGCGTCGGAGCCTACTTCGATTATTTGCGTGCGGGTCATCGAAACTGTAGAAATAATGCGGACCCCCTCAGACTGCGTTTCTCATACCCACTTTGAGGACCCTCAGGTATTTAGCACGCCCACCAATGAATTGGCATGAGTTTTTGATATGGTCAGGTCAGCAGCCTTCTCGTAGTCCCCAGCAAGCACCGCATCATTGAGTTGGTTAGCCTGTAGCTTGCGTTCGGATAAGACTTGGCGAGCAGGCGAATTCGACTGAGGCAATGATCACGTTCGCAACAGAAACGCGTGTTCGCGCGTTGCACCCAACGTTGAAGGGCAGCACAATTATTAAAACTGCGTTAAGAATTTTCATGAAGGAAGACACCGAACGTCGGAGTTGACCGGGCGGCGCGATTTCATTCAACCCTCGCCGGACCAATGATGATGCAAAACGCGCAACCGCCGCTCCGGTCCAACGATTTGTTGGGCACACGTCACGGAGCAGCCACATCGCTGGCGCGTTTTGTCAATAGCGACGGTGGTCTTTCCGAGTTGAAGGCCTACCACCAGTTCAGAGCCAAGCGCCATGACGCCTGCGAGATATGAAACTCAATTACGCTGGGTTTTTCCCCGCTCGGCAAGTCCATGTTCGAGGTATAAATACAGCGTTGATGATCCACATGACCGCCCGTCAACGTGACCACTGACAGTAGCAACCAACGACCAATATTGTCACCAACGCAAGCCCTGCACCGGGGAAGGCCATTGCTACAACGTACACCAGTCCGACCGGCAAAGCTTTTTATCGTGCGCGGTGCAACTGAGCCAACATTTCCGTATCCGAGTTCCGGGCGAACTGGGAAGAACGTTACGTCAATGGAATCAATCCCACAACCAAGAAGTCGTAAATTGTAGATTAAGTACACACCGAGCGGCCGCGATCTGATTCGTTTTCCGGGTGGTAGTTCCGGCTAACATATCAGAAATGACGCCCAACGCGAAGCGCCTTTGTATGTTGACCAAAGTGTGCCAGCAAGCAGCAAGTATTTGTTTTCAGCCAATGGGCACCGGAGAAGCCGTGCTGGCCTTTAAGACTTCAAGTCCGAAGCTGAGATTGAGCTCCCGGTGCCAACTCTGCGAGCGCCATTTGAGACCGAACTAGTATCTCAGACGCTTCGCGAAGCAGAGCTTGCATGCCGCAGGCTGCGCCCGGCGCCGCAGCCTACAAAAGGAGCCGTCAATGAAGCCTGCCCTGCCGCGGCAATCGACACTCGCGCAGGGCAGAAGATTCACAACCGCCGTGTGTCTACCCGATCCAACGGCAAACTCAAGCTATCAAAGTCCTCCCAACCACGCGGCTGGCTTTGCGCAGTTGCAGGCGATGGCTGGAACAACATGAGACGCCGCAGGTGCACGCCTTGCCTGGAAGCTACCGGAACTTACGGTGAAGCGCTCTGCGCCATTACCTGCACGACCGCGGCCACACAGTAAGTGTCATGAACCCCGCGGCCATCAAGGCGTTCGCCGCCAGTCGCTTATCACGACCAAAGACCGACCGGGTAGATGCCGACTTAATCGCCCGCTTTGTCCGAAGCTCATCGTAACCACACCGCCCTGGATCCCAGCGGCAGCGGAAGTGCGCGAAGTTACGAGCTTGCTTGTGCGCCGGCTCGAGTCGGCGCTCATTGGAGCTGCTTGCGTGGCGGAAGAGAATCGCACTCTACTGCCGGGGTCAGCGTTGGCAGCCGCAAGAACCAGTGTGGGCGGAGCTGACCACTCTCATCTCAAGGAACAGATCAGGCGCACTGAAAAACTGATTCCGCAAGCACATCGATAAGCATCCCGGTCTCAAGCAGCAGCGCGAACTGCTCGACTCTATCCCCGGGATCGCTTGCGACAACTGCCGCCTTGCTGTTGGCTGAAGTGCCGGGACATCAAACGTTATCGCAGCGCGCGCCAAGTCGCCGCGCTGCTGGTCTGGTGTCCACGCGGGCGTCAGTCTGGCAGCAGTGTTAGAGGTCAGGGTCAGGCTTATCAAAGATCGGCGACGCGCGATTGCGCGAAGGCGCTCTACTTCCCCGGCCATCACCGCACTACGTTTGCAGTCCCTTCTTTCAACAATGGGCCGCGGGGTTTTGCGAGCCCGAGGCAAGAGCAAGATGGGTGTGATCGGGGCCGTGATGCGCAAGCTGGTTCACATCGCTTAGCGGAGTGTTGATCAGGCCTCCGATCAGGTTCGGCGAGAATCTGTTTGACTTCCACACAGTATCTCAGCTGCGGCGATCAGCGTTTAACCCTGAAGGGAAAAGACTGCACTTGGCGAGAAGCCATCAGCGCCGTCGGCTGCGGGGCTTTGTTGAGTTTCCTGCGTTGCGGGTAAACATTCCGTGCCCAACAATAGAAGAACGGCATTCATAGCCGGCATCGAGACCAGTCATGCGAAAACAGTTCTCTCGACACTTACATCGTTCACAACCAAATTCCACTGTGAATCTCCGGCGATATCTCGTCAGGAGCAACCTTTAAGGCAATCCCGAGAGCTGAGTTAAATGTCGTCCCGAAAGCAAATATCTTTCAAAGTAATTTATCTTTTGCAGTAAATGACGGCCAGCCCATAGTTGTTTCGCCGTGTATTTCTGATTACAAAAATCTTTTAAGGCATGAAGGGGCTTACCACCTCGCCCCTCGAGACTTCGTAGATGGAACAACCGCGCGCCTGGCAACAAAGAGCCAACGGCACAAACGGTGTTGAAACCGTATCGCCAGGCTGTTTGAGCGCCCGCTTGATTGCCAGATCTATGATCTTTTTGGGATTATGACAGTGGCAAAATGGTTCCGATCTCGCAAAGTACGCGCTGACGCGCGATAATATCTTCCGTATGAACTATCGTCCCACGGCTCAGCATTCAGCAGCGGTGCTATCTGATCTTCGTTAAACATCGTGGAAACCCAACGGCAGGTTCAGCCGCACGGCGCACGGGGCGAACGACCAGGGCGGCGTCGGCTGCAACGAGTGTTAGGTGGCTGGCGCATCAACGCTCCGGACCAAGTTGGGATCACTGAGAACGACCGTGTAGCTACGCTGCACAGTCACAGCCACCAGGACGGCGCATACCGCCGGGAAGACGCGACGATTTCTACGGCTGCTTACAGCTGTCAGCGTACGCAGAATGCCCATACCGCTACCCCTCAGGAGACAATTTCAGTATCGGTGAACTGCCTACCTGATGCACGTCTCAGCCGGTAGAGGATGTAGCCAATAACCACTGATGCCGGAATCAAAGTGGCCGTTGCCCAGACATCCTCATTCCACGAACGCATTGGTATGTGAGACGAGCGAACCACATATGCGGGAACGCAGGGAACACGAAGGCGAACAGGGCTACGAACAAGGCGGCCGTGTAACAGACTGCATGGAATGGCTTCGGGGAGCAACACCTCTTGCATTTCTTACTCTATCCGCCAACGCGTTACTTGCCGTCATACAGCCACCGAACTATATATTATCCGGCTGACGCTTCGATAATAACACCGCTGGCAGTATTATCCCGACGCTCGCGGGATAATACCGCTAAAGTAACATTATCCCGCAAACTCACCCTCCTGGTGCTGCCAACGTCAGGAATTAGTCCGCGCATCGTAGCGGTGGCTACCGCTGCTAACTATTTCCCGAACCGAACACAGCCACGAGGATCATCAGGATGAATAAGATCGCCAATCACGAAGAGCGCAATCTTCCAGAAACTGTACGGCCGGTCGCCAAGATATCTCGCCGGTGCGTCCGTTGATCACGATTTGAAAAAGCTTGCGATTAAAACGATAGGCGCCGGCGTACACCGGCAGCAACAAATGCTGTGAAGGTGATTCCGGAATAGTGTGTGGCGACGTTGTGAATCCTCTGTTCATCACCGCCGATGTCATTGGTAACGTCGGCTCGAATTACGCCTGAGCAAGCCTGCCTCACCCGCTCGAAGCCTTTGGCGAGGTCCACCTGATAATGTTGGGCCTTAAACCCGGACAGGAACGCCGGATCGTATGGCTTCAACTCCATCAGGTCCACGGCTCCAACGCCTCGAGACGGTTCGGCGGCATCGAGACGGTAGCTGGGACGAGTATGTCGTCGAACCAACGGGTCACCGTGCCGGAAGCCGGAGACCAGCGGGTGTGTCGCACCTGTCGCGTGCGCGCGACCTGACGCCCTTTGCCGTCCGACTCGTAATAGGTTTCAGTTGTGTAGTAATGGTCGCCGCGTTCACCAGTATAGAAACTGGTGGTATTCGTGTCGTAGGTCCAGAACGGAAGATACACACCGCGTATCGCGTCGGGTTGAGCAAAAGTCTTTAGCGCATTGGGTGCGAACCATCTTGACCCGAAGCCATTCGCGCAAGCTCGCGTTGGCCTGCTGTTGAGTAATACGAAAAGGCAGAATTCCTTCGGGCGCCAGAGTGGGATCGGCGGATTTGGCCTCAGCGACGATCTGTACGCCGCAGAAGTCGCATTGGCGCGCGACTTCCGGCGGGGTGAACGCCACCGTGGCGCCGCAGCTTTGACACTGAACCTCGAGAGCGTTTGCCGCCAACGGCTGCAACTGTTGCGGACGCATTTGCGGGTATTGCTCAAATGAGCGCTCCTCGACCCGCTCTGCGCTCTGGGGAATGGCTTCCTTGTTTCCACAGTGCTGGCACGAGAGAAAACCATCCTTTGGTTCGTAGAGAAGGTCAGCTCCGCAGGCCGGGCAGGGATAGCGATGAATTTTCTGCGGGGCGATGGCAGGCGTTTGGCTCATTCTATTGTCAGTTTAACTGCCCGATTACTTGTCGACGAGATACAATCCACCAAAAGCGCGCTAACGAAATCCTGCTTCGTGTCTTTCGTGGATCGCATAGCGGTTCCTACTATCACGCTTCTTCGATTCCCGCGCTGACTCGAAACGTATGGCCGTCCGGATGCTGGATGTGGCACTCACGGACACCCAGGGTTCATCCGTGGGCGGCCAGGTAACGGTCAGGCCCTGTGCCAACGCGAGTTGATGGATTGCATCGACTTCGGCCGGCGAGTCTACCCACCAGCTCATCCACACGCCTCCGGTATCATCATTGAAACCCGCATGCCGCGGTGTGGGACCGCCCCGCGAGCCCTGTCCATTCTCGCAGAGAAAAATCTCGACTTCTCCGCTGCATACGCCGCCAAAGCCTGGCGGATTGCCCCATTCCCAACCTTTCTGCCAGCCAAGCTTTTCAAACCATGCGAAACTATCCGCGATATTTGAGACGTTGAGAATTGGAGTAAGGCGTTTGACGTTCATCGTGTGACCAACCTCCGCTTGAATAGTTAAATGCGTGTGATCAAAGGACACGAACCAACACAAAACCAGTCGATGTCGATTCGTGTGACTTTGCGGATCGCATCTCTGCGACCGTAGTACTCAGTTCAATGCGTTAGTTTGTGAATCTGCTTCTGAAAGTATTCGCGCCAGCTGTCGGATAACGCTTCCAGCTTTACCGCCCGGCGCAACGTCTCTACGTCATCTCTCTCAAAAGCATACAAGCGCGTGATGTCGGCGATTGTGATGTTGTTGGCATCCCGGCTGAGCAGTTCGATTTCGTTTCCCGCTTCGACCTTTCCCTCTTTCACGACTGCAAAATAAAATCCGGTGCGACGACTTTGCAGAAACCTCCTGAGAATGTCGGTGCGTCCAAACTTGATTCCGAGTTTGTAACACGGCAAACGCGGCTCCGTCACCATCAACTCAGCCTCTCCTACGCGAAAGCGGTCGCCAACGTTGAGTGCGTCTTCCGACATCCCTTCGGTCGTAAAGTTTTCGCCGAACATGCCGTAAGGCAACTCCATTTCCGGCAGTTCCCTTTTCCAAAACTCGTAGTGTTCGACCGGATAGGCATAGACTGCTTTGCTGACGCCGCCGTGGACGGTCAAGTCAGCCTGTCGGTCGCCGTCAAGATTTAGCGTGCGCAGCATGATGGGACCTTGCTTCGGCTCTTTGAAGATACCGGTCGCTACCGGTTCACCGTTTGACTCGACGATGCGTGGCAGTCCGACGTTTAGCGAAATGAGTTTCATGATTTATGAGGCAGTTTACTCGCCCGGCTGCTTCCTTGTCTTGTTAATAAGCCAGGCGCAGAATGCGATCCAGGAAGCGAGCCACGAATGAAATGACGGCTGCTGAGGCGTTGGCGTTTATCGAACAACGCGGCGTGGTGCTGGTATCCGCCAGGGGTCCGATACCGCGCCTGACCGAGGTCATTGCCGGCGAACCCATCAAAGGAAGCTGGTGGGGGCATCCGAAGGGCCGGCAGATCTTCGTCATACTCGAAGCCATCACGGAATCGGAGGATGTGCTTGTTTGTCGTTTGGTCAAAGGAAACATCACGCTTGGTGCATCGTCGTCTGTGGCCGGCGTTAGTTCGACTTGCCAAACGATTTTCTCCGGACCAACTCGCGCAAGTGAAACAGGAGCACACCTCCAGCGGTCGGCATGTGAACAAAGAAGTTCCCTTCCCGCGTTGGGTCCCCGCGCGAGTCATCGAAGCAAGCGAAGTCATTGAGTGAAGCCGATGCGATTGCGGCGCTGGGTGAATGGGCGACGGCAGCATTGCACAAGAACTAGTTGGGCGAGGCCAGGAGCGGGGCAAGCCCGCCTTCCTGACCCACGAGCTGACTAGAGTTGAGGTGTGATCTGGCCAGAAAAGCATTCAACGCGCAAGAAGTCGAGCAGTCCGGGAACCTCAGGGGTCAGGAAGGCAGGGCTTGCCCGCTCTTATGCACGAACCTGACACAACCAATTCGGAGGTTACGTCGATGACTTTACGAAGTTTCGAATCTACCTTTTCTCGTTTGCGTGCGGACTGGTGCTGGTAACGGCGACCGCGTCTGTCGCGAGCTCCCGGGATATTGCAGGACGACCGCGCCGCCGATCGCGAAGCGATTCGAGCGCACATCGACAGCATCTTTCAGGCCTTCATCAAGAAAGACGTCGCCGCGTTGCGCGCGACGCACGCTGAGAACTGGCTTGGCTACCTGGAAGGTTCACGCACGATGATTAAAGGGCATCGATGGTTACATGGACTGGAACCACGTCGATCCGAAGAGTCCTTACGGCATGAAGAGTTACAAGATGCGCGAGTTCGACATGATCTTCAAAGGCGACGCCGCGTTTGTTTGCTTCGTCGCCGACGTCGAGGCGAATACGCCGAACGGTCCTTATCATCGAGCGCTGCGGATTTCAGATTTTTACACGAAGCAAAATGGTCAGTGGATCCAGAACGGCAGCGACACCGCGCTGCATCCGGAATCTGTGGAAGAGCAGTTACAGGCGCTCAGGCCTTTGCCGGATCAGATGAAGAAGCGCTTGCTCGATGCGCGCGAAGCAGTCTGGCGCGCTTACTTCGCGGGCGATCGCGCCACGCTCGAAAAACTGATCCCGGAAGAGACGGTAGCCATCGAAGCCGACGACAGACAACTGGTCAAACCGTCAAAGCGATTCTCGACGGCTCGGCGCAGTTCGCGAAAGGCGGCGGTAAGCTCGTCAAGCTCGAGTTTCCCAGGACCGAAATCCAGGTCTATGGCTTCACCGCTGTGGTGTACTCAAATTATGCTCTACGAGCTGGAAGTCGGGCGGCCAGCACATCAACCACGCCGGACGCGTCACGGAAGTCTTCGTGTTGCGCAACGGGCAATGGGTCAATCCGGGATGGCACATGGATGGTGGGAAGTAGAATTGATCCCACGAACGAGCCTCAACGAATCCCGACCAACCCTTGCACCGATTGGATCAGTTTCTCTGAGTCGTAGCCGACGCCGTCTTTGAAAACGATCTCGACTTTTTCGATGTCGCCAATGTTAGCGGCGGGATTTCCTTCACCACCATCAAGTCAGCTTGTTTGCCGACGGCGATGGAGCCGATGCGCGCGTCCTCTCCAGAAACCTGGCGCCGTTCAAGGTGGCAATCTTGATCGCTTCAACGGTGTGAAGCCGGCTTCGACCAGCAGCTCGACTTCGCGCAGATCGCCAAAGCCGGCCACGACGCCGCCGTTGCCCGTCGGGTCGAGGCCGGCCATTAGCAAACCACCGGCGGCGACAAACGCGCGCTCGAAGTCCATCGACTTACGCACCAGAGCGGCTGCTGGTCGAATCGGCTGGAACGCGCCCGCGGTTCGTCAGGTAACGCACGCGCGCGTCGGTTGACATCACGTTAAGTACGCGCGGATTCAGGATCGCGCCGGAGCTCCAATCCCCTTCTGCGACGAAGTCAATAGGGGCGCACCGGCTTCGAAAACCGGCAGCGTCGAGGTGATCGCCGACATTCTTCGCTACCAGCATGCGAATTGTTTCTTTCGCACCTTCGCTGTTGAGATCGAGCTTAAGCAGACTGGCGCCAACCCCAGCGCCGGACACGCATCGGGCTTTTTGTCGGCTACGAATTCCGAATCCGGGAGCAGGCCGTGCTCGAGATTATCAATGCCGATCTCCGCCGCTTCGCGATAACCGATCGAACAGAGATGGCCGGTAACTTTGAGCCTGCGCTTGTGCGCTTCTTCCACAACCGCGCGCAACTCGTCGCGGGTGATGTTCATGTAGGCCTTGAAAGAGGTCGCGCCCTGATCAGCCCAGAAGTTCACCATGCGGCGCGCGTCGTCAGGTCCTGTCAGCGTGTGCATCACTGGCGTGAAAGAACCGGCGCCTTCCAGATACGGCGCAGTGATGTGCATCTTCGGACCGATCATGCGGCCCGCGTCAATCAGCTTCTTGATCTCCAGGTCGCTATCCGGCGACACACTGCCGGTGGTTCGAATCGTAGTGACTCCAAGCGCGAGATAGAGACGCGGGAAGCTGCTCGACATGTTCGAGTAGATCGGCGGGTTACCACCCATCGGGAAGAACATATGGTCGTGCATGCCCGACCAGGCCCGGCAGGACGGTGTAGTCTTTGAGATCGAGCACTTGCGCGTTTGAGCGGGACGCTCAGCGGCAGCGCTGGTTGCTATCGATTGGATCTTGCCGTCGACGATGATGATTGTCTGATCGTCGCGCGGCGCGGCGCCGGTACCATCGATTACACGGACGTGGGTCAGTGCCAACACCGGCGCTTCGGCACGGATGAATTGTTGGCGGTCGGATTGCGGGGCTTGCGCGAAGCAATTGACGAAGGCGACGCAGACCAACGGCAGAAGCGTGGTTGTAGTTTTCATAGAGTTTCTCCGAGGGGCCATTATGCTGAATCAATACAGGCTTGTCATGGTCTTTAACGCAGGCGCGCGCGGCAAGCCTCTGACTTACCGGACCTCTTGTATGGTCTTTGGCCCGCGGTGCGCGGCAAGTCTTTGACTTGCCGCATAGCTTCGCCGAGGCGTTTCATTTCAACCATCAATCAAATAGAATCAACACCCAGTTGCTAATTCCTCTCTAACCTCTGATCTCTTTTTCTCGGGAGGCGCCGATGAAGCGAATATTTGTCGTACCCATCCTCACTTTGTCGTGGGCAGTTGTGCAGGCACAAGCGCCGTCATCCCCAGCGGGTCAGCGGCGCGATAAAAGTCTATCTACCACGGAACTGGCCCAGCGTGTGGACGTAATCGCGAAAAAGGCGTTAGCCACGTCCGGTTGCGGGGATATCGATAGCTGTGGCCCGGGACGGTGAGGTTGTCTTCGCTCGGGGCTACGGCCTGGCCAACCTCGAGACATGAGGTTGCGGTCACGCCAAACACGGTCTTTCCACATCGCCTCGATCTCCAAGAACATTCTGGCGGCAGTTGTCCTGCAACTTGCCGATCAAGGCAAACTCCGACTCGACGACGACGTGACCAAATACGTTCCTTCAGCGCCGACACACGGACATCGTGTAACAGTCCAACAACTTCTGAATCACACTTCCGGTATATACAGCTTCACATCATTGCCGGACGCTGAGAACAATGAACGGCTTGACCTGACACACGAGCAGGTACTTGGACTAATCAAAGATAAGCCGCTCGATTTCGAGCCGGGGACCAGTTGGCGCTACGACAACTCCGCTTTCTACCTCGCTGGCATGGTTGTGGAGAGCGTGACGAAGCAGGAGTATGGAGAATACGTGCGCGAGCATATCTTTAAGCCACTGGGAATGAATTCATCCTCACTGTGCGACGCGCGCATGGTGACGCCGCACCTTGCGTCGGGTTACGAAATCGATCATGGCAAGTTTGTGAATGCAGGGGCTGATGAGCTGGAAGCTGCCCTTCGCCTGCGGGAGCCATATGCGCGACGGCAGAAGATCTCTTGAGGTGGCAGGCAGGCCTGGACGCCGGACACGTGCTTAATGCGTCGTCGCTTAAAGTTGATGCGCACCCCCACAACGCTGAGCGACGGCACCACGATCGACTACGGGTTAGGAACCCGCCTGGGATCACTTGAGGGACACCGTGTGTTCGGGCATACCGGTGGCGGTGGCGGTTTCAATTCCCTGCTGGAATCGTTTCCGGATGATCATCTGACAATCGTCATACTCATGAACTCGCGAAGTGGAGCCGGCCCATCGTTAGCTCCTGGGTACCGCAATCGCGCGCTCAATGCTTGGACTACCCGAGGAGAAAATCCTGCGCGACTTGCCGGTGCCAAAGGAAGAACTCACCGCGCTGGCGGGAACCTACGACTCTGACGAAGGACCGGTGGAACAGTTTGCGCGTGACGGCAAACAACATTATCGGCTCCCGGGCACGCCGATAGAAGGCGTTCTGTTAAGGCAAGCGGCGAACGTCTACGCTGGGGATACGTCCGAGATCCACTATCTCGTTCGCCCTGGTCATCCAACGTGGGCCATTGTCTATAACGGCGGACTGATGATGGACGCCAAGCCGCGCATCAAATGAGCTCTCACGTCTTGTTAACTGGGAGCACGCTGAGACCTCACGCGAAAGCGTGTTGCTGTGCGCCAGGAAATTGGGCATGATGCCGTCGGTGCGCGGCAAATCTTTAACTTGCCGCATAACTTAGTCAATTCCGCACATCTCCAAACCGGTAGGTCATAGACCTTTAAGAGTTCTGAGGGGACTCTTTCGGCAAGTCAAAGACTTGCCGCGCACCCCGGGTCAAAGACCATGCAAGGTCTGCGGCAAGAAACCTTGAGCATGATGCAAAGGCATCGACTAATCAAAGACTTGTGAAATCACACGAGGCATTTTATTTCCGCCGTCGATCAATTAGAATCCACGCACTTTCCAACTCTCGTTTCAGGACTGGTGTCATGCTCAAAATAAATCTTCGATTCGCCAACGCATTGCGTTAATCGCAGCCGTCGTCGCGCTAGGGCCGTTGACAACAGCCCTCGCGGAAGACTGGTCGCAATTTCGCGGACCAAACGGAAGCGGTGTTTCAGTAACCAGCAATCTTCCGGTCGAGTTCGGGCCCGGCAAGAACATGATTTGGAAGACGGAGCTGCCACCCGGTCACTCGTCGCCGGTACTGACGAAGGATCGCATCTACGTCACCGCCTACCGCGAGGCAGCCAATAAAGAGAAGGAGAATCACAAGCTATTAGTCATCTCTCTCGACCGCCAGACAGGAAAGGTTCTGTGGCAACGCGAAGTTCCGCGCTCGCGCGTGGGCCGTCTGCAAAACGTCAACGGACCAGCCTCGCCCAGCCCGGTAACCGACGGCGCGAATGTCTACGTTTTCTTCCAGGAGTTTGGCTTGATTTCCTACGATGGCGCCGGCAAGGAGCGCTGGCGGCTTCCGCTGGGACCGTTCAATATGTTCTACGGCTTCGGGGCGTCGCCGATCCTGGTTGATGACAAAGTAATCCTGCCTATTGATCAGGACAACCCGAGCTCATACATGATCGCAGTCGATAAGAACAGCGGACGTTTGCGCTGGAAGGTCGACCGGCCCGTAGTTATCTCCGGCTATTCGACGCCGATCATTTATCAACCGAAACAAGGTGCAAAGCAAATCGTAGTTCCCGAGTCGTTCCAGCTCTCGGCTTACTCCGTGGATACCGGCAAAAGAGTTTGGTGGGTACGCGGGCTTGCTTGCGAAATGAAATCGATTGCCAGCAACGATGGCGAATATCTCTACATCAACGGCTGGGGTTTTCCGCAAAATCAACCAGGACAGCAGGTCAAAACAATTCCCTTCAACGAGGGCCTGGCCCGGTACGACAAGGATGGTGATCACCAAATTAGCAAGTCGGAAGCATCGGGCACAGAGCCGATGGACAAAATGTTGCGCGACGCATTTGAAGCTTTTGATATGGATCGGGATGAGAAGTTGAACGACAAGGATTGGGAAGTTTTTCGCGGGATGATGGCCTCAGAGAACGGGCTGTTGGCAATCAAAATGGGCGGACAGGGCGATCAAACTGCGACGGCGATCCGTTGGCGCTATCAAAAACCAGTGCCGCAGGTTCCCTCCACACTCCTGTACAAAGGCGTGCTCTACATGATCAACGATAGCGGCATTCTGCTCTCGTTTGATCCAGCGACCGGCAAGGTCCTCAAACAAGGCCGCCTCACGGGGCTATTGATAAATACTTTTCATCGCCCGTCGCTGCCGACGACAAGGTAATCTTGATCGGACAGGGCGGCCAGGTGTCGGTATTGAAGGCCGCAGGCGAATGGGAAGTACTTGCGGTGAACGAGCTGGATGATGAGTGTTTCGCGACGCCGGCTATCGCCGATGGGCGGATCTACATCAGGACACGAAGCGCGCTGTATTCTTTTGGCAAGTAGCGTAGCGACCAGCCAAAGACGTAACTGACGAAGAACTGCAGCCTCAGCCGTTTCAACCCCAACCTTTGCAGCGAATCCCTTGGCTGGTCGCTACCACCACCCCACGCGGGCTGCGGCGCTCCCCGGTTCGCTCCCAGTTCCGATTTTGTCCAACCACTGTTGAGTTGTTGCCTTACGATCCACGAACTGACACGAAACTACACTAATGCTTACGCATAAGGTCGTGTTATTTCTTGGATGAGTTTTTGTAAACGATCCCGCCCTTCATCACAAAGACTACGCGGCGAACTGCGGCGATGTCCTTCAGCGGATCACCGTCGAGGGCGATGATGTCTGCCTCTAAGCCAGGAGCGATTGTTCCGATTTGATCTGACATCCCCATCGCTTCTGCACCCAGAGAGTTGGCGGAAACCATCGCCGCCATCGGGTCCATTCCGCCGTCGCGGACTCGATCAATGAATTCTTCCGCGTTACGGCCGTGCGAGCCTGCGAGCGCGTCAGTGCCAAAACAATTTTCAGTCCGGGAATCTTCAATGCTCGCTGCACCAGCGCGTGGTTCAGCGACAGAACCTTTTCCATCGCCGCAAAACCTTCTTCGGTATAGCCTGGCGTACCGAGAAACCTCTCCTTGTGCAATAAATAATTCTCGATCACGAGTCCGGCCTGTGGATCAAGATAAGTTCCCTTCTCGGCCAGCAATTTCAGATCGTCGTCAGTAGCCATGGTCCCGTGCTCGATCTCGGTGCAACCGGCAATAGACGCCGCGCGGACAGCATCCTTGTAGGCATGGACAAGTGTACGCAGTCCTTGCTTCCTGGCTTCATCGCACGCCGCGTTCAACTGTTCCTGGGAAAGGCGTCATCGCCCCGCCCAGGCGGATACTTTGCGACGCGAAGATCTTGATCAGATCCGCGCCCGCTTCTTTCTGCTTGCGCACAAACGCACGGATTTCGTCGGGGCTGCCGGTCTTCTCTCCTTGTCCAACGAGTGGCTCGACGGCCGTCAGGATGCGCGGCCCGGAAGCGTCCCTTTCAAGATCGCATCACGCAAAGGAATATCGGTCGGCGACCCAACGCTCTGCACTGTGGTGAAGCCCGCCATCAGTGTCACCCAGGCATTCGCGGCTGATTCATACGCGGCCTCCTGCGTCGTTCCTGCCGGGCCGGCGCTCTTCCCGTCTTTGCCGAAGCTCCAGGTGATGTGTACGTGAGCGTCAATCCAGCCCGGCAAGACGGTGAGGCCGCGCAGGTCGTAATCCACCGGCCCAACCTTTGGATCAATCGCCACAATCTTCGAGCCTTCGATCACGATTCGAGTGTTACGCAGCACGCGGCCTTTGCCATCGAGCACGGTGCTTGCGGCGATCACTATGTGTTTCTTCTGATCAGGAGTTGTGCGATCGATGAGCGGTGGTTTCTGTGCAGGCTGCTTAGTTGGGCCGGTCGTGCCAGCCGGCACCTTGCTCCTGGCGAAATCTTCAGCGAACGTCAGCGACAAACTGAAGGTTATCGGACAACTAAGAATGCAGATGCACACAAGGAACTTCACGATTGGCATGATCCGCTCCTCTCCCATATCTGTTGAGCGCTTTTATAACATTAGATCAACAAAAGGCCCCGATCGCCTCGGGGCCTTTTCACCGCGTCTGTCCATGCTTCGGGTTAGTTTCTTTTTTGCGTAGTAGCCCTGGCGATAGAATAATTGCGCTTTGTTTTGGCGCAGTGCCGGGTTGATGATTTCAATCCTGGTGCGGCGGTAAGACCCGTCACGGTTCTTGTTAGTTGGGGAATAGCCGATGAGATATTGAGAGCGCAACTCCTGATCGATTTGCGCAAACGACGCCTGCAGTTCTTCGGGCTGCGTAGGAAAGAAAGCGCGGCCGCCGGTGCGGTCAGAAATCTTTCGTAGAGCACCTGAATCAAGCTTCCCTTCCGGGAAATCTCGATCGCGAAAGCCAATCGAATAAATCGCAACGTCAGACTTCACGGCAAAATCAATAACGTCCTGTTTCTTGATCGTGCTGCTGGTGTCATCGCCATCTGAAAGCAAGACAATCGCGCGACGAGTGCCCTCGGGAGTTTTGGATAATAGATCTTCCATCGTCATCCACATCGCATCCCAGATTCCGGTGTAGCCGCTTGATCCTGCTCCTTCGGCAATGGATCATCGCCGTTCGCAATTCGTCGTTCATTTTCCAGCGATATCTCGATCTTGACTCGTCCTATTCCTCGATGAAGCTTCGCCAACTCGTTTGTTGGGTCCTGTTCGATTTTGGGCACGCCGGTAAAGGACACTACCGCGGCGCGATCTTTGGCGGGGCGGATCACTGAATCGACAAACGCACGCGCGGCATTCTTTCCTCATTCAGCACGCCCCTTTGCGAATCGCTCGTGTCAATAAGGAGTGCGAGCGAAAGTGGGCGATCGGTCTCGCGTTCAAAAAGACTTATGGTTTGCGGGACGTCGTTTTCGAAGATTGCGACATCAGCCGCCCGAAGCGGAGGTTATGAAGTGACGATCTCGATCGGTGGCCGTGAATAGTGAGTTCACAAGATCCGTTTCCACACGGATGACCTCAGCCTCAGGTTCAGGCGCCGTCCTGGAGGCGTCGGACTCGCAGCTGGAGTAGCCGCGATGGATCCCAGAGGGGCCGAGTGAGCAACGAAAGGGGCAGTTCCCGCGTTGGGAACTGCCCACAATATTGCTACCAGAGCGCCCGCTACTATGAAGAGGCCTGGTCTCATGCGTTACCGTTGCAATGCGTTGACTTAGTAGCGGCGGTTTCGATTGCGGAGCTTGTACGTGTACAAAGCAGAACCGCCGGCACCACCGAGCGCACCAATCGCCGCGCCCTTCTTGCCACCAATCAAACCACCGATCAACGCGCCGCCGCCGGTGCCCATGGCTACCGTGAGTTTGTCACGATGTTTTTGCCAGAAGCTACGACCTTGCGGCCTTGAAGAGTAGTAGGTCCCCGAACTAGTACTATGCGCATACCGGGTTCCGGCATTTCGATAGACTGGGGCACCTGAGCTGCTAATCTGATTTCCTGCAGCGCCAGATGAACAGGCTCGAAAACCATCCGCGAATCCTGTCTTATAGGCACTCTGTTCTGAGGCTGAACTGAACTCAGCCGGAACGAACGCATCTGTGTTAGAAGCAGTAGCCTGATATTGTGCGTCAGTAGCCGGCACGGTTGCAGTTGTGCTCTGTGTCTGGGCAGTGGTGGGTGCACTTCTCGAGTGCATTACAACGGCACCAACTGACCCGCCAATCAGGGCGGCAACCAAAGCAACCGGCAGCAATTTGTTTGTCATTATCATTGTTCATTTCTCCTTAACTTAGACGTGTTCCAGCCTTAACCATTTGGGTAATTCAGCAACACGCGTTCCTCGAACGATTCTTATCCGTTCAATGTGCCCAGATTCTATGACGAAACCCCGGTTCATTGAATAAACTTCCCAAAATGCAAAGAGTTTACAATCCAAACCCAACATAAGAATTCAACAGGGATTCAGACGTTTGGGAGGGACTACCCGATATGGAGTCGTTCAATGACCTATATCGAACTTTAGTAGGACACACATTCTGGTCTGTCTGTTCTGAGGCTCTTGCGTTCGATTACGAAAGATAAAAAGGCCAGGAGAAAATCTCCTGACCTTTTCGGTTTAGGTGGTTGCACGCGTTCTATGCGGCGCGTTGTGCAGGCTGTTTATTTTCACGCAGAAGTTCGAGCGCTTTCTTCATTTGAAGATCCTCGACCGGCGCTTTGAAGCAGTGGGCTCCGGCATCACCGGGGGTTTTCTGGTGACTGACTTGGTTTGACACCCGGGTCGTCATCATTGCCAGTGAGATCCTCGGGGTCGATTGCGTCAGCAAGTTCAGGACGCGCTACTTTGACGGAAGGCTCCACTCCGGAGTGGCTGCGATCCTCACCCAAAAAGGTTTCCCCGTTGCTGATGCCCATTTGACAGTTGTCAGCAACAACCCGTCACCGCCTCGTAATGTGAAAAGCTGCTGCTCCGCGCCGGCCCCGAAGCTCTTCTCGCCTACAACCTGACCACGACTTCGGTCGAGCAAAGCAGAGGCGACCACTTCAGCAGCTCCGGCCGTACCAGAGTCAATTAATGCTACAACAGGGCCAGAAAAATCATGGCCTTCGGGTCAGCTGTAAATGTTTTTAGAGTCTTGCCCTCTCGACCTGAGGTCTGGGCAACAGTGCCGTCCTTGATAAACAGATTAGTTACCGCCACGGCTTCGTCGATGGAACCGCCGGCGGTGCCGCGCAGATCCACAACCAGCTTCTGAGCTCCCTGTTTAATTAGTTCCTGAAGGCGCGCGCGCGCGTCTGCAGCTTCTCCCGCCGCGAAACTGTTAATTCGCAAAACACCAATTCGTCCTGCTTCCATTCGAGCCTCAGCCGCCGGAGCACGAAATGCACTTCGTTTCACCGCCAGCGTGAGCGGACGACTGTTTGCGCGCAGCACGCGCAGCTTCACTTCCGAGCCGGCGGCGCCGTTTAGAAGTTGCTTGGCGTCGTATAGCGAAATATCTCGAGTAGCCTTGGCGTCAATGTATTCGATGATGTCGCCGGCACGAATTCCGGCCTGGTCAGCGGGTGAGCCCTTCATCGGCGCGATCACATAGAGATAAGACGCAACCTGAGAAAGTTCAGCGCCGATACCAACCTCATTCTCCTTTGAGTCCTTACCAAACTCACGAACCTGTTCGGGCGTTAGATAAGTCGAATACGGATCGAGTCCGTAGGCGAGACCGCGCAGTGCGCCAGCGCGAACCTTTTCCATATTCGGTTCATCCACATAATCATTTTGAATATGCTGCAGCACGCTCTCAAAAATCCTGAGCTGCGCATTCGGATCGTTGGCCGGCTGTTGCGCCCGCGAGGAGAGCAAACCACCAACCAGCGTATAAAGGGCCAAAGTGGCTGACGCAAGAATCAGTGCGAACTTCGTACGAAATGACATTATTTACCTCGTGCTATGCGTTATAACGAAACTTGAAAAACCGCTTGCGAGCATGCGCTTTTCGTTAGCCAGTCGTATCATACAGGCGGTTAGAGAACGGTGCAACTTAACTTTATTGGGCATTTGTTCAGGCTTTTAGCGATTTCGCCCAACTGACTTGAGCCCGCCGGCGAGCTCTATTTATGGCCACAGCCGATCAGAAAACGCGATGGAAGCCCCCGGGCTCCCATCATCGCTCTGGATCTGGGCGAAAAGCGTGTCGGCGTGGCGGTTTCAGATGCATTATCAATCTCGATTAAGCGCCTCGAGGCACTTCCTCGTACCAACTGGAAACAAATGCTTCGAGACGTCGGCGACCTGGTACGTGTCTTTGACGCTCAAACTGTGGTAATTGGTTTACCGCTGCGTCTGGATGGTTCTGTGGGCGATGCAGCTTTGCAAGTTCAGTCGCTGGCGGTGAAGTTCGCGCGCTCGCTAAAGGTTCCGGTTTACCTGCAGGACGAGAGCCTTAGTTCGGTAGCCGCGGAAGAAAACCTTCGGGCTGATGGGCACAAGGCGGAGCTGGTTCCCGCGCTGGTGGATAGTGAAGCGGCGGCAGTAATTCTTAGAGATTTCCTCGTTAGCGATCAGGAAAAGGTTATGGTGTCGCCTCCAGAGCAAACTCTTTAGGACCAAAGACTCTCTAAACAATTCACATGAAACGCATCCTTTTGGCTATTGGTTTGTTGATCTTGCTAGCGGCGAGCGCCTCTGCGGTCTGGGTTTATCGGGATCTCCATACGCCAATCAAGCACGCAAGACATGGACAGTATGTCGAAATCCCGCGTGGCTCCTCACCAGCGTCGGTGATTGATAAGTTGGCCGACGAGGGAATCATCAGGCACAAGTTGCCGTTAACGCTTTACCTGAAGCTAACGTCCAACGGCTCTGAATTGAAAGCTGGTGAATATGACTTCCCTTCACCAATTTCACCGCTCGGTGTTTTTGCCAGGCTCCGTGAAGGTGAACAACGCCTCACGCGGCTAACGATAGTTGAAGGCTGGACACGATGGGATATTGCCAATGCGATGTACAAAATTCCGGAACTCCAGTTGGCCGACCCCGCTGAGGCGTTACCTTTAATGGACAACGTGGACCTGATAAGCGACCTGGATCCAAAGGCCAGGAATCTCGAAGGTTATCTTTCCCTGATACCTACGACTTCCCACCGGATACTAAACCGGCGGAAGTGATCGCCATCATGGTCAAACGCTTTCGCAAGGAATGGAAGCCGGATTGGGCACAACGTGCGCAAGTCATGAACCTGTCTCCGCGCGAAGTTGTTACGATAGCCTCCCTGGTAGAAACGGAAGCCAAGCTCAGTGAGGACCGTCCGCTGATCGCTTCGGTAATTTACAACCGCCTGGACAAACGAATTGCTTTGGCCGTCGATTCGACGATTATCTATGCTTCGAAGCTCGAGGGAAAATGGCGTTACGACGGCAAGGTATACCGGAGCGACGTCGAACGAAGATCCCCTTACAACACGCGTTTGCACTCAGGACTGCCGCCCGGGCCAATTGCTGCGCCAGGCAGGAGTTCATTGGAGGCAGCACTCTATCCGGCCCAAACGGATTATATTTATTACGTTCGCGAACCATTACGCGACGATGGCAAGCACAACTTTTACAGCAACAGCAACGCTTTTGAAGCTGGTGTGAGAGCACTGCGAAATTGGGAGCAGCAAAGAGATGCAGCCGTGTCGCGATAATTGCGATGGTCGGATTTTTCAAAAGAGGAGGAGGACTGTTTCAAGCATTACCAGTCGACGAGCACCACACAAATACGGAGCCGGGAGCAGTAGTAGCGTTAGGACAGACACAAAGCGCGTATTTGCAATTCGATCCTGTAATCCAACCATCACCCGGTCGCTAGCGCTGCCGGCTCCGTATTTGTGAATCGTAAATTCAGGAACTTCCCGGTGACTCGTCGGACTGAACCAACATCAAACGATTGTCCTCCTTGAATTTCATGAGTCGTTAATCTATCCTCGTTTTGCGATCTCCCCTTGCAGTCTTGGGCAACGCGGTACTAACTAACAAAAAGGTGTTTCCTATGATGAAGTTTGCAAGCCTGGCTTTGATTGTTTTGTTTAGTGCGGTTTCGGTTTGGGCACAAGGCAAGGGGTGTCGACAAGACTGGTGAGCGCGTTCGAGACACCGGCACAGCCGGCAGTAATAGCGCAAAGACTAACACGGGCGCGGGCAGAGGAATGGATTTTGGCAAAGGCAAGACTCCCTGAAGTGCCACCCATTCCCAACCCCTATCACTTAGTTGCGCGCCGGGACGTGATCTTGAATGCGATCACAGAGCTCATGGGATCGTAAGTTGATTGTGGACGAAGCTGCTTCGAAGCCTGCCGATGGAATAATAGTGAGTCAGCCTTATAACTTTCATCAAGGGCGCGGTTGTCAGTCAATCCGAATTGGGCCGTTATGCAAATTTCCCAAATGAAGTTTCGCGCGGCTGGACGCGTGGGCGTTACACTCTAACTGTAGAGGTCCAACCCATCGACGGAAACAATGCCAACGTCTCGGTGAACGCCAAGATCGAAGGGCGGACCGATGGAGCCACGGGCGCGGAATGGACAACTCTCCCGACCTCCGGACTCGTTGAGCAGGAGTTTCTATCGGCGCTGATCACAAAAATTACCGGCACTCCACCTCCGGGCCACATCGAGTAATCAATTCGCGTTTTCCAGTTAATGTAATACTTGAATAGGACTAAATCTCAACTGATGATCGAATCTCACCAGAACGAACTATTCGTGGAACCAAAGAGTTCGGCGGGACCAAAATTGCTCGCCGGCCTTGCGGCTCTCCTCATCACAGCTTTGGTTTTCGCAGGCTACGCGCTGCTGAGAAAACGCCATGCGGGCTCGCTGGTTTCGTCACAGCAGGCGTCCACTACTGAGACCAGCAAGCCGCCCAAAGCTTTGATCATAATTGATGAAGCGCTCTTACAAGGTGGTAAGACGACTATCGGGGGCATTGTCAGAAACACTTCTTCCGAAAAACTGGAAGGATTGGCGGTGGAATTAGAGCTAAGACGTCGCAAAGACGCAGTGCTGGAAACCGCGATCCATACCCTTGGCTCCTGCTAGTCTTGAATCCCAACAAGAAGGCCGTTACCTGTTGGAGTTGAAAGCTCAGGACTATAGCTCCGGCCCGACTGGTCGGACTGAAGGCGGGTCCGAACGCTTTCCCGTTGCCTTATGCGACCGCTCAGGGACAGAAGCGTCCGCTCGAGCGCCTGAGCCAAAGACGATCATTGTGGGCCGACCGTCCGGCAAGGGCGGTGAGTTTCAAATTCACCAGAGAATCCCGCCCGCGTTCCCTGATCATTGGCTAAAGGAACTTCTGAAGTTACGAACGAGATTCGTGTCCACTCGGTGAGCCTGCTTCAAGTTGTCGATTAGAAGTCGGCATGGCGACGAAAGTTAATGCTTTTTCTAAGCTGGCGTCACAGAACTCGGCGATTTTGGGTGAGCAGGATCTGCCATGGTGATTAGTTGGTGCAACGCGCAGGCTCCGACACTCGTCCAAGATTAGGCTTAAGTACTTCCTTCCACGGTTTCGTTCAGTCGTTTAAGAATGATGACTCATAGGTTGTTACAGCTCCCGGCAATACTTGGCAAGGCTCTGGTTGTCATTAGTCTCATCGCAGCTCCGCTTACCTTTCTGCCGCTCAAAGTCTTGGTCACACGATGCAGAAGAGTGTTTCAGATGACCCGACTAAAGCCGAAGATCAGGCCGCTTACGGTGGTCGAAGAAGAGATGAGGGCAAAACGCGCCATCAAGGAGGCTGACAGAGAATACCAGGAGAATCTAGGGCGAGCGCGCGACCTCTCATCTCTCGGCGTCGCCCTCGTCACGTCCTTCAAGCAGAAGAAGGCGCTCGACCAGGAAGATCTTAAGAAACTTGATAAGGTTGAAAAGCTGGCGAAGGGGATCCGCCGCGCCGCGGGTGGTTCTGAAGATAAAGTTGAAATGGAGAAGCCGCCCACGGACCTTACGTCTGCGATGGAGATGTTGAGCGACGTGAGCCAATCCCTGAAAGAAAAGGTGGAGAAAACTCCCAAGCACGTAATCTCCGCGACTGTGATCGATGAAGCTAATGTTTTACTTTGAGCTAATTCGCATTGTTCGTACTCTACCTCGCCAAGGTGTAACACTTGCCCCAGATATTCCGGCCGCGAACTCATCTGAAAACAAAAGCGCTGGCCATGCTGGTGATTGCTGCCTTCGTTTAGCACCTATAACGCTCCGCTCTCAACAAGATGACGATGTGATTCGCACTCAACACCGAGCTGGTGGTGCTCAACGTTACCGTCACAGATAAGGGCGGACAATATGTGCCCGGACTGCGCCTTTCGGACTTCACGATTTTGAAGATGGGAAACCAGTTCCGCTCGAAGTAATTTCAAGTTTCAGCGTTCACGAATCACCCTTCGCATCGGTTGTGCTGCTGGATACCTCCGGAAGTATGGAGAGTCGCCTCTCTTTGGCTCTGTTCAGCCGCAATTCGCTTCCTTGACAGACTGCGTGACGAAGATGTTGCCGCCGTCTACAAATTCGATTCGAAGGTTGAGCAGGTGCAGGAGTTCTCGGTGGTCGCGATTTGGCGCTACATGGCCTACGGCGTAAAAGCAACCGGCATGACCACTCTCAACGATGCAATTGTGGATGCGGCAAAGGCGTTGGCGAGCCGGCCGGAGAAACGAAAAGCAATCGTGGTTCTATCTGATGGCCTGGATACCTTCAGCAAAGCTTCAGCTGACAAAGCCATTGAGAGCGCACTCGCAATCGGCGCCAGTATCTATGCCGTCGACATGTCAGCAACCGACGGAAACGCGTCACGCAATCAGCAGAGCGCTGCAGTGTTGAAGAGTTTTGCGGAGAAGAGCGGTGGAAGATTTGTCGCCACGCCGGGAGGTCCGGCATTGCGCGACGCGTTTGCGAGTATCGCGGATGAGCTGGGCCATCAATACACCATCGCATTTCGCCCGCTGAATGAAAAACGAGATGGCAAGTGGCACAAGCTGGATGTGAAGACGTCTCGTAGCGATTTGGTAGTGCGGTCTCGCAAAGCGTATCGCGCGCCGAAAGGCTAGTGGTTCTGACAGTTCAGGCACGCGTCGTTTTGTTCAGCAGTTTTTCGCGATGTCTCTCCAAAGCAAGTTCAACCAATACATCAAGCATGCGACGGTAGCTTAAGCCTGAGGCCGTCCACATCTTAGGATAACCGGAAACTTCAGTTAGCCCGGGCATCGTGTTCAATTCATTGATGAACAGTTGGTTCGAGTCGCGAGTGAGGAAAAGTCGACGCGTGCAAGACCGGCGCCGTCGATCGACTGAAATGCCTCGATGGCCATCTTTTGAATTTTCACGGTTAAGGACTTTGAGATTGGGGCCGGGACTACAAACTCGACATGCCCTGTCTTGGTGTACTTTTCCGTGTAATCGAGAAACGCTGCCGACTTGTCGTAGATTACATATTCGCCCGGCAAGCTGGCCTTCGGTTCATTATTACCGATAACCGCGCACTCAATTTCCCGGGCGTCAACAGCCTCTTCGACAACTATCTTTCGATCATACTGAGCAGCTAACTCCACTGCCTGTTCCAGGGATTTCTTATCATCGGCACGCGAAACCCCAACCGATGAACCAAGATTCGCAGGCTTAACAAAACAAGGCAGGCCCAATCTTGCGCTTGATCGTTTTCACGATTTTAGCGCGATCGCTTTGCCACTGCGTCCGCAGGAACCAAACGTATTTACACATCGGCAAGCCTGCCTGCAGAAACAACAACTTCATCGCCACTTTATCCATGCCACATGCCGAGGCGAGCACGCCGCAGCCGACGTAGGGTACGTTAGCCATCTCCAGCAACCCTTGAAGTGTTCCGTCTTCACCGAACGGTCCATGGAGTACGGGAAACACGACATCAAGCTTCTGCGATGTTAGCGTGGCACCACTTTGCTCAAAAGACAGCAGTCCGCTGTGTGAGGGATCTCCGAGAATCGCGACCGCACCCTGATACCCGGAAGCCATTGTCGCAGGCAATAGTGATTGAGCGTTTGCCGGCAGAAGCTGAAAAGCGGCAGCGGGTGAGAGCCACTTCCCTTCCCGGGAAATCGCAATCGGGACCACTTCGTATTTCTGACGATCGATCGCGTCGATCACGGAAGCCGCCGAACGTATCGACACTTCGTGTTCACCCGACCGTCCGCCAAAAATGACTCCTACGCGGAGCTTCTTCGCCAAATAGATACCCCCAGATTTTGAAACGTATTAAAGAATTGTTTTGCCGAGCGCCGACAGGATTAACTCAACGCCAAGTTCGGCCGTCTTGTTGTTTATGTCAAGTGCCGTGTTTATTTCGACGACTTCGAGCGAGCGCATGCCGCCGGCCTCCGCAATTTTTCCATCGCCAGATGCGCCTCGCGATAGGTCAGGCCACCTCGCACAAGCGTTCCCGAACCAGGAGCGTCACCAGGATCAAGTGCGTCCACGTCGAATGTGACCGCATAACCGCCGCTGGCTCGCGACGCGATTTGAATAGCTTCGTCTATACATGCGCTCATGCCACGTTCGTCGATCTCGCGCATGGTCATAAAGCGAATTCCCAGTTTGCGCACCAGCTCGCGCTCATCGCGATCGATATCACGCGCCCCTATGTGAACACACAGTGCCGGGTCAAGTTTAGGCGAAAATTTTGCGATGTCTGTTAGTTGGGAGCGCCGTAACCCAGGAGAACGGCCAGCGGCATTCCATGGATATTTCCCGACGGCGAAGTCTCCGGAGTGTTCATGTCGGCGTGGGCATCGAACCATATGAGTCCCGGCTTTTTATCTCGTTTGCGACAATAGGACGCAAAGCCGGAGATCGACCCAATGGCGATCGAATGATCCCCGCCGAGAATCAAAGGCAACTCGCCCGCAGTCAAGACCTCTTCAGCTTTTTGCGCCAGGTCCTCGCACGCCCGGCTAATTTCTCGAAGATGTTTAAGCTTGTCGCCCGGCTCCGGCGCAGTTTGCTCTTCTTCAACATCCAGGTCCCCGAGGTCACGGACTCTATAGCCAAGCTGAGCGATCCTCCGATTGAGTTTCGCAACTCTGAGCGCGGCTGGACCGAGTTCGACTCCTGCCATGCTGGCACCATAGGCCAGTGGCACACCAATAACGCCAACTCCATTTTTAGCTTTCGAATCTGACAAGCGTTGTACTTCCTCGGCCACAACTGTATTCGACATTGGTTCCACGTTTCTTATCCGCCAAGGTTAATATTGAAACCGCTGCCGCCTCCGCTCTGAGTTGGGAAGAAAGGCTTCATGAGGCCCGCGAAGGCTGCGAGATTGCGAGTCTGAATCAGGATTTCTCCCGGCCCGCTGAATTCCGCAACGATCCCTTCCCCGCTTACGATGCTGCGAAAGAATCCGGCAGCCGCTTTGCGCAGGGTGTACTGCGTGGTTCCTTCCCAGGCCACGAGGTGGCCGGTATCAACAACATAACGCTCGCCGGCTTGCAAAGTCTTGCGGTGGATTGCGCCAAAGGATGAGACGAGTAAGAGTCCGCGACCTTGCACCATCAGCACAAACAAACCTTCGCCGCCAAAAAACGATTTCGCACCGCCCCATTTTGTATCGACGGTCAAACCAGCATCGCCGGCCAGGTAAGAACTTGATTGCACGAAGAAGGTTTGATTGTTGAGTTCGATAGCGGCGATATCTCCCGGCGCTCCTGGTGCAAATGTAACTTCACCCGGTCCGCCACGAGCCGTGAAAGTTGAAACAAACGCCGACTCGCCGCCAGCGGCTCGCTTGATGGCGCCAAACAATCCACCTTTCATTTGCGATTGCAGCTCGATGTTCGCCGACATCGAAACCATGGCGCCTGCTTCCGCCTGAATCGACTGCTCAGATTGAAGTTGAATTACCGCAAGCGAGAAGGCTGGTTGATGCAGTACCTCATACTTGTAGCCACTACCCATTCCGCGCGAATCTTCGTCGATGTGGATGCCATGGGCTTGCGCGAAACCTCCTGCCGGCTTTGCGACACCGGGGGCGGGCGGCGCCGCGCCTGCCGCTTCCAACCGATACCCGCAGCCACCGCAGAAGCCGGCTCCCGGAAGTAATTGGGCCCCACACTTCGGACAGTTCATAAGGTTACTCCTTGAGATTTTTCCTGATGATAGCTACAGCCTCTTCCGGGGTTCGCGCAAAGTCCAGCGCGGCGACGTCTGTCTCGCTCACCACCAGATGCTTTTGCCACACCGCGCACGATTGGAGGCCAGCAGTCGCCCAACAACACCAACGGTCGCGGCGCAATAACCTTCGTTTGAATCTTATTCCAAACCAGTGACAACTCAGTAACGGTACCCATGCCGCCGCGGACGGCAATGAAGCCCACCGATCGGGTAATGAGTTGTTGAAGTCTTTCGTAGAAGTGTGGCGTCGCGACTTTGTCGGTCAAATAGCGGTTAGGTTCAGCCTTAAACTGATTCATCACAATGCCCAGCACACGGCCGCCACGCTCGTGTGCGCCACGGCTTGCGGCCTCCATTACTCCGAGGTACCCGCCGGTACAGATCGTGAATCCAGCATCGGCCAGGAGCTGGCCCACACGACGAGCTTGCGCGTATTCAGCGTCAACTTCAGCACACTTCGCTCCGCCAAAAATCGTAACGATGCGTTCTGGGATCTCGTTGGCCATGACTAAATGGACAATTGCGTACACTTCACCGCTCACCATCAGCGAGCCTGATTCTCTATAAGCGATGTAGTCTTCGCGTGTCTTGAACGAGCCGCCGTTATAGTCTGCAGGGATGGGCGCGGGATCGTAGAGCCTGCGATCCGAAACATCGACGAAACCCGCCTGCTCGAAGAGCGAACGATACTCGCTGACGCTCAGAAACTGTACCGGCACCTTCAAGTCATCAATCCACTGAGCCGACGGAGCATTTTCTCGGTAGAGATCGACGACGGTAACAAACCGGCCGCCATGGTTGAGCACTCGCTTTATCTCGCGCAAAGCCGCCAACATATCGGCGTAGTAATAGAGCGACTCCATTGAGAATGCGTGTGTAAACTCGCCGTCGTTGAAAGGAAGTTTCTCGGCGCTGGCTACCTGAAACTCGACATTGGGAAACGACGTCGACGTTTCGCTCGCCAGCTTTATCATTTCGTCCGCGATGTCTATGCCGACTACGCGACCGCCAGACGCCTGTTCAGCCATTAACCGCGTCGCCCAGCCGGACCCGCAACCAACGTCGAGTGCGCGGGCGTCGGCTGGAAGCGCCATCAGTTCAATCGCCTGTTCGCCGACTGGACGATGACCTTTTTCCATGCCCGCCCCGCGGCCGGCTCTGGCCCAGTCGTTAAACTCGAGTCGTAAGCGTTCGTCCATACCATTGGAGTGCGGTGACCTGTCACCGCTTTTAGTCATGGGCGGCTTGACGCCCATAGCGTTTGATAGCACTGACCCTACAGGTCGCGACAGGTCGCGACCGACCAAAGCGGTGACAGGTCACCGCACTCCAAAGACGCTGCAAGAAAAACTACGGCCGCAACCGATTCATCAGCCGTGGGAATGGAATCGTCTCGCGAATATGCTCAATGCCACACATCCAGGCGGTGCAACGTTCGATACCCATGCCGAATCCGGCGTGAGGAACGCTACCGTAACGGCGCAAGTCCAGATACCACTCGAAAGCTTCCTGCGGTAGTTGGTGCAGCGCGATCTGTTCCTTTAGAAACTCGAGCGAAGTAGCACGCTCTCCGCCACCGATTACCTCGCCATAGCCTTCGGGCGCCAGCACATCAACTCCAAGCGCCAGCTCATTTCGCTCCGGGTCGCGGGCCATGTAGAAGGCCTTCACTGCCGCTGGATAGTGATGAACCATTAGCGGCTTGTCGTAGTTGGCCGATAAGAAGGTCTCATCCGGCGCACCAAAATCTCCGCCCCATTCAAAACGCGCTTCCAGCGCGCCTTTCGCGTGGCCTTCCTGTAGGAGTTTTACGGCGTCGTCGTAATGCATGCGCGGAAACGGCGGGACAATCGCCTCAAGCCTGGCGCGGTCACGCTCCAATATCGTTAACTCTTCGCCGCGGGTTTCCAGCACGCGGGAGGCAATATAGGAAAGCATTCGCTCTGACAACGACATCACGTCGTCGAGATGTGCATAGGCCATCTCGGGTTCGACCATCCAGAACTCGGTGAGGTGGCGACGTGTCTTCGATTTCTCCGCGCGGAAGGTTGGCCCAAAACAATAAGCTTTCCCGAAGGCGGCGGCGGTGGCTTCGTTATATAGTTGCCCGGACTGCGTGAGATACGCCTTTTCGCCGTCGAAATAGTCCACTTCGAAAAGCGTAGTCGTGCCTTCGCAGGCTGCAGGCGTAAAGATTGGCGAGTCGGCAAGTGTGAAGCCATCGTTATCCAGGAAGTCGCGCACGGCCTTAACTACCGTGTGGCGAACTTTAAGAATCGCATGCTGGCGGCGCGACCTTAGCCAAAGGTGGCGATGGTCCATGAGAAACTCAACGCCGTGCTCCTTGGGGGTGATCGGATAGTCGTGAACTTCGTGCAAAACTTCCGCGTGCAGTAAGTCAATTTCAAAACCGCCCGGCGCGCGGCTGTCTTCCCGGACAGTGCCTCTAATCGAGAGCGCAGATTCCTGCCCGAGACCCTTGAGCGCATCCCAGACTTCGGGCGCTATGGCGTTTTTCAAGCGCGACGCATTGCACCACACCGGTACCGTCGCGAAGCTGTGGAAAAGAATCTTTCCGCTTGAGCGCAGGTTGTAGAGCCAGCCATTGATCGTAGACTTCGTGACCAACATGGTCTGCGAGTTTGTTGATTGAGGTCCGCGGCGGAGTTGTTGTTTCGAGTGATTGTGATTCAGTAGCCATTTATTGTTTAAGTCTCTTGTAACGCAAACTGTTAGTTTGCGCGTTGTCCTGCAATCCGAGTTAACTATCTGCGCCTGGACGCAAACTAACAGTTTGCCTTACACCGGCGACTAACTAATTCGTTCGCTCGGTAAGCATCCGGCGTAAGGCCGGAAATCTGTCGAGCCAGTCTGCGGCCTGTAGGACGATGCAGACCGTTGGCGGAATAAACTGTTCATAGACTTCGCCACGTTTACAGACAGCAGTTTGATAGGAAAATGTTCCGATCGCTTTCAGGCCTCGCTGAATCGTCATCAGTCGAAACTCTTCCGCAACTTCATCAGGATCCAAAGCGTCAAGTCCAAGCCGCCGGCGCTCCTCCAACAGCAGCAACCGATACGCTCGTAATTCCGCGAGCGATGGCGGTTCCGGGCGCCGGTCGAGCAGGAATGAAACCAAATCGTAGGTGACCGGACCCATGCGTGCATCCTGATGATCGACAATGCGCAGACGACCGTCTTCGTCTACCATCAAATTTGCAGCGTGAAAATCGCGGTGACACAAAACGCGCGGGCGCGCCGCCAATTCTGCAGCGACGTCGTTTAGCTCTGCCTTAAGTTCAGCCGCTTCTGCGTGGCGAAGAGTCTCGCCTCTCAAACTTCCAAAGTAATGTTCGACGAAGAAATCCAACTCCCAGGAAAGCTTGGGCTCGTCAAAGGCAAGGCGGCTCGCGATAGAATGTTTCTCGAAGGCCGCTTCGGTGGCTTTCTGGATTTGCGCAATGAGCTTAACCGCTCGCTCCTTATACTCATCGCATTCCTCTTTGTGAGCGTCTTCGAAGATGCGAAACAACTGCCGGTCACCCAGATCTTCCTGGACAATTACGCCACTCTGGCCGTCAACCGCATAGATCTCCGGCACCGGTATCTCGTTTTGTGAAAACAAGCGCGTCACGTCCAGATAGGGATGGAAGTCGGGATCGAAGGCTTCAGGGTAAACGGCCGCCACGGCACTTCCCTTCGGCCACGCAATGCGAAAATAGTTGCGGGTTGAGGCGTCAGGCGTCAGGGGTACGATCAACTTGTCGTCGATCCCTGGCCCTCCAAAAACTTTGAGAGCCGCTCCGATGCAGAAACGTCAAAATTACTCGTTGTCACCTGTTTTGCTGAGCTCATTCCGGCAAGAAGGGTCGTTCAATCCTTAGGTGGCGAAACTGCAAATCCATCTCGCCATTCAGGCCTTTTTGTGTGCGCCGGATTGTATCATTCAGTCAGAGGCACGACAAAATTGTCCCCTAAACTCCCCTTTGAGTGCTTTTGGTGGTGGAGTCTTGCCTCGAATCAACGACGGCGCGAACTACCACGGCATTCTCGACGACCTCTCCTGCCCCTATCGTAACGTTGTCGCCCAGGACTGCTTCGCATCACGCGGGCGCCAGCTTCAACCTTTACGTCATCCCAAAGAACCGATTCCCTGACTTCAGCCGCTCCGGATATCTCGCATCCGACACCTGCACTTAAGGTCTCGCCGTTTTCTGACAGCAGCAACAGACTGATATCGAGATATCGAGGAATTGTCGACAGCTCAAACCAGCGACCGGTGGCGACGGTGTACGGCCACCGTTTCACCGTTCGCAATCGCTTTGGGATAGACGTCTGTAGTTGAATGCGAAAAAGACACCGCGCGGAATGTAGTCAAATATTTTCGGCTCGAGAATCTGAATGCCGGTAAACATTAGCGGTGGATCGTTAGCCGAGAAGTCCGCAGGGATCGGCATGCCGCCAAACCCTTGCAGGAGACCGCCAGCGGTTTTGACCACGGAAAACTTTTCGCACGCAACATTGGGCAACAACACCAGCGTCGCAATAGCGTTTGAGCGCCGGTGCGTTGCGAACGCTGCGTTCAAGTCAATGTCGGTAATGATCTTTCCGTTGACTACGACAAAGGTGTCTCCGTCAAGCAGCGCGCGGGCGTTGTCGATCGCTCCGCTGGTTCCGAGGATTTCAGGCTCTTCAACATAATGAAGTCTCACTCCAAACTTGCTGCCATCGCCGAGCGCCCGCCGCACCGACTCCGGACGATGATGAAGATTGACGGTTATTTCGTCACAACCGTAGCGAGCGAGATACTCAGCCACATAACCGACCAGCGGCTTGCCCAGGATTGGAATGGCAGGTTTAGTGCGGTCTTCGGTAAGCGGCCACAGACGCGTGCCGTAGCCGGCGGAGAGAATCAATGCACGCATGAAAGCATTCTATGCGGGCAAGAACTAACCGCCAAGACGCCAAGAACGCCAAGCAGAAAATTCAAATCAGTGAGCTCGTTGGTTGTGGCCAGTGCTGGCGATCTTGGCGTCTTGGCGGTTAGTTCTGACTAGGAAGCACGCGAGGCATCGCGAATCATGAGGTCAGAATGTGCCTGGTGCGGTTTTGCGAAAGCGCGTGTTGCGGTTGAGGGAGACTGCAATACTTATCGTCGGGTTTTGGCCGGTAAACTTGAAGCCACCTTCGAGCAGTCGGTTGTAAATCTCATTGACATGAAGTGCTCCGCCTTCTTCACGCAGCAAGAGAGTAACGGCCTGAGGAATCGTTCGATCCATGAAGCGATCGCTCATAGCTTCTGTATTTGGCCGGAGCGTAGGAACTCCTGCCGCTGGCTGTCGACCGTGAACGGTGCCCGAGCCTGTGTAGGCCTCGGTTGCATCGCCGCCTCGAGTTCCGCGTCAGAAGGAAGACCGCCGGAGAAATTGCTACCGGAAAGATTGCCCGATGCCAGCACCGAAGTCAGCAGTCGATAGATGGCCGCTTCAGATTGGGTAGCCAGCGTATCCATCTCCGCCAGTTCAGCGCGAACGGAATCAGCTTCTACCTCAAGTTCTCGCAATCGCGCGGCCAGATGCATTCGCGCAGCGCGAGATTGTCGCAGGCTCTGCTCTAGACGGGATAGAAGGTTTTCGCTGGGACGGTCTGACATGGGTCGAATCTTAAAGAAAAAAGCGGAAAGGGTAAAGGGGCAACTGGGAAAAGGAAAAGGGGATGGGTAACGGTGAAGGGTTAGACAACGGGCGACGGGCGAGTAAATCTTTGTTTCCCCCTTCCCGTCTCCCCTTTTCCCTGTTCCCCTTTGATTTTATAAGCGATCGCGGTCGAGCACGTACGTGGGTATTGCCGCCAGGGATTCTCGAAATTCTGACTCCAGCAGGTTATCGAGCGCCGTGCGCGCAGCCGCTAGCGATAGTCATCGGCCCGTACCCGCGCCCGTTCGACCGCGCCAACTCGTTCAACGGCCTGATGAAGCTCGCTACGAGCAACGCCTTCGTAGCTCGCCTCGCTCATCACCGTTTGCACCATCTCGCAGGTAGAAGGTTCAGCGGCAATGAGATAAATCAATGGCAAAGTTACTTTGCCTCCGAGAAGATCAACACCAGTGCTCTTTCCCAGGATGTCATCGGTTGAAGTGAAGTCGAGGAGATCGTCGGTCAATTGAAAAGCCATGCCGAGGTTCATGCCATAGTCGGCCAGCGCCTCTTTGTTCCGTTTCGTTAGCGCCGCCGAAGTATGGCGCCGACTTCACAACAGGCACTGAAAAGAAAAGCGGTCTTTCGCTGGATGATGTCGAGATAATGCTGCTCGGAAATGTCAGTCTTTCCCAGAGTAGTCAACTGCAGCAGTTCGCCTTCGGTCATTTTCGCGTGAGGCGCGTCAGGATATCCAGAATCGGCAGCGACCGTTCGGCGAGACTGGTTTCGAAGGCCGACATATAGAGCCAATCGCCCATCAGCACAGCAGTCTCGTTGCCATAGAGCGCGTTAACTGTGGGACGGTTTCGGCGGGTGTCGCGCTATCGATGATGTCGTCGTGAACGAGTGTTGCGGTGTGCAGAAACTCCATCACTGTTGCCATGCGAATGGAGTTGTAACGCGAACCATCGCCGCCCACCGCATAGTTTGCAAGGATTGTCAGTGCCGGCCGAACGCGTTTGCCGCCTGACTCACGAAGATAATCTGCCAGGTAAGCAATGACCTGAACATTTGAACGCGCCTGGCGCTCAAATTCAGATTCCACCTGCGCGAGCTCTGCGGCGATCACGCTAAAGATGCGCTTCGCAGTAAGCGTGACGTTATCGAGCACGGCGCTGGGGTCTGTTGCTTGCACGTTACTGAATACCGAATACTATCCGCTAAGCGTGATTCAGTTCGTTCGATAATTGGAAAACTGCATGTTGATCCCGAAATCTTTGCCTTTGAGCTCGGTGATCACTTCCTGCAGCGTGTCGCGATCTTTGCCTGACACGCGCACGATGTCGCCCTGAATCGAAGCCTGCACCTTCGCCTTCGAATCCTTGATGAACCGTACGACTTCTTTGGCCTTCTCCCGAGGAATACCTTGCTGGATTTGCACCTTCTGCCTGACCGTCCCGCCTCGGCCGGATCCACGTTGCCATAACTTAGGGCCTTCAGCGGTACGCCACGGCGCACCAACTTCTGCTGAAAGATATCGTTCATGTTTCGCAGCTTGGTTTCGTCTTCGGCGGTCAAAATCAACTCATTTGCTTCAAGCGCAACTGTTGCCGTGCTGCCTTTGAAATCGAACCTCTGGCGCAGCTTCCTTGACGGTCTGATTGATCGCGTTGGTTATTTCCGCGCGATCCACTTCCGACACGATATCAAACGAATTCTGCTGAGCCATTGTGCTCTAAGACTTTTGGCGCTGTTCAATTTTGTGGCTTTACCTAAGCGAGGATAACGCCAAATTGTCAGCATGTGAAAGTTGTCGCTATATCCGGTAGTATGCCGATTTCAGCTTTCTCTGTGAACCTCAGTGTCCTCTGCGTCTCCGTGGTGAGCAAACGTTAAGCAAACACTCCACCACAGAGACACCGAGAACACAAAGGACGCACAGAGAATTTCAACTCAGGCCATCACTCTATATCCGACAACCGTCAGCTCAAATCAACCTTACCTGATTTTAAGTTGAAAAGGCGCGCAAAATTCTCGCTCGTAATCTGCCCCATCTCTTCGATGTTCTTTCCAGCGGAAGATCCGCCAGGCAACGCGCCACTTCAACGACGTAGGCCGGTTCATTCCGCTTGCCGCGATACGGCACCGGCGCCAGAAACGGGCAATCCGTTTCGATGAGCAGCCGATCCAGTGGCACTTGCTTAGCGATTGTCCTTAGCTCTTCCGCTTTCTTGAATGTGACGATACCGGAAAAAGAAAGGTAGAAGCCCAAGGCAATCGCCTGCTGCGCTGAGCCAGCTGCTGCCACTGAAGCAGTGCATGATGCCGGGAGGATTGCGGGCTGCGGCGTGGGACTTGAGTATCTCGATGGTCTCAGCTTCCGCTTCCCGCGTATGAATGATCACGGGCAGGTTGGCTTCGCCGGCGAGCTGAAGCTGACGCTCGAAGACTTTCATCTGCACATCGCGAGGTGAATTGTCGTAGTGGAGTCGGAGTCAATTTCGCCCCAGGCGATAACGCGCGAGCTTTGGGTTTTGAGCTTTATGATTAGCTTGCTCGGCCTTGTCGTCGAATAAGCGGGCGTCGTGTGGGTGAATACCGACCGCGGTGTAGATATCTGCGTGAGCTTCGGCTAGATCCAGGGCGCGCTCAGAGCGCCGCTGTGTGGATCGCCGGTGCCTATGTTGAGGATGGCGGACACGCCGGCGTCGCGGAGCCCTTTGGATGACCTGCTCGCGATCGCTGTCAAACTCCGTACCGTCTGTCATGTGTGCATGCGAATCAACAAACATGGTCACTAAACGTTCAAGTGAGTTGCTGGGACCGCGGGCGTCCCGCCCGCAATGACGCGCACAGCGCGAAGAATCTATTGGACCAAGCGTCTCGCCAAACAGCTGCGCGCCTGCGGCGCGTTTGCGGGCGGGACGCCCGCGGTCCCAGCAACTCGCTTGAGCGTTGCGGAGCCGTCGTCCAGCATTTCTCCTTCGCTGTTTGAATGAGCGGAATCCGCCGTCAGAAGTTGATGATCTTTCGCTCGAGCAGGGTCTTGATCATTCGCAGGCTATCGACTTCCTTGAAAGGGCAAATCGAGAGAATCGATTTAACGTCCCATTCACCGTTGATACGCGAGAGCACAAATGCTTCCTGCGGCTCGAGCGTCTGCTGCGTTAGACCGGCCTCAGACATAAGAAGTTTTGGTACTGCGTCTGGCAGCAAAGGAGCCGCATAAAGCTGCATGACCGAGCAGCAATACGTAA